>OLID01000520.1_pt1 | contig 15606 bp, 18 predicted proteins | sample 1609361 | NCBI WGS metagenome assembly OLID01 (sample SAMN05416778, study PRJEB24817) | seawater metagenome | isolation source: Sea water | place: Canada:Atlantic | collected 2013-07
GGGCTCGGAGATGTGTATAAGAGACAGCAATATGCTTAACCTAACACTAATAGTTAAAATTTTATTTAAAGAATCCTAAGCAAGCAATTATTTGTATAACTTATCGATAAATAAAGAAAAACTGCATAATTATTTGTGATTTTTGAAAAATAAACACTATTTTTAATTAGTAGGTTAGGTTTATGTAGGTAAGAAAAGTGATGAATCAGTCAATTAAAATAACGCGTTCACAAGCATTTAAATACGTATTAATTGTGATTTTCCTTCAAGTCCTTTTATGGACTGTTTTACCCTATATTTTTTTGGGTGCTTTACCATTCGATACTTCTGAATCAATTGCTTGGGGGATGCAGTGGCAATTAGGCTATGATAAAATGCCGCCATTTACACCCTGGTTGTTGGCGCCAGTGTATGAGTTGTTTGGTGTATTCGGTGTATACCTATTTGCACAAGTAGTTATTGTGGTCGCATTATTATCCATGTGGAAAATATCTCAAGAGTTTTTTGAGAATCCCATGTATTCATTTCTGGGTGTGGTTTTATTGCAGGGAAATTTATCTTTTACGTTTGTATCACCTTATATTAATCCTAACGCTATGCTTGTTCCGCTTTTTGCCTTGCTTATATTGGTCTTTTATTATGCAATTAAAACGAATAAATTAGGATATTGGGCATTAGTTGGTTTGTTAGCCGCTTGTAATTTACTTGATAAATACCAATGTGCAATTATTTTTATCGTTATCATTATTTTCATGTTCTATAACGCAGAAGCTCGGAAGCGTTTAGCTTCATTTGGACCTTATTTAGCCATTATTATTGCTGTTATTTTAGTGATACCCCATTTTTATCATTCATATTTTCAGGGATTTCCTGAAGTACAATATGCGCTATATAGCACTGTTTCAGAGATGACGTGGTCAGCAAGAATTCGAGATCCATTTCAAATGACGATTAATCAGCTCGGAACCATAGCCCCCATGCTAGTGATGTTATTGGCTTTCTGTGGTCGTAGAGATCAAAAGTTTTCTCCTGAATATACAACTCGATTCAAGAAACAATATTTATTCTTTATGGCATTGGGTTGTTTTTTAGTAACAATTATTTTCGGCTTTATCACAGGCTCTAAAATGAATAATAATTGGTTTGTGCCTTACTTTCCGATGATTGGCATTGCCTTGGTATATGTTATTCGACCTAAAGTTACCCCTAAACGTTTAAAAATATTTATTGTGTTATTAGCAGTAGTTATGATTGCGCTTCCTGCTTCAAGATTTATTGCAATTGCAGTAAATCCTTATAAGTTAGGTTATCCAAACTCAAATGCATATTTTCCTGCTGAGGCAATAGCAGCAAAAGTTCAAGAAGAATGGAAGATTAATAACAAACAAAATATGCCTTTAGATTATGTGGCGGGTGATCATTATGTGGCAGCGTATATGACGACGTATATTCCTAGCCACCCAATGCCATTTTTAGATTGGTCTTTACAGGAAAGTCCTTGGATTAATGTTGATAATATGATGAAAAAAGGGGCAATGTTTGTGTGGATGGCAAAAGATAATCCGCATGTCGTCAACTCACGTGTCAATTCAAATACACTTCCTGAACATGTATTAAAGTGCTTTCCAAATGTTAAACCGTTGGGTGTGTTTGATTTTAAACCCGCCTCTATTGCAAACTTACCACCATCAGTCCGTGTGGGTATGGCTTATTTACCACCAAGCAATATGACGTCTCCTTGTTCTAGTCGTAGTTTTACTGGGAATGATTATTAATCTGGGCTTTGCTTTTAGCTAATCCTGCTGAAACCTTGAAAAACCGCATGATTGTTTACTAAGCTTAAGAAAAGATAAGATTTAAAGGTGTATTATGTGTTTTTCAGCGTCGGCGAGTTTTACCGCAGGTGCATTTCTGGTTCCAACGGGTGTTTATTGTATTTATTCAGCTATTGAGCTGAAACGCTATCATTATTTAATGTTGGCGTGTGTTCCTTTATTTTTTGGTATTCAGCAACTTATTGAAGGAGGAGTTTGGCTTTCATTAGCTGCTAACTCAGAGCATTGGATACGCTATTTTTCGGTGGGATTTGTCTTTTTCTCACATTTTTGGTGGCCATTTTGGATTCCGCTAGCAGCCTATTTTGTCGCTAAAAATCGTTTATGTACGCGCGCCTGGATAAAATTAGCATTTGCGATTACAGGTGCCGTTATTGGTATTGCTGGCTTTATTCCATACCTGATCAATGACCATGCTGTGCAAACCAATATGTGCGCGAATTCAATACAATATAACTATACAACCATTTATCATGCATTGTTGGGAACATCGATTCCTAAATATATGTATATTGCCATTATTATTATTCCTCTGTTTATCAGTCGAGATATTGCCATGAAACTATTTGGTTTGCTCATATTGGTTTCTGTCATTGCTACGTATGTTCTGTATAGTTACGCCTTTAATTCAGTTTGGTGCTTTTTTTCAGCAGTGATTTCCATGTATACCGTTTATTTAATTCGTCGGCGTAAAGATCATGGGCGGAATTTTGTGATACAGGATGAAGAGTAATATATGGGCTCGGTTTTAGCGATTATTTATGCAAATAGTTATTTAATCTTATTGTTAGCCGCTGCTATCAATGGTGCCATCATTGCGATTATGGGTGGTGTGGCATCGCACGCTGGGCATATTTCAATTGTATGGGGCATTATTTTTTTAATGATTGGTGGTAGTGCATTCAATCAGGTTTATTTTTATCTTGGTAAACGCTCAATGCATTATTTTCGTCATGATAAAGTGGATCACCCACAGGTACATCGAATTACTAAGTTTATAGGAAATCATGAGTTTTTATTTATTTTAAGTTATCGCTTTCTTCCAGGTATACGCTTTATTGCCCCTTTTATGATTGGTGCTTCGACAAAACTAACACAATTAAAATTTCTTATTGTGGATATGATCGCATCACTAATCTGGAGTAGTATTTTCTTTAGCATTGGCTTTGCTTGCGGTGCAGTAGCGAAAAAATTATTTTCAAAATTCTCACATTATGAAAATGTGGCTTTTATTATTATCATTGCTATTGTTATTTTATGGGTTGTAATTAAAAAGACGATTCAATATAAAAAAACGGGATCAATCTGGCGTAAACACAATTAGATTACGTTTAGCAGCTAAAAAAGGAACTTTTATTTCATAGTGTTGATAGTTTTCCAGGTTTGCTTCTTCTAGTTCCTCTGTAGGGTATTGACCTTTCATGGCTAACATTTCCCCCTCTGGCTTGCACAAATGCTGGCAAATATCTTTAAAATTCTTAATAGAGGTAAAGGCCCTTGAGGTAATTTGATCAAATTTTTTGCTTGGATGATAATCTTCAACACGAGTATGAATAGCACCAACGTTAGTTAAACGAAAATACTTCACGACATAGTTTAAGAAATTAACTTTTTTTTCCACGCAATCAATTAGGATAAATTTTTTTTCAGGGTACATTAAGGCAAGGGGTAATCCAGGAATTCCGCCACCTGTACCTACGTCAGCAATATAATCTCCAGTAATATATTTTGAAATAGAAATACCATCTAATAAGTGGCGTACTAATATATCATCTGGGTGTTTAATCGCTGTTAAGTTATAGATTCTGTTCCATTTAGCAAGCAAGGTAAAATAAGCCTCCCAATAGGCAATGGTTTCATCCTCAACGCTGATATTAAGTTGAGCTAAGCCTTGTTGTAATTTTTCAATATTTAACATAATTTATTTCTTAATTTAAAACCTAATCATCTTATCAGAACGCTTAAAAGATTGCTGTTATGCATAAATGAAAAATTTCACAAGCGTTTTAATGGTAGAAGATGATGTAGATATTACTTATCGGTGGATTTCCGTCATTTTAACCTCTACATTTAAAAACTCTGCGCTACCACCTTTGTAGATGGTACCATCTGTCGGTGTGGCATCAATATAATGACGTCCGCAAGCGACACGGATATGATCTTGATTCACCATACATCCATTAGTAGGATCAAAACCAATCCAGCCAATGTAGGGTAAATAGATTTCAGCCCAGGCATGGGAGGCATCTGATTGAATTTTATTTGCATAATTTGTACCTGTATAAATATAGCCCATACGGTAACGTGCAGGGATATTTAACAGACGCGCCAAACAAATTAATAAATTCGCAAAGTCTTGGCAGACACCGCGACGAGACGAATAGACTTCAAATGGTGTGGTATTCAGTGATGTCGATCCAGGATAGTATGAGTAATCTTTATAAATTGTTAAATTCATATCCTTTAACGTTTTCATAGGATGGCAGTCATTTCGTTCTACAAAACTCATGGCATACTGAGTCAACTCTCTCAGTTGGGTTTCTGGTAGCTCAGGTGGTTGACGATAAGGGAGTAGCATTTGGCGCTGCCAAGGCATCCACACTAATGGAATAACGGATCTGCGTACCGAAGCATTTAAGTCGATAGGGGGTTTAGCATAAATTTTAATACGACTAACACATTCAATAGTGAGTTCAGTATATGGGGTATCGATAATATAATGGATTGCTTGATTACCAAACACATCTTCATAACGGATTTCTTCACCAAGCGATGAGATAGTCAGGTTTGAGCTAAGTACTTCTTGCGTTGGGTCTTCCATTGGTTGTAAACGAAAGGTATGCGTGCTGCGTTCAACGGGTTGTGCATAGCGATACGTGGTTGTATGAGAGACATCAAACATTCTATAGGTTAATGGCTTGCCACGTGAAGTATGGGTAATAGAGCGTGCATTGACAACGGATTTATAAAACTGGGGTTGACTTGGTTGCACAGAATCAAAATTTTTAATTGTTTGATAGTGTTGTTTTGACCCTTTATTATTGTGTGATGATTCTTCTGCAATTAGCTCTAATTCTTGCGGAACATGGTGTTGATTAGACAAGCTGTCCCATACCAAGGTTCCTTTTTTAAGAATGAACAACTGACCAGGTTGCATTTGAAACCAGTAACCTATGTGGAACATACGTGAACTTAAAATAAAGTAGGTACGATAGATGTCTCTTGGGTCGCTTAAGTCAAACCAGGCAAAATCAGATTCAAAATAGGTTGGATGCTCTGGTGGCTGTAACCTTGAGTAATATAATGGTTGTGGTGAATTTGCTCCGTGGTAACACGCCATTGTGGAACCATCACTAATAGCAATATCTGCCCCACCAAATTCATCCAGTTCTTTAAACCACTTTTGTAGTTTTTTATTTGATATGCCTGAAAGTTTCCTGGCGCCTTCATCAGCCAATTTGCTAATTAAATAACAAAAAGCAAGTTCTGAATCGGTTGTCCCTAGTGGCTCTAGAAAATGAGATTTTTCATTAAAGAGTTTTTCTAATTTTGTTTTATCTAAATTTCCGTTATGCACAAACGTCCAGTCACGCCCAGCAAAACTACGTGAAAAGGGCTGTGCTTCGTGGTAGCTATCGCCTTTAGCAAAGTCTTTTGTTTTAGCCATAAAGGTTGAAGAACGGAACCGTGACCAATCTGTTAAAGCATTGGTTAAAACTCCGTTATCTACAGAAGCAGGATCTTTAGCAATAATGGCAGCTAAATTATCATTAGGGTACCAGCTAAAACCCCAGCTATAATGATTAGACTGGATATTTTTATAAGGGTGCTTAACCTTAATAGAGGGAGAGCTCAAACCATCGCTACTTACCAACAATACATCACTCAATATTATTCCCCCCTAAATGTGATTTTTTTTCCTAATTACGTGAAAATTATAGATTAATACAATACTATTCACATGTTATGTCACTATAAATTTATGATAATGAGGAAAGTATGAGTATATTAACGAATCTAAATCACTTAACTAAATACACATATGAGCGCCCGATATCTATGGGAATGCAGACAATCCGTTTGCGACCAGCTCCACATACACGTTCAACTGTGCAATCTTACTCTTTAAATGTATTGCCAAAAGAACATTTCATTAACTGGCAACAAGATCCATTCGGCAACTGGCTAGCAAGAGTGGTATTTCCAGAAAAAGTAAAAGAGTTTTCGGTAGAAGTAAACCTAGTGAGTGAAACAAAGGTTTATAACCCTTTTGACTTCTTTTTAGAAGACTATGCCAGGGAGTTCCCATTTGAATATGAAAAAGGCTTAAAAGAAGAATTAACACCATATTTAGAAGTGAAAGAATATGGTCCTAAAATGAAAGAGTTCATGAAAACAGTGAACACTGACAAACAAGAAATGAATAATTTTCTGGTGAATATCAACCAAAAACTAAGTAACTATTTACGTTATACTGTGCGTATGGAGCCTGGTGTTCAAGGCTGTGAAGAGACACTTGAATTAGGCAGTGGTTCTTGCCGTGATATGGCGTGGTTATTATGTAATTTATTACGTGCCCATGGGTTTGCAACGCGATTTGCGTCTGGTTATCTAATCCAGTTAACGCCTGACGTTAAAGCTTTAGATGGTCCTTCTGGAACGGATCATGACTTTACTGATTTACACGCTTGGACAGAAGTTTACTTACCTGGTGCAGGTTGGATTGGTTTAGATGCAACATCGGGCTTGTTAACAGGGGAAGGCCACATTCCTTTATGTTGTACGCCTAGCCCGTCAAGCGCTGCTCCAATCAGTGGTACTTTGGAAGCATGTGAATCTAAGTTAGAACATGAGATGTCAATCACGCGTATCCATGAAGAATCACGTGTAACTAAACCTTATAGTGATGCCCAGTGGCAACAAATTGAGTCAATTGGTGCAAAAATTGATGCTGACCTGGAGCGTGGCGATGTCCGTTTAACCATGGGTGGTGAGCCAACATTTGTATCGCTTGATGATAAAAAAGGACGTGAATGGCATACAGATGCATTAAGTGATAATAAAAAACGACTTGGGCGAGAACTTTTCTTAAGAATGGTCAGTAAATTTTCGCCAGGTGCCTATTTACAATATTGTCAAGGTAAATGGTATCCGGGTGAAATATTACCTCGTTGGGCCATGAATGCACATTGGCGTAAAGATGGTTATCCTATGTGGGGTGATCAAAATTATTTAGCCAATCCTGATAAAGATTTAGGTCATGATGTTGAAACCGCGCGCGTGTTTATGGAAGAGCTATCTCAATCTTTAGGTATTCCAGATGACTATGTTATTCCTGCACGTGAAGATATGCCTTATTACTTGTGGAAAGAACTACAATTGCCGATGGCAGGCGAAGTGCTAAAAGCAGATCTTTATGAGAAAAAAGAACGTCAGCGTCTACAAAAATTAATGACGGAAACACTCAATAATGCGGTTGGTTATGTCTTACCATTAGGTTTTTCTTACAAACATCAGCAATGGCGCAGTAATAAATGGCAATTCCTTTCAGGTCATTTGATTTTAGCAGTGGGTGATTCACCTGTTGGATTACGTTTACCATTAGGGAGTTTACCATACGTGTTAACAGCACAAGATGAGATATTCCCTGAAAGAACCGCTATTGAGCAAGTAGGACAATTACCAACAAGAGAAGATATTATCGCAAATGCGCAGCCGCGTCGTGATAATGTCCACAATGAACCTTACTTTGCACATGATATCAATGGTTTGGTTCGTAGTGCTTTATGTGCTGAATCACGTAATGGCGTGTTGCATTTATTCTTACCACCTATTTCATATATCGAGCATTATTTAGATTTAATCACCATGATTGAAGAAACGGCTAAGAAACTAGACATTCCTGTGGTATTAGAAGGTTACTCACCACCACGTGACTTGCGTGTTAATCACTTTAGTGTGACACCAGATCCAGGTGTGATTGAGGTTAATATTCAACCTGCAAATAATTGGCCTGAGTTGAAAAATATTGTTGAAACCGTTTATGAAGAAGCACGGCTGACTCGTTTATCAACCGATAAATTTATGCTGGATGGTCGCCGAGTCGGAACAGGTGGCGGTAACCATATTGTGATGGGCTCACATACCCCTGAAGATAGTCCTTTCTTAAGGCGTCCAAACCTATTAAGAAGTATGGTTGCATTCTGGCAGAATCATCCATCTTTATCTTACTTATTCGCATCAATGTATATCGGACCAACCAGTCAGTCCCCACGTATTGATGAGGCGCGTCATGATTCGTTATATGATCTTGAAATTGCATTTAAAGAGTTGGATCGTATTCAGAATATGGAGTACGTACAGCCTTGGACAGTTGATCGCTTATTCAGAAATCTGTTAATTGACTTAACGGGTAATACGCATCGTGCTGAATTCTGTATTGATAAATTATATAGTCCAGACAGTGATCGTGGTCGCTTAGGATTATTAGAAATGCGTGCTTTTGAAATGACACCGCATCCACAGATGAACTTATTACAAGCACTATTGATAAGAGCGTGTGTTGCACATTTTTGGGAAACGCCTTACTTAGGTAAGCTCATTCGTTGGGGCACGCGTTTGCATGATGAGTTTATGTTACCTTATTACGTGTGGGAAGATTTACGTGATGTGATTGATACCATCAATACCAAAGGTTATGGCTTTAATATTGATTGGTTTGAGCCATTCTTTTCTTTCCGTTATCCTTACTTTGGCATTTCACAAATCGGCAATGTTTCCATTGAATTACGTTTAGGCTTAGAGCCTTGGCCTGTGCTGGGTGAAGAAAATGGTGGAAGTGGTACAGCCCGTGCAGTAGACTCATCAGTTGAAAGGTTGCAAGTATTGGTACGTGGTATTACTGATCCTGATCGTCAGATCGTAACGTGTAATGGACGTAGAGTGCCGTTGAAAGAAACACGAGAGAAAGGCGTATATGTTGCTGCTGTTCGCTTTAAAGCTTGGAACCCACCATCTGCCATGCATCCAACGATTTTTGCTCATGCACCATTGGTATTTGACTTAATTGATGCACATTTTGAGCGTTCATTGGGTGGATGTACCTACTTTGTTGCACATCCTGGTGGCCGTAACTATGATGAAGATGATATTCCAGTTAATGACAATGCAGCAGAAGGACGTCGTTTATCTCGATTCCAGTCAATGGGTCATACCCCTGGCTATTGTCCCGTACCACCTAAGGAGCATAACCCAACGTTTCCGAATACGTTAGATCTACGCTATGGTAGTTGGTCACCTTCTTATTAAAAAGCGACGTTACATGTTTTTTAATAAGCTTTCTTTTTTTCTAGTTCTAAACCTATTTCTTTTTATATTCTATTCTTATTTGCAACCTGTTGTCTCAATGGTTGTATGACGGAGTATGAGAAAAATCTACTGAATAATATGACGCCTGAACAACGAAAATGTGCTGAGGCTAAAATCAATCGTCAAACGCAGTTCCCGCAATGTCAGATAACTGAATGTGGTCAATATGCTTTTTGTCCTGGTTTAGGTGTGTATGTTAATGGTCAGTTACAAGGGCAGCAAAATGATAACGAAGATGAAAGCGGGTTATGATATTTCCCAATCACAAATACAAGTTAAAATCACCCTAATGTGAGGGCATAATTTGTTTAAAATCTGCTAAAATGAGCACATACGCTTATTATGCTTAATGACGATGCAAGATATTGGCACTTTTTATATTCTTAACTGGGCAGCATGGGCGCCAGGTGTTCATTCAGCTGATGCGTGGCAAGCCTGGGCGTACAATCCACTCCCAATAAATATTGATGAAAAACTTCAAACAACCCTGATTCCAGCCAGCATTAAAAGACGATGCAGTGAGGTGACTAAAATCGCCTTGCATGTCTCGGCACTGGCAACTGAAAATCAGCAAATAGATTATGCCGTATTTGGCGCTCAACATGGTGAGCTACAACGCTGTGTGAGTTTATTTGACTATATCTATCATCAAGAAAGTCTGTCTCCAATGGCGTTTGCACAATCAGTCCATAATACCGCATCGGGGTTATATTCCATTATCCATAAACAAACACATAGTATGAATGCGATTGCAGCAGGTGAACAAACCTTTAACCTAAGCTTAATAGATGCATTAGTTTGGCTGAAATTAAATCCTGATCATAATGTGCTAGTGACGGTGTATGATGATTATTTTCCAGAAGCCTATAAAGCCTTAGATATGGGTGTAAATTGTCGCTATGCAGTAAGTTTTGTCATAGGTGTTAATAAACCCGATGATAACCAGATAAAGCCAATACAATGTGAGCTCAGCCAAACGGAAGCGCAAATAGATGACACACATCAGGATAGTCCGCAGGCGCTTAATTTTTTGGTCTGGTATTTATCAGAATCAACACAGCCTTGGATTCAACCAAATAAACTAACATATTTTTCTTGTAAGAAACTTTTATAATGCACACATGGTTTAAGAACATTAATTATTGTTGGCGTGTTTTTGCAACGGGATTTTGTTTTGCTTGTTTTGGGCTAGGTGGGATGCTCATTGGCTATATTATCTTTCCAATTATTATGTTATTTACCGCAAGTTCAGATACAAAAAGAGTTCGGACGCAATATATTATTTATTTGTCTTTTAAGCTATTTAGGCGCTTGATGCAGCATACGGGGTTAGGAAAATTTCATTTTGAAAATATTGAGGTTTTACAGGCAGATAAAGGGTGTATCTTAGTCGCTAATCATCCAACGCTGATCGATTATGTGATCATTGTGTCAAAATTAAAGCAATGTGATAATGTGGTGAAAGAAAGTTTATGGCATAATTTTTTTGTAAAATCTGTCATTCAAACAGCGCAATATATCCCTAATATTGAATCGAAAAAAATGTTTAAATTAGTGGCAAGAACCAAGAAAAATAACAATAATTTACTTATTTTTCCAGAAGGGACACGCACAACACTAGGTAAACCCATTAAGTTACAAAGAGGTGCGGCAAACATATCCATTCGACTCAATATGCCGATTCGGATTATTCATATTAAAAGTACTGAAAGTGCTTTATCCAAACAAAGCACATGGTATAAAGTACCAGCATCTAAAGTTAACTATACAGTAACTGTGGGCGAGAAAGTTTATCCTGAGTCTTTTTTGAAAGAAGCGGGTAATTCTTCTTTAGCCGCACGATATTTGACAAACTATTTAACAGAGTCACTTGAAAAAGGAAGCCATTATGTCTGACTTAACCCAGGAAATTAAAGAACTGATCATTGACACACTAAACCTTGAAGATATGTCACCAGAAGATATTGATGAAAATGAGTCTTTATTTGGTGAAGGTTTGGGGTTAGATTCAATTGATGCCTTAGAATTAGGCGTAGCGATAAAAAAGAAATATAATATTACGATTAATTCAGATGATGAAAATGCAAAAACGTATTTTGAGTCAGTGGGAAGTTTAGTTAAATTTATAGATAAAAATAGGTCATAAAATGGAAGCAATGAAAGCCTCAAAAGATGATATTTTAGTTCAACTGAGGAAAATTCTAAATGAATTATTTGAGATTCCAGATGAGGATATTACATTAGATGCTCAGCTATATGATGACTTAGATTTGGATAGTATTGATGCTGTCGACCTAATTGTACACTTGCAGTCTATGACAGGGCGTAAATTTAATCCAGAAGAGTTTAAAGCGGTACGCTCTGTTCAGGATGTTGTTGATGTGATCCATAAAGAGTTATCCACCAGCTAATTTAATGCGTATTATTTTAGTTTCAAATGTTCAGCTAATTGTTGTTTATTTTGTATGATATCCACCAAAGTATATTGGCTTAGGTTTTTCAAAAAATCTATTTGCGCTGACTGTAATATTGTTTTTAACCTGCACACAGGGATAATACAGCAAGTACCTTTTTCTTTATCAAAACATTCAACTAAATGAAAATTAGGCTCAGTGTCTTGTATAAGTTGGGCAAGGTTAATGTCGTTTGCTGGCTTGTTCAGGGTAATGCCGCCTTTATTACCCCTAACGGTATGTATATACCCAAGCTGGCTTAATTTATGAATAATCTTAACCAAATGATGTCGTGATATCTTATAACTATCTGATATCTCAGTAATCGTGCTTGGCCCATCTTTGATTGCAATAAAAATTAACGCTCTCAATGCATAGTCTGTAAATTGTGTTAACTGCATCTTAATTATTCCAACGGTATTGATTTGTCGTGATTAGTTACATACAATTAAGATGTATTTTAAATACACCTTAATATAATTAGCATAATAGGAATGATACTATGAAAGAAACACTTTATGAAAGACTGGGTGGTCAAAATGCTGTCGATACAGCTGTCGATATTTTTTATCGTAAAGTATTGGTAGATGATCGAGTAAACTTTTTCTTTGACGATGTCGACATGGATAAACAAATTCCAAAACAGAAAGCCTTTTTAACAATGGTATTCGGTGGACCTAATAATTATACTGGAAAAGATATGCGTGATGGGCATAAGCACTTATTAACGCGTGGATTAAATGACATGCATGTTGACATTATCATTGAGCACCTAGGTGGTACATTAAAAGAGCTTGGTGCAAAAGATGAGGATATTCAGCAGGTAGCTGATATTGCCAACAGTGTAAGAGATGATGTGCTTAATAGGTGATTTATGACAACGATTCGTTATGACTCTCATCAATTTGATCTTAAGGGTGATGAAACTGTTTTAGAATGTTTGCTCAGAAACAACATTCAATACAGCCACTCTTGTAAATCTGGGGTCTGTCAGTCTTGTATTGGTAAAATAACAGAAGGTGAGATGCAACCTGATTGGCAAACAGGATTAAAAGAAACCTTATGTCATCAAAATTATTTCTTACCTTGTATCGCTAAGCCTCAAGCGCCAATTGCCTTCAATACATCAAGCAATAATGATATTGATGTGCCAGCAAGCATTAAAACATTAGATTATTTAAATAGTAACATTCTAAGTTTAAAACTGTTGGTTGATGATCTATCTTTTTGGGTACCAGGCCAGTATATTAACTTGGTTAATCCTTTGGGTGAAATTAGAAGTTATTCGATTGCTAATGTTCCTGTGGATGATGGTTATATTGAGTTACATATCAAGATGCTTGAAACAGGTAAAATGGGTAATTGGCTAAAATATAAAGCCAGTAAAGGGACTGATGTCAAATTACGAGGTCCAATTGGCGACTGTTATTATTATAATCCTGATAAAGAAAGCTACCCTTTATTATTAGCTGGAACGAGTACTGGATTGGCCCCTTTAATTGCCATTATGAGAGAGGCGATTAAACAGGATCATCAAGGAGAAATCATTATTATTCATGGTGGATACCAGAAACAAGATCTTTATTATGATACCCAATTAACCCATTTTGCTAATTCTCACCATCAGGTGAAATATTACCAGAGCATATTAACTGACGATATGAGTAAACCTATTGATAAAATTTTCCTGCAGCACGCAATGAAATATAAATTAGCAAAGGTATATGTTTGTGGACCAGAAGAAACAACAAAAAAGTTAAAAACGGTGGCTTTTTTGTCAGGCATTCCTTCTAAAAATATTTATAGTGATGCTTTTCTATTTTAAACAATATGTATCCTAATTCAGTCACTATAAAGCAGGTAGCCAGATACCATTAATGTCATTCATTTTTTTAGGATTTCTGGTGTTTTAATAGTTAAATTTTAGTAGCAGTGACGCCCTCAGACAAACATGCAAAATAAATACATGTATATGTTGTATTTGAAATACATGTTTAATATAATAAAGTTGTTTAATAAACAAAAGGAAATATCATGGACAACAATCACCGTCCTGCAATAAAAATTAGTGATAAAGTGGCCTACGGTTTAGTTAAATTTTTTAGGTTTTTTGCTGACACATTTTTCAGGAAACGTTATGGCAATCGTGCCATTGTTTTAGAAACTGTGGCTTCAATACCAGGGATGATTGGAGCTGCTAATTTCCATTTTAAATGTCTTAGAAAAATCAAAAATGATGAAGGCTGGATAAAAATATTATTAGATGAAGCAGATAATGAGCGTATGCACTTAATGACCTTTATTCACATTGCAAAACCAAACTGGTTTGAAAGGTCCATTATTTTTGTTGCCCAGGCGATATTTATTGTTCTTTATTTTACGATGTATGTTATTTCCTCAAAAACAGCACATCGATTTGTCGGGTATTTAGAAGAAGAGGCTGTTGTGAGCTATCAGCATTATTTAGATGAAATAGATGCTGGCAGAATAGAAAATGTAGCCGCTCCACAAATAGCCATAGATTATTGGAAACTATCTGCATCTGCAACCTTAAGAGATGTCGTTATTGCCGTTAAAGCAGATGAAGAGGAACACAGAGATGTTAACCATAGTCTAGCTGATAAAATTGCTGGAAAAGAAGAAATTATTTCTTCAGTTCAGAAAGCATAAAATGCAATTAAGACGTCAAACTGATTATGCATTAAGAGTGCTTATGTTTCTTGCAAGCACGCCGAAAGATCAATTGGTTAATATGGATCAGATTTCGAATAAGTTTAATATTCTACAAAACCACCTGCGCAAGATTATCGCTAAATTAGCAAGGTTAAAATATATCGTTACTCGACGTGGAAATGGTGGCGGTATTCAAATTAATTCGAGTGTCTTGAATTTAACCTTATTTGAGATAATGCGACATTTTGAGTCATCTTTTGAGTCTATTGACTGTACAGGACTTAGCTGCCCAATGTCTAACCAGTGCAAGTTACAATTGGTTTTAAACGATGCTTCTAATGCCTATATTCTGGTGCTTGAGAAATATAAGTTAAAGGATATTCTGCCAACCAAGAATAATGAGCAAAAAATTATATTTAACCGATCTGCATTTGATGAGGTGAAAAACGAACGTGAACATATCAGCCAACCAAATTGAAAACTTTGTGGTGCATTTTTATGATAAAGTGAACCAAGATGACTTGCTTGGTCCCATTTTTAATAACATAGCTCAGGTTGATTGGAATGAACATATTCCGAAGCTGACACGGTTCTGGTGTTCCGTATTATTAAAAACAGGGGAGTATCACGGCAATGCGTATCAAAAACACGTTTTATTGGCAGAAAAAATCCAGATTAAAGAATTGCATTTTGAGCGATGGCTTAAGCTATTTTGTGAACAGGCCAAATTAGATTTTGATCAAGTTGAGGCGGATGAAATTATGTCAAAAGCATTGAATATTGCCAAGTCGCTTAAATTTGGGATGTTAAATATAAAACAACATAGTTAGGAGATTACTATGACAGAGTTAGTGAATTTTATTGAAGGAGCAGACTTTAGTAAAAACAAGGTTGCCATCAAGAAATTAATTGAAACACCGATTACCAAAGAAATACAAATTAGTCTACCAAAAGGGATTGCTATGAAGGAGCATTGTGCGCCTTACCCCATTACCGTCATGTTGGTTCAAGGTGACTTGGATTTTTATGTGAATGATGAAAAATTTCATCTAAAAATTGGGGATTTAATTTATCTTGACTCAAAAGTAATGCATAGCCTATACGCAATTGAAAATAGCATTGTTAGATTATCATTAGCTAAGGCTGATTCCATTGAGCGTGTTGAAAAAGTGATGACCAATTAACAAATAGTTTAACGCCAGTATGCTTAAATTGTGAATGCATATATTACTGTCTCTTATACACATCTCCGAGCCCACGAGACAGGCAGAAATCTC
>OLID01000521.1_pt1 | contig 15572 bp, 15 predicted proteins | sample 1609361 | NCBI WGS metagenome assembly OLID01 (sample SAMN05416778, study PRJEB24817) | seawater metagenome | isolation source: Sea water | place: Canada:Atlantic | collected 2013-07
AGATGTAAGTGATCCATTGGAAACCCAATTTGCAGAAATTCATGCTAAATATGGTCAGGCGCATCAATTGGTTGAACATTATTTTAATTTGTCTGAAGTTTTTCCCAAAGCGTTAGCAAATGATCAAAATGTAAAAGCATCTATTGCTCATTTTATTAACCGCTTAAAAGCGGATGGTGTCCTCAAAACAATTGAAACTTTGAATTTGGAGTAAATCATGATTGAATCCTGGCGTTGGTATGGCCCAAAAGACCCTGTAAAAATTGAAGATGTAATGCAAACTGGGGTGACAGATGTTGTTACTGCACTCCACCATATCCCAAATGGAAAAGTTTGGCCAATAGAAGAAATCAAGCAAAGAATAAAAGAAGTCGAGCACTCTGACTCACTTGGAGAAACTGGCTTAACTTGGTCGATTGTCGAAAGCATTCCCGTTCATGAAGACATTAAACGCGGCAAGGCTTCACGTGATCAATACATTGAGAATTATTGTCAAAGTATTCGTAATCTTGCCACCTGTGGGATTAAAGTTATTATCTACAACTTTATGCCAGTTCTGGACTGGACTCGCACTGATTTAGGCATGCAATTAAAAACAGGGGCAAAAACGCTTAATTTTGATGAAATTGCCTTTGCCGCATTTGACATCTATTTGCTTAAAAGACCTAATGCCAGACAAAGCTATACCGAAATCGTTTTAAAAGATGCCGCCATCTTTTTTGACAATATGTCAGATGATGATAAAAATCAGCTCACACGAAATATTATTGCTGGCTTACCTGGCGCTGAAGAGAGCTTTACTATTGCGCAATTTCAAGCAGCCTTAGATGAATATAAAGGTATTGATTCGGATAAACTAAGAGAGAACTTAATCTATTTTCTAAAACGTATTGTACCTGTGGCTGAAGAAGTGGGTTCAGTATTAGCGATTCACCCAGATGATCCACCATTTGAATTATTTGGTTTGCCCAGAATTATTAGTGTTTGTAACGATTATCGCTGGTTATTTAAAGAAGTACCTGAAAAATCAAACGGCATTACCCTTTGTGCAGGGTCTTTAGGATCACGACCCGATAATAACCTGCCAGAATTAGTCAAAGAATTTGGTGAGAGAGTGTATTTTACGCATCTTAGAAATGTACGTTTAAGTGAAACAAACCGCAGTTTTTATGAAGCAGATCATTTAGGTGGCAACACTAACATGTATGAACTGGTCAAAGAAATACTCAAAGTTGAGCAACGTTCACATAAAATTTATATGCGTCCTGATCACGGACATCAAATGCTCGATGATTTAAAGAAAACCTCTAATCCTGGCTATTCTTGTATTGGCAGGTTAAAAGGTTTGGCTGAGGTCAGAGGCGTTGCTTATGCCGTCTCTCAAGAGCTACAAAAAGAGGCAAAAGCTTGAATATTAGATTATTAGCCATTGGTGAATGCATGGTTGAACTAAGTGGTTCATTATCATTTGGCACCCCTGCAAACCTAAATTTTGGCGGGGATATTTTAAATACAGCTTTATATTTTGCACGCCTAGGCGGAACTGTTTCGTTTTTTACTGCATTAGGGGATGATCCACTCTCTGAGCAAATGACTGCAATTTGGAAAAATGAAAATATTATTGTTGATGATATTGTCTATCTACCGCATAGAATGCCTGGGCTATACGCCATTAAAACCGATGAGAATGGTGAACGTAGTTTTTATTATTGGCGTGATGAAGCCCCGATAAAACAGCTCTTTCAGCATGTATCAAAAGAAAAATTAGCCACACTGTCAAAAGACTATAATGCAATTTACTTATCAGGTATTTCATTGTCACGTTGGGATCAATTTCAATTAGAGATATTAGAAAACTGGTTGGCTGAATTCAGACAATCAAACGATCACAACCAAGTGATATTTGATTTAAACTATCGTCCAAAATGTTGGAAAACGCCGCAGGCAGCACAAGAAGCAATCGAAAAAATATTACCCTACATAACCACTGTTATCACCACCTATGATGATGAAGTATTACTTCATAATGATAGCGATTATCAACAAACCATTAAACGCTATCAAGATGTTGGTGTCACTAACATCATTATTAAGCGTGGATCAGAATCAACAATATTAGTGAATAATAAAACGCTTGAAGAAATCCCTCATGTCATCACCATTAAAAAACCAATTGATACCACAGCCGCTGGTGACAGCTTTAATGCTGCCCTGTTAGCCAGCCTCAATACTGGGCAATCATTTAAAGATGCTTGCCAATTTGCACAACAGTTTGCCGCAGAAGTCATACAGCACAAAGGTGCCATTATTCCAAAACACGATACTCAAAAATATTCTGACTCATTACTGGAGAAATAAATATGTCATTAGAAGCTGTTTTAAAGAAAAACCCCATTGTTCCAGTTGTAAAAGCGGATAGCGTTGATGAAGCTTTAAAAATCATTGAACAATTAAAGGCTAAGAATATTTCAATTGCTGAATTCACGTTACGCACACCAAACGCCTTTCAGGTGTTAACTAAAATATTGGAAATGGAATTAGAGATGACCATTGGTGTCGGTACGATTTTATCGGTCGATCAAATGCTTTCTTGTCATGATATTGGTGCTGAATTTTTAGTTTCTCCAGGCACGACTCAATCGCTTTTAGAAACAGCGAAAGCATATGGCATTGACTACTTACCTGGTGCAGTAACGCCAAGTGAGATTATGACTGCTAGAGGGCTTGGCTTTAAAATACTAAAGTTTTTCCCTGCTGAAGCCATGGGCGGTATCAATTTATTAAAGAACTATCAAGCAGTTTTCCCTGATGTTTCGTTCTGCGCCACAGGTGGGATAAAAGATCATAATCAAGATGAATACCTGAGTTTAAGCAATATTATCGCAATTGGCAGCTCTGCCGTTATTTAGGAGAATTTGATATGTTTACCGAAAACACGCTCATGCCAATTGAAACCAGAACACGCAAGATTGCGCTAGAAATTTATCACGGCATAAAAGACTTACCCATCATTAGTCCACATGGTCATACTGATCCTCAATGGTTTGATGAAAATAAGCCTTTTGAAAATCCAGTCGAATTATTAATTAAGCCAGACCATTATGTCTTTAGGATGTTTTACTCCCAAGGTATTCCGCTTGAAAAGCTCGGTATTCCAACCATTGATAAAACCCCCGTTGAAACTGATCCGAAAAAAATATGGCAAACAGTTGCCGCACATTGGCATATCTTTCGTGGTACGCAAGTTGGTCTATGGTTTGATGCGCAATTAAAAGATATCTTTCATTTCAATAAACCATTTAACACCCATACCGCAGACGAATTATATGAACATATCGACAACTGCTTAAAACAAGATGATTTTTTACCTCGTAGTATTTGTGAACGGTTTAAAATAGAAGTGATCGCCACCACCGATAATGTCGGAGACGATCTTAAACATCATCAAAATATTGTAAAAAGCGACTTCAAATGTCGCGTGATTCCAACCTTTAGACCAGATACAGTCACTAATCCAGAACTACATCCTGTTCATAAGCATATTAAAAACCTCGCTAAGTCTCTGAATAAAGAAATTGGCAATTATGAACAATTTTTGAATGTACTTAGAGAACGACGTTTATTCTTTAAAAAGAATGGTGCTACTGCCTCTGACCATGGGGTAACGATTCCTGAAACGTATGATCTATCTAAAAAGAAATGTGAAAAGCTGTTCCAAAAAATGATTCATAATAAAGCCGATGCCAAAGAAAAACGTGTTTTTTCAGGTCAAATGTTAACTGAAATGGCAAAAATGGCAGCAGAAGATGGACTGGTTATGCAGCTCCATGCAGGTGTTTTCCGCAATCATAACGAGCATATCAAAAATCGTTTTGGTTATGATAAAGGCTGTGATATCCCACTAAAATGTGACTATGTAAATGGTTTATACCCTCTGTTAAATGCTGTTGGTAATCATCCTAATTTCCGTGTTGTATTATTCACTATGGATGAAACGGTTTATGCGCGCGAATTAGCACCGTTAGCTGGTCATTATCCAAGTGTTTTTCTTGGGCCACCGTGGTGGTTTAATGACTCGGCAGAAGGCATGTTGCGCTTTAGACATTCTGTGACAGAAACAGCAGGGTTTTATAATTGTTCTGGTTTTATTGATGATACACGCGCGTTACTTTCAATCCCAGTAAGACATGATATTTCTCGTAGAATCGATAGCCACTATCTAGCTGAAATGATTCGTTTAGGCAGGTTATCAATGCACGACGCAAAAGAAATATCCCATGCATTAACTTATACCCAGTCTCTGAAAATTTTTAATTTATAACGTAAAGGCAACTATATGGAAAATAATAAAAATAAATCTGCAAAAGCCTATGTGATGGTTATTGTTGCTGTTGCCGCATTAGGCGGACTGTTATTTGGATTTGATACCTCAATTATTGCTGGCGCAACCCCTTTTATACAACAAGAGTTTGTCGCTGAAAACTGGCAAATTGAGTTGATTGTTAGCTTCTGTGTATTAGGTGCATTTTTTGGTGCATTACTAAGCGGTCGCTTTACAGATAAATTCGGACGTAAACGTGTAATGATTGCAACGAGTATTTTGTTTATCGTTGGTACGATAGTCGCAGCCTTTGCAGTTGATGTCCTTATGCTAATTATTGGGCGATTTATTCTTGGCGCGGCTATTGGTATCGCATCTTATGCTGCACCCTTATTTATTGCTGAAGTAGCACCGTCTTCAAAACGGGGCGGCTTGGTACTTTGGAATGGCGCATTTTTAACAGGCGGACAAGTCATTGCCTTTGTTGTCGATTATTTTTTTACTGCTTCAGGTAATTGGCGCGCCATGATTGCCACAGGACTTGTTCCTGCTGTATTACTTTTTATCGGCATGTGTTTTATGCCTTATTCACCAAAATGGCTGGTTTCAAAAGGTAAAAAGAAAGAAGCAAAACTAACATTACATAAAATACGGGAATGCCCAGACGAAGTAATCATTGAACTCAATTCCATTGAAAAAAACCTGGGTGTAGGAAAATCAGGATTTAGCCAAATATTTAAGAAAAAGGTCAGGCCAGTATTATACATCGGTCTGGCTTTAGGTATTTTTCAACAATTTTTTGGGATTAATACTGTTATGTATTATGGCCCGCATATTATGAAAGATATTGGGTTTGTAGGACAAGAAGTTCAAATGCTAATGACATTAGCGCTTGGTCTTGTCAATTTTGCTGCCACAATTGTAACCATCATATTTATTGATAGACTGGGTAGAAGAAGATTTTTGCTGATTGGTTCAGCAATGGCATCCATTAGTTTATTTTGTATGATTTATCTACTAAAAAGTAATGCAGATTTTACAGCTTATCTTGCCTTGATTTGTCTGTTAGTTTACATAGTTGGTTACTGCATAAGTGTTGGTTCTTTATTCTGGTTAATTATTTCAGAAATTTTCCCGCTAAACGTCCGTGGTGCAAGTATGAGTCTTGTTGCTTCGATACAATGGTTAGCGAACTTTGTCGTAGCCGCTACTTTCTTGACCGTTTTAAGCTCATTGGGTATTGCTTTTACCTTTGGTTTATATGCTTGTGTTGCCGCACTTGCATTTATTATTACGTACTTTTTTGTACCTGAAACAAAAGGCGTACCATTAGAAGTAATTGAAGACAATTTAAACCATGGTGTTAGAACGCGAGATTTAGGCAAACCTATTAAACACCAGCAAACTTGACTCTAATCAAATTTGGAATTTGTGTTTGCAAAATAAACAAATTAAAATAGCTTAAAGCATACAAGGAGCGAAAAAATGACAGTACAAGCTGAAAATAGTTTTGGTGAGTTTCGTAATTATACCGATAGCAAATTTCAAGATAGAGTTGAAAGAACTTATCGTGAAATGCATATTAATCAATCTCTTGATTATGTAAAAAAAATGAAAGAAAAATATTTTGCCTTGGCACATGGCAAAATGGATGTTTATGAAGTATTTAAACTACTAGAAAACGTGCATGACGAAAGTGATCCTGATAATGATTTACCACAGATTGAACATGCTTATCAAACAGCCGAAGCAGCCCAAAATAAATTTTTAAAAAATGACACCAAATTAAGAGAAAATGCGCTTATCCGTACGTTATTTCGTGATCATGAATGGGAAAGCATTCCTAAAGAATGGCAAGATTTTTATACGGAAAAGAAAACGTTAAATAATCTCTATTCCCATATTACTGACTGGTCTTGGCTACCGTTAACTGGGTTTATCCATGATCTTGGCAAAATTATGACTTTACCTGAATATGGCGCACTTCCACAATGGTCAACGGTTGGTGACACTTATCCAGTTGCTTGCCCTTTTGCCAGCGCTAATGTCTTTTTTGCTAACGGTTTTTATAAGCAATCTCCTGACTTTGAAAAATATAACACTGAAACTGCAACACATTTTGGTAAATATGCAAAAGGCTGTGGATTTGATGCTGTTGATATGAGTTATGGTCACGACGAGTACGTTTACAAAGTTGCAGAAGAAGGTAGCGATATTCCTTATGAAGGACTTTACCTATTACGTTACCATTCATTCTACCCTTGGCACACACCGCAAACAGGTGGTCTTGCATATCAAGAATTGGCATCAGATCGAGACTGGGAATTATTACCCCTTTTAAAAGCCTTTCAAAAGGCTGACCTTTATTCAAAATTACCTGAACTACCTCCAAAAGAAGTATTAGAAGCAAAATACAAAGGCTTATTAAATAAATATATTCCAGAAGGGAAAATTAACTGGTAAATCTAAACAGCGTATTTTTTATAACCATAAAAAATTACCTCAATTTTTAAATTGTCAAATACCTATGAAAGTCCAACAATCAAATAAAGTTGATAGCAGTAAAATAGCTGCATAATAAGGACGCCTCCTAAATCGCAATGGTCTTATGCGGCAGAACCTGCATTAATTGCAGTAGAATAATAAACATGACAACCAATCTCACTTTGTTACAATAAATAAAATTGATAAAATTGATAAACATGACATCTCAACCAAACAAAGAAAACCCAATTGTATTAACGGGCATTACTCCTTCTGGCACACCCCATTTGGGTAATTACATTGGCGCCATTAAGCCAGCATTAGAAATGGCAAAAAATCCAAATTATCATGCGCGCTATTTTATTGCTGATTATCATTCTCTCGTTAAATTATGGGATGCCAAATTACGCAAACAATACACCACCGAAATCGCAGCAACTTGGTTAGCTTTAGGTTTGAACCCTAAACATACTATTTTTTATCGTCAATCAGATGTTCCAGAAATTATGGAACTTAGCTGGATATTGACCTCAATGGCAGCAAAAGGTTTATTAAATAGAGCCCACGCTTACAAAGCACAAGTTGATTTAAACCTAGAAGATGAAACCAAAGATCCCGATTCAGGCATCACCATGGGTTTATTTAATTACCCAGTATTAATGTCAGCCGATATCATTATGTTTGATACTGATTTCGTTCCTGTAGGTAAAGATCAAATTCAACACGTTGAGATTGCACGTGATATCGCCAATCGCTTTAACCACGTTTACAAAACAGATTGTCTTGTTGCGCCAGCAGCCATGGTCGATGACAAAGCAAAAACCATTCCAGGACTAGATGGTCGTAAAATGAGTAAGAGTTATGGCAATACCATCCCTATTTTTGAAAATAGCAAAAAGCTTCGTAAACTCATTATGAAAATTAAAACCAATTCTCAATTACCCGAAGAGCCGAAAGATCCATCAGATTGTAATATATTCGGTTTATATGAACATTTTGCAACATCAGATGAGATTAGTGATCTTAAAAAACGTTATGAAGAAGGCATTGGCTGGGGTGATGCTAAACAAATTCTGTTTGAAAAAGTAAATGACGCATTAACCACACCAAGAGAAATGTATAACGACCTCCTGGCTAACCCAGAAAAAATAGAAACGGCTTTAAAAGCGGGGGCAGAACAAGCCCGTGATATTGCCTCAACCAAACTCAAAGAAATTCGCAAGGTGATAGGAATAGTCTAAAAAATGATTGCCAAATTATTAATGGGGATTATCTGAATGATTTATAATACTGCTATGCGTCATTCTGAACTTGATTCAGAATCCAGGCAACTCAAACTTAAAATATTGGGGACAATACCAAAATTGAATTCACGGGTCGCCTGGATCCCGTATCAAGTACGGGATGACCGCACTCGGCTTCGCCTATGCACGCATCTATGGCTTAATCTTATAAGTAATCAGGTATAGTTTATATGCATGTAATCTTATCTGACCTTGGAGACGATGGCGTTGCCTTAATCCAATGGGCAATGAATCAAAAATTAGAAAATATCCACGTAATCTATATTAATACCAATTGGCAATCACAAGCATGGTTGACCAGAATTAAAGCGGTTAAAACCTGGTGTATTTCAAACAAAGTTCATTTTAATCAACTGGAACCACAAGCAGATTTTAGCCGACAAGTCATTGAACATAATCACTTCCCTAGCATCAAGTTTCAATGGTGTGCAGGCTTAATTAAAGGTACAGCTATCCTTGATTGGCTTGATGGAGCTGATGAGGATGAAGAAGCGATAATCTTGTTACCAAACCGTAAGTTGATGTGTACTGCTCAATCAGTTCTGGAAGAACATATTGCAGAAAATGAATACTTTAATGATAGAGCAACTTGGTATCCTCTCATTAACTATGATTTATATGCACGTAATCAGCTAATTAAACAAACACCATTTCAGATTTTATCTAAACCCGCCCAGTCTTGTTCACCCTGTATCTATAATAAATCGCATCAATTGCAAGAAATAGATAACAATTCAGTTACGCGATTAGATAAGTTGGAAAATAAAATCCGCCAGCCCATGTATACCGAAGCAATCAAAATAGAAATAGAAAATAATAAAAATCCAGATATTTCAAACTATTACCAAGCTTATTCTACTGGTTGCGGTTGGAACTATGGTTGTGGGTTATAGACCCCCAAGAATAACTAACGTTATTGTTTAACCCCAAAAGCCAAATCACCAGCATCCCCCAAGCCAGGTACAATATATTTATTCTCATTTAACTTAAGGTCAATTGCACCACAATAAATATCAACATTATGACGACTCTGTATATATTCAATCCCTTCAGACGCCGCGATCGCACAACAAACTATAATCTTCTTGGGTTCTTTTGGTAATATCACTTCTATTGCTTTTGATCGATAGTGTCGCGCCGTTCATAATAGATTTTAGGCATCCCTGCCTAAAATCGAATCACTTACCGCGACAGCCTAATTACCTCGGTCGTCCTCGTCACCTGCTTGCTCTCACTATACTACACTTCGTTACGTTCCGATCTCGCAACAGGCTCTCAAATGACTCTACGCCCTATGGGAGCTAAAATGAAACTCTCTTTGGCGCCTACGGCACGTCGTTCCTTTAATTTATAGCACGGGCTACCTCGTACTACTCGACACCGACTTCGTCTCTCCTTGTCTCGCAGCGAATGATCTACCTGTTGCCAAGAGTGGATCAGGAATAATAACAATTTTATTTTTCACCATAGGAAGCGCAGTATAACTATGATTAATATATATGCCAGATTCATTGTTCTCTCGAGCTTCACCCAAAAAGGCTGTTTCAGCATCAATAAAAACATCTAACATACCATCAACCATCGGCATTGCTGCGCGTAATACGGCCGCAATGACAAAATCATCTATCAATATTTTGGAATGTGTTTTGCAAATTGGCGTAATAACTTCTTTCTCAAAATAGCTTAATGATTTTGATAATTCATATCCCAGAATAATGCTAATTTGCTTTAAATAATGTCGGAAAAGAAATTTATTATTTTGTTGCTTAATATCCCTAATAGTTGACAAAAGGTGATGCAAAATCGAGTTTGTTTCTGAAAGGTTTATAAGTTTAGACATTTGATAAAGTCCTGTATTTTCTCATCCACAATCTTGTAACTATAGCTGTAAATAATACAACTGCCACGCAGACTATTGAATATACAGCAGCAACTTGCTACTTTTATCTTACTTTTTACCCATTTTTGTTCTAATGAAATTTAAAATTAAATGTGTCTGTTTAGAAAAAGTGACCCCACTAGTAATAAGCCGTGGGCCTATTACACAAGGCTTAAATATCTTTTTACAAATATTTGATGGGGAACACTCTGGTGTTGGCGAAACCGTTATGCCATCTGAAGCCAGCCCTCAAAATGCAGCAAAGCTAATGCAAGATATTTCCAATTTTCTAGAAAAAATTGATATCCTGAGCCCAATAAAATTATGGGAATTATCCCGGAGGGCTGATTTGCCTGCTATAGCCATAATGATTATAGACAGTGCAGCCTGGGATTTATTAGCCAAAAAAGCCAATATGCCATTATACCAACTTTTAGGCTTAGAAAAGAAAGATATAAAAACATCAATAACAGTTTCCATAGGTAAACCAGACTGGGTTTATGAAAGAGCTAAACATCTCATTAAAACCTTTAACCCCTATTTCTTAAAGATAAAACTTGGCTCTAATAATGGTATCGAAGCTGATCAAGCGAGCTTTTCTGCTGTAAAACAGGCTATGTTAGATATGGGACAAGAAAAACATACCCAACTATTTGTTGATGCGAATGGTGGTTGGGATTTAAAAGGAGCTAAACACATGCTCCAATGGTTACATACCCACGGTGCAATATATGTCGAACAACCCCTAAAAAAAGGTGAGGAATCATTCTTGCCAGAATTATATCAAAATCGACCATTACCAATTTACGTGGATGAATCCATCCATTTTGTTAGTGATATCCACCCCCTTTTAGGATGCGTTGATGGCGTTAATCTCAAACTGAATAAATCAGGTGGCATTACAGAAGCACTTAGAATCCATAATATTGCCAGATGTTTTAACTTAAAATGTATGATCGGTTGTTTCTCAGAATCGCCCCATGCCATCGCAACCGCATTAAGCATTGGAAGCTTATTTGATTATGTCGATTTAGATTCTTTTTTAAATTTAAAAGAATGTGATAAAGTGTCAAAAGATAACCAGCTAACCTATCAAAATGGTTACTTAATTCAAAGCAATAAACCTGGTATTGGAGTTATTAATGCAATATAACCATAGTAATAAAACCGCTATTTTTTTTGATAATGGTGTTGTTAGCCCAGACAATAAAATGGGTTTATCATATATAAATTATCACGCTGACAAAGTCATTTGTATTATTGATGTTTCAGCTAAAAAACAAAACTTACACGATTACTACACACATTTACCTAACATTAGCATGGTAAAATCTCTTGAAGCAGCCATTGCCAAAGGTGTAGATACCGTTATTATTGCCGATATGCCGAATGGCGGAAAATTGACAGATAACTTAAAAAGCCAAATTGACCAGATGGTAGATGCTGGCTTAAGCATTGTAAACGGTTTACATGATCATCTTGCTGGTTTATATCCCAACCTAAAACAAAACCAACACATATATGACCTGCGTAAGGTTGAAAAACATTATTTAGCAAAGCCTCAATATAAAGCACATAAGCTAAACAATAAACGTGTGTTATTAGTTGGTTCTGATATGGCTGTCGGCAAAATGACCGCAGGGCTACAGCTTTATAAAGCTGCACTTAATAAAGGTATTTTTGCTAATTTCTTAGCAACAGGTCAAGTTGGTATTGCTATATCTGGTAATGGCATTCCATTAGATGCCATCCCACTTGATTTTACAGGTGGCGCAATTGAGAAACTTGTAACAGAAAATGTTGCAGATATTAGCTTTATTGAAGGTCAAGGCTCTTTAAATAACCCTGGGAGTGCTGCAACTTTACCTTTAATGCGTGGCAGCCAACCAACCCATCTTGTTTTTTGTCATAAAACTAGCCTGCAAGGATATTTAAAAAATTATCGTGATGTTGCGATCCCAAATATAAATGAACTAATCACATTCAATGAACAAGTTTCTGAAGCTTGTGGAGCATTCATCCGACCTAAAACGATTGGTATATGTGTTAATACACTGGAGTTAAATGAAACTGAAGCGGAAAATTATTTAGACCAGCTTTCTCAAGAAACAAATAAAATTGCGATTGATCCTATCCGCTCACCACAAGATTGCGATAAATTACTTGCTGAAATTTAAATATCAGGATAAATCAATCATCATTTCTCTGGCGACATAAACGACTAGAAATATTGCGACACTTAGCATCATAATTGCTAGCGATATATTAGGCGCAAAAGAACCATATTTTACTTTTTCTGGGCTTGAAATCGCTTTTCTGTAGGAAAAAAAACGAATCGTGGCGACCAATATCATCACAACAGCAACTAACATTAATATCCAGCCAACAATTTCAGGAGACATTGATAATTCACGATGGTATTTAACATTTTTAATTTCCATCATTGAACCCAAATAGTGTAAAAACAAGCTAAACTTTTCAACAAGAAAACCAAATGCCATAATTGCTATAGCTGTTCTAACCCAAGCTAAATAAGTTCTTTCATTTGCGGCGTGATCATTAAAACGTTCAATCATACATTATTTCTCTTCAGGGTTTTCAAGTTTTTTAATTGATGCAGTAATACGACTTACATCACTTTGCGTAAAACGACTACGTGTTTCATTGAGCAAAGTACCACCTAAATGTTCATTAATTTTATATAGTAACGAAAGCATTTGTTTAAACTGATCTTTTGGGTTAGGTAATGTATTGATATCCATAAAAAATGAAATGCCTGGAGTCTGTAATTCATTAATTTTTTTCAAATCAAAAGTACCAGGTTTAATTGCGGTTGTCGCATTAAATAACACCTCCCCTTGATTAGAAATTCCTTGGTAAGTCTGCAGATCTCTGCTGTAATTTAACTGATAGTGCTCAAAGACAGAAACAAGATCTTCACCATAAAACACATAGTTACGCGGCGCCATAATATGCAGTGCAATAATACCTTGATTTAACGTTGAAGTGCTTGAACCAGAAACCTGCGAGGCTTTACTATTCGCCTCATCCTCTGGGTGGGTAGATCTATTCGCTTTCATCTGTTGTTTGCGTTTTTGCTCAACCGCCTCTTCCCAAGTTTTTGGCTCTGGTAACACCTCCTCAGGTACTTCTTCTATTTTTGGCTCTTCCTCTTCAGGCTCAACTGTCTCTGCAACTGGCTCAAATTGGTATTCTACAGCAGCATCACTATCCTCTGATGGCTTAGCCTCTTGTGCTACATCTTTTTCAGCTTCATCATCAGCCAGATCAATATTTTTTTCTTTTTCTGGTACGTCTACATATTCAAGCACTTTATCTTCTTTGGGTTTAACTTTTGCTTGATATTTTTTACGTCTAGTACGCCTGTATGCATCAAGTAATAATAATAAAATAACAAGAATACCAACTAACAAGATAAGTTGTTGCTGAGTCATATTAGAAAACTGTTCGAACATTCTGAGTCTGCCTACTCCATATACATATATATCATTCTAGGCAAAAATATTTAAAATAAAAGCAAGATAGCCTGCTATCAACAAGAATATCGATGGTTTTAAAGATTTAGCTATAGCAATGACTTCACTACTTGTAAAGATTTTTGGTCGGCATCACATTTTAATGACTCGTGCAAAGCATAAAACTGACTAACAATCAGGTTGGTTTTATCCTTATTTGTAATAAGCTCATACAATTCATCACTAATATTTTCACGAGTTACCTGATCTTGAATTAATTCAGTAATGAGTTTTTTTCCAGCCAATAAGTTTGGCAATGAATAAAATTCAGAATTCACCAATAGATTACCTATAAAGTAAGTTGCTTTGGATAAACGATATGCCATCACCATTGGCTTTTTATATAGCATAGCTTCAAGTGCTGCTGTACCAGATGCAAGCAATACATAATCAGCAGCTTCCAAAACTATGTGTGCCTGACCTTCTACTAACCGCGTATTAATATTCTTATAACTATCAGATATTTCTGTTATTTTTTCTAGTAATGATGGTTTTGCAACCGGTATTAGCACTCTGAATTTTTTCTTTATCCTAACTTTTAGTGACTCAAGTCCCTGCAAAAATGGCTCGAGCAATCTCTCTACCTCTTGGTTCCGACTACCAGGCAATAATGCAATAATCATTTCATCCTGATCGATATTAAGCTTCATCCTGGCCGTTTTAACATCTGGCTCTAATGGAATTTTATTTGCTAATGGATGTCCGACAAAAATAGCTCGGTGATTATGTTTTTTATAAAAATCCTCTTCAAATGGTAATATAGCAAGCACCGCATCAGTCGCTGCTTTTATTGTTTTCATCCGTCCTTCACGCCAGGCCCATACGGATGGACTAACATAATGAATGACTTTTATACCCAATTTCTTGATTTTTTTCTCAACAGGTAAATTAAAATCGGGTGCATCGATACCAATATAAATATCTGGTTTAGTTTCTTCTATATATTTAAGTAGTTTTGAACGTACTTTTAATATGGCTGGCAAATGTTTTAACACTTCAATCAAACCCATAACCGACAGCGTTTCCATTGGAAAGAGTGAATGGCATCCTGACTTTTGCATCAGAGGTCCAGCGATACCATCAATTTTAGCATTTGGATAGGCTTCACGAAGTTTTGCAACCAGCCCTTCACCTAACTGATCACCAGACGGTTCTCCTGCAACTAACATAATATGCATTTAGCGAACGATACCTCTATGATTATCTTCTAACAAATCAATAAATACTTTCAGCTCATCTGTCTCTTGTGGCATGTTTTTAATTTCTTCGACCGCTTCTTCTAATCTTAATCCACGGCGATATAACACTTTATAAGCAACCCGAATATTGGATATTTGTTTAGTTGTAAAGCCTCTACGTTTTAAGCCTTCAACATTAACACCACAAGGTGTTGCCTTAATACCACCCGTCACCATAATGTACGGTGGGACATCTTTGCCAATCATAGTTGTGGGGATGATAAAAGCATGTGCACCTATATGGGCAAATTGATGAATACCGCAATACACGCCAATATAAGCGTAGTCATCTATATGAACATGACCTGCAATTCCCGCATAATTTACTAAATGACAATGATCACCAATAACGCAATCATGTCCAATATGCACATAGTTCATGATAAAATTATTGCTGCCAATCCTGGTTACACCTTGCTCTTTAGCAGTACCGCCATGAATCGTTGAATATTCGCGTATAACGTTGTTATCACCTATCACAACCGCAGACTCTTCACCTGCAAAGGTGCGATCAATAGGCTCTGCGCCAACGGCAGCAAATTGAAATATTTTGTTATTTTTACCTATTGTTGTTTTGCCATCAATAACGGTATGTGGACCAATAATGGTTCCAGAACCAATTTTAGCTTTAGAACTGATAACAGCATAAGCACCAATAGTAACATCATCAGCAATTTCAGCGCCCTCACCAATGACAGCACGCGGATCAATCATAAGCCTGCCCCATAGTATTTTGAAACATTCAATCGCACTGTATATTGACTGTCTCTTATACACATCTCCGAGCCCACGAGACAGGCAGAAATCTCG
>OLID01000523.1_pt1 | contig 15559 bp, 11 predicted proteins | sample 1609361 | NCBI WGS metagenome assembly OLID01 (sample SAMN05416778, study PRJEB24817) | seawater metagenome | isolation source: Sea water | place: Canada:Atlantic | collected 2013-07
ACACAGAGTAGATCGTCGGCAGCGTCAGATGTGTATAAGAGACAGACAATAATATTTATGAAACATTTTCTTATAATAACCGGATTTCTAATCTTAAGCAATATAGTTGTTGCGCAAACTGAAGAATCTAAAATTGAAACTACAATTTTAAATTATGTAAATGGAACATCTTACAATCAACCTGAACTCATTGAAAAAGCATTTTACCCTGAAGCTAATTTATATCTAACAAAAAATAAGGATGAACTATGGACTGTTCCTATTTCTGAATATACGAGTTGGTATACAAAGTCAACTCCTGGAAAATTTAATGGAAGAACTGGAAATATTTTATCAATAGAATATTTTAATAATATTGCGATGGCAAAGGCAGAAATAGTGGTACCTGTAAAGAATACAAGATATATAGATATGTTTTTGCTAAAAAAAATTAATAATGAATGGAAAATAATTAGCAAAAGTGCCGATAGCCAAAAAAGCAATGCTAATAGCAATAGAATTCTTTTCATTGTTTCAAATGCGCACTACTATGGAGACTCTAAATTACCAACAGGAAATAGTTATTCGGAAATTGTAAATGCCTATGATACTTTTAAAAAGGCAGGATACACAGTCGATTTTGTTAGCCCAAAAGGTGGTAGTATTCCTTTAGCATACATCAACACTACAGATTCTTTGCAAAAGAAATACTTGTATAATGCAGACTTCATGTATGCGCTAAAAAACACAAAAAATCCAAACCAAATAAACCCAAATCAATATAAAGCTGTACATTATATTGGTGGAGGAAGCGCTATGTTTGGAGTACCTGAAAACAAAGCAATTCAGAAAATAGTAATGACAATTTATGAAGAGAAAAAAGGAATTATATCATCTGTTTGTCACGGAACAGCTGGCATAATTCATCTAAAAACAAAAGATGGAAAATTTCTAGTTGAGGGCAAAACTATAAATGGGTATCCAGATGCATTTGAAAAAGAAGGTGCTGAATACTTGAAGCAATTTCCTTTTTTAATTACAAAAACTATTGAAGAACACGGAGGTGTTTTTAAGTATTCACCTAGGAACTCTGTACACGTTGAAGTAGATGGTAATGTAATTACAGGACAAAATTATTTATCATCCAAATATGTTGCACTAAAAATAATCGAAAATTTAAATAATAGAATAAAGTCTAATTAGCGTCAATAATAGAATAATAAAGCCAGTGGCTAACACAGTATAAAATTAATTACTAGTTTCTAGATTGCTTACGAAAGTCCTCGCAGACTTTCTATATGTGATTTATTTACTAAATTTAGTGCTTAAACACGCAACTATTCATATACATAACCGTTGTGCAACATTATGACTCGCCCTGAATAAAGGCTACATAATTTAATGTAAAAACTTTTACAGAATTAACACTTAAAGTGTAACGTTTATATATAATTAATCGTCTATCAACAAACAATAGAAATTTATTTATGAAATCATTTAAAATAATAGCAATTGCATTATTAATTATAGTTACTAATTCTTGCAATAACACAAAGAACAAACAGGGAAAATCACTCAATAGAAACAACGAAATAAACACTTATTTGCAAAGGCAATTAGAGTTTCAAGAAATGCCAAGTTTAGCACTAGCAGTTGTCAAAAATGGAGACGTAATTTATGAAGGTTATTTTGAAAATGCAGATTTAGGAAATACTACTTCAATAGACAAGAACACTATTTATCCGATTTACTCTGTAACTAAATTAATGGTTACAACAGGTGTTTTTCAACTTATTGAACAGAATAAAATTTCTTTAGACGATTACATTTCTAAACACATCAATAATCTACCAGAAAGTTGGAAGTCAATTAAAATTAAGCACTTATTAACTCACTCTACAGGTTTACCAGATATCTCTTTTGCCCAAGCTGAAAAATCTGACGAAGAGATGTGGAACTTATTAATAAAAAAGGATAGACATTTTGATTTAGGATACAAATTTGAATACAATCAGACAAACTATTGGATTTTAGCTAAAATTATTGAAAAAATCACAAATTTATCTTTCGAAAAGTATATTATTGATAATCAATTTAAAGATGTAAATAGTGGTCTTGTTTTTTCATCAGACTTTGTAGATAGCATCCCTAATAGAGTCAAAAGATATGACTATAACAGTACTCAGAAAAAGTACATTAATCTAACACTAAAAGGAGGTAAAAGATTCCATCCTGCTAACGGCCTAAATTCTACGTTAAAAAATCTTATACAATGGAATAAGCAATTGGATGACAATAAACTGTTAAATGAAAGTACAAAACGAAAAATGTGGATGCCTTTCAAGTATAATGACAGTACTAGTAAATTTCAACACGGCTGGCACAATTATCCTTTAAAAAACATCAATTCTTATGGATTTGCTGGAGGAGCTCATACGGGTTTTAGAAAATTTACAGAAAAAGACATTACAATTATTTTGTTGACTAATGGATACAAATACTATCCTAATTACAATGAAATTATCAATCATATAGCTGGAATCGTTGATAACGACTTAAAGGATGAAAAGACTGATCTGAAAAATAAAATTACTTACGAATTTTTGATGAATGACTTTAATAAAGCTTTTCAAACATATGAGAAATTGAAAAGTAAAAAACTTTATAAAATAACACCTTCAGATTTTGAAAGAACACTAAACCAACTAGGTTATATTCTTATTAATCATCATAAAACAGAAAAAGCTATAAAAGTATTTGAATTGAATACTCAAGAACACCCAGAATCTGCTAATTGCTATAACAGTTTGGGGGAAGCTTATTTTAACAATAAACAATTAAAATTAGCTTTACATAATTTTAAAAAAGCCGTTAAATTAAATCCTAGTGATTCTTATGCAAAAAAAATGATTAAAAAAATTGAAAAGTAGTAATTACTTATTCTGTGATTAAAAATCATAACTTAAAAAATTCGCTACACAAAATAGAAAAAACATTGCACAACAATGTATATAATTAATTACGGCGGAATTTCCCTTGCGGAAATTCCTCGTATATTTACAGAGGTAAGTTCAACGGCGGAAAATTGCTCGCGCACTTTCCCGTAACTAATCATAACACAAACACGTTCTATGCAATTTCGACCGTAACAAATTAAGCTTTTGCACGTCTTACCGATAATCAATCAAACAATCAAAATGAAAAACAATAGTTTAACTTTAATACTAGTACTTATAATCTCCATTTCAGGTTATTCTCAAAATTTTGAACAAGAATTTGATCTTTTACTAAGCAAAGATTATCCAACTTCAGGCACAGGTGCTTCAGCTTTAGTAGCAGTTAATGGAAATGTCATCTACAAAAAGGCTTTTGGAAAAGCTGATTTAGAATTAGATGTTGATATGTCAGTTAACAGTGTATTTGAAATTGGATCAATATCAAAGCAATTTACTGCAGTTTCTATATTGATACTTGCTGAACAAGGTAAATTAAAATTAGACGATGAGATTACTAAATATATAAAAAACTATCCTACTCATGGTCATAAAATAACAATACACCATTTACTATCTCATACATCTGGTATTGGTAGTTTTACAGCTTCAGATGAATGGTGGAACAACAGAAAAAAAGATTACACTAAAGAAGAATTTATCAATTTATTTAAAAAACTACCTGTGCTTTATGCTCCTGGAGAAAAATATCTCTACAGTAATACTGGTTATTTTTTACTTGGTGCAATAATAGAAGAAGTTTCTAATAAAACATACATAGAATTTATCAATGAAAATATTTTTAAACCTTTAAGAATGAAAAATTCGTTCTATATAAACAGATCGAAAATAATTGCAAACCGAGTATCAGGGTATGATAATCCAAAGGATTTAATAGATGAAGATTTTAATGAAAATAAAACTGTAAATGGAGAGAGATTAAATTATTCTCATTGTGATGGTGCCGGCGGTATTCTATCTACGGTTGATGATCTTTTTCTTTGGAATAGAGCGATAAGAAATAATAAACTTATTAGTGAAGAGAGTAAAATTAAGGCATTTACAAACTATCAATTATTAAACGGAAAAAATACAAATTATGGTTATGGTTGGGCTATAGACCAAGTAAATGGTATATCCTCTATTGAACATAATGGCGGTACTTTTGGGTTCAGGAGTAATAGTATTTATTTACCTAATGAAGATGTTTTTGTAGTTGTTTTAACCAATCGAACATTTAGTGATCCTGATTACCTTTCTACCAAAATAGCAGCAATTGCAATGAATAGACCTTTCAAAGAAGTAGATAATAATAACATAAATATTGATCCTGTATTTCTTGGAACATATGAATTTGATGATGGCTCATCAAGAATTATCTCACTAGAAGATAACAAGCTATATAGTCAAAGACCAAATGGAGGAAAATTAAGACTATTTCAAGGTGAAAAAAATACGTTTTATTTTAAAAATAGTTTTTCCAATTTAACATTCGATATAACTCCTAATAAACATTCCTCCGTTATTTATAAAAATAGAATTTATAAAAGCAAAGGGAGAAAAGTGAAGTAAAACAGCATAGAACAACGTATATAATTTATTGCTAATTCTAGCCTATTTATGAAAATCCACGAGGATTTTCTATTCGGTTTGTATTTGCTAAATTAGTTGCTTAAAACACGCAACAAACCATATACAAACACGTTGTAGCCAATTAAAAAATCGTCTCGTCCAAAAAAATGGTCGACTGAAAATTAAACAATAAATTATATTCACTTACATCAGAACAAAAACAATCCCGTCAAAACATTTTTCTATTTATGGGAAATATTAGAAAGTGATTTAGTGTTTAGAATTGTGGCTGAATCCATTTTCCTATATTTGAGAAAGAAAATTTATGATACTTTTAAACCCAAATCTTATACAAATTGATTCGACCTTATTAAATGAAATTGAAGATAAATCCAAATCAATTTTTCGATCAATTACGTTTAGTAAAAAAAAATCATCTAAAAACTTATTAGATTCGTTTATTAATAGCACCAATAGCCTAACCGAATTATTGAGTATCAAGAATGCTCAAATGGAGGCTGAAAATGAGCACGAGTTAAAAGTCTATCAACGGAATTTAAATAAGGTCATTCTTTATGTAGTTAATGAAATAAAAAACGAAAGACACTTTGAGTCTCAAATTCAGTTATTTCAGATATTCAGAATTGTATCACCTGAAGCTCATAAACTCCATCCCAATCGATATAGAGATCGTTTAGTACAAATTGGAGCGCATTTATGCCCAGAACCTGAAAGAATCTCTGGTTTAGTTTCTAATTTATTCTATAATATGGAACAAATTAAACATCCCTTAATTAAGGCAATATATTTACATCATGAAATGATAAGAATACACCCTTTTGTGGATGGCAATGGAAGAATAACTAGGATTGCAAAAAATTGGATACTTATGTATAATCTTTATCCTCCAATTTTCATCAAGGATGAAATTGAGAAGAAGGAATATATAAAATCATTAAGCACTAGTTTTATTGCTATTGAAAAAAATCAAGAAGTTTGGCATTCTGAAACTAACAAGTTCTTTCAGCAAGAATTGAATCGGGTTATACTCAGCATAAATTATATACTGGATAAAATAGCAATAGAAAGCAAATAACTGGCCACAACAACGTGTATAACTAATTGCTTGGTCTGTGTGTACTCGGAAAATCCTACGGATTTTCCTCTGGTTCGTTTTAGTTTAGTAACTTAGTGCTAGCCAACGTAACTAGCCATGACACGAACACGTTAGCAATAATAACTCATAGATAAACATATGAAACAGATTCTAATATTTTCAATCTTAATATCCCTCGTTTCGGCTTGCTCTAATAAATCTAGTAAATTAATAGAAACTCAAATCCTATATTATGGAGGTGATATTCTTACAATGAGTGGCGATAAACCTAATTATGTTGAAGCAATAGTAACAAATGCTGATTCTATAGTATTCACTGGGAGACTTACTGAATCTAAAGAGCTATTTCCTTCAGCAAGAGAAGTAAATCTTAATGGAAAAACCTTGTTACCTGGCTTTATAGATGCACACGCCCATTTCGCTGGATTTCCAAGTCAATCCATCGGAGCTCAAATACTACCTCCTCCGGATGCTGGAGCAAATAATATTGATGCTCTAATTCAAATACTGAAAGATTGGTCAACCCCTGAAAATATTGAATTAACTGGATGGATTTTCGGAATGGGATTCGATGATTCTGTTTTAGAAGATAAACGATTTCCTACCAAAGAGGATTTGGACAAAGTATCAACAGAGTATCCTGTTATGATTATCCATATCTCTGGTCATTTTTGCGTTGTTAATAGCAAAGGTTTGGAATTACTTAAGCTAACTGCTGATTCTCCCGACCCAGAAGGTGGTATAATTAGAAGAAAACCTGGTACAAAAGAGCCTAATGGGGTTTTAGAAGAATTAGCGGCAATTCCGTTTATGCCTATGGTGCTAGGTCCCAAGAGTGAACAGGCCATAAAAACATTTCTTACAGCTGGTCAAAATATGGCTTTATCCTATGGTTACACTACCGTACAAGAAGGAAGAGCAATGCCAAGTTCTCATCTTTTTTTAGAGCATGCGGCTAATACTAATTTCCTAAAGTTAGATGTCGTAAGCTACATTGATTATTCTGTTGCTGATTCCTTGCTTAAAACAGATTGGCATAGCTCATCTTATAAAAATCACTATAGAATTGGAGGTGTAAAACTCACACTAGATGGATCGCCACAGGGTAGAACAGCATGGCGCACTCAACCTTATCTAATTCCTCCAGAAGGAGCAGAAGAAGGATATTTAGGTTACCCAGCTATTCCATTGGATGAAGATGTTGAAAAAATTTATGAAACTGCTTTTCAAAATAATTGGCAAATACATACTCATGCCAATGGAGATGCTGCTATGGATCAAATGATTCGAACCTTAAAAAAAGTTACAGCTAAATATGGGAATGAAAACAGACGAGATGTCCTTATACATGGACAGTATGTTAGGGAAGATCAGTTGGATGCATTCAAGGATTTAAATATCATAGCTTCTTTGTTTCCATTGCACACTTTTTATTGGGGAGATTGGCATAAAGAAATAATTGGAGACAGTTTGGGTAATAAAATAAGCCCAACTCGCACTGCCTTAAATAAGGGATTAAAAATAACTATTCATACTGATGCACCTGTAGCATTACCAAATTTAATGCGCGTCATATGGACTGCTACAAACAGGGTTTCTAGATCAGGGAGCATCATAGGAGAGGAAGAAAGACTATCACCTTACGAAGCATTAAAATGTATAACAGAATGGTCAGCTTATCAGCATTTTGAAGAGAAGACTAAAGGCACCTTAGAGATTGGTAAATTGGCAGATTTAGTCATACTTGATTCAAATCCATTAACTGTCGATAAAGAAAAAATTAAAGATATCATTGTATTAGAAACTATCAAAGAAGGTAGCTCTGTTTACAGAAGAGAAACTATTGCTAACATAAAATAAACGGCATTAAAACGACCGCTTATTCAAACCGTAGGCATCCATTATAGGAAAATGTAAATTATGAAAAAACTGAAACTACATTCGACATATTTTAAATATGCTTGTCTATTATCACTTTCGATTTTGTTTTCTTGTAATCGACATTTCAGTCGATTATTAAAAGAGGAAAACAAATACAATCTTACTACTGAAATAGATTTGAATGATCAAAATTACACTAAAAAGATTGAAGAATTTTATAATAGCGGGAAAGATGGTTTTTTTAATGGGAAAGAAGATGTTCAAATATATTATCGAATATTTGAGCAGCCAAGTTCTAAAAGAGCAATTTTAATTTCATCAGGCAGAACTGAAGCTGCTATTAAATATAAAGAACTAATTTTTGACCTTTATAATAATGGATATTCAATTTACATTCATGACCATCGAGGACAGGGGTTATCGGGCAGAATGACAGAAAATCCAGAAATGGGCTATATCGATACTTTTCAGTTTTATATTGACGATATGAAATATTTCTACGACTATTATTTAAAACCTAATGGTTATAATAAAACCTACCTATTAGCCCATTCAATGGGCGGTGCAATAGGAATGACCTATATTGAGCAAAACCCTAATGATTTTACTGCTGCAGCATTCTCCTCACCAATGTTGGGTTTAAAGCCTCCAATTTGCAGCATTGTCAAAGTACTGGATGGTGATAAGCCTAAATACGCAATAGGCGAGTCGGAATATAAAGATGATAAAACTACTTTTAAAGGGAATACTTTAACTGGTTCTGAATTGAGGTACGATAGAATGATTGATGCTTTTGCAAAAGTACCTAATGCAAGACTTGGTGGTGCAACTTATACTTGGATTGATAAATCTTGTCAACAATTTAAATATTTGTTTACCAATATTGATAAAATAAATACACCATTCATTCTTTTTTCGGCAGAAAACGAGCAAATTGTATATCCATTTGCTCACCAGAAATTTGTGAGTGCTGCTGAAAAACTAGGAAAAGATTGTATGGCCTATGAGGTTGAAAATGCACAACATGAACTACTGATTGAAAAGGACGAACAACGGATAGAAACCATTAATGAAATATTAGTTTTTTATTCTAAGTATTAATTAATAGTTTTACATAGGGGGAAGTATTTAACATTAACGAATGTTTTATTCAAAGTTAACCAAAAAATTATGAATGGTTTGACAATAAAAAAGTTTGTCCTCCCTTATTATAAGAGCTAAATCGGTTTTTTAAGTATAGAATGAAAAATACCAAAAAGTCAATAGAAGAAACTGCAAGTATGGCGAATAAGAAGAATTTAAGCACCAAAGATAAATTAAGAAGAATTATTGACGAGAAGGACTCGAAAGTTCATCATCTCTTTGAGATATCAATTCAGGTTTTTATTATTCTGTCTATTATAATTTTCTCTATTGGAACCTTGCCAAATGTATCCCCTTTATGGCAAAACATCTTAAATTATGTCGATATTTTCTTTTATGTAATATTTGCAATCGAGTATTTTTTAAGGATATACGTGTCTCGCAACAAAATGAAATATATTTTTAGTTTTTATGGTATCGTTGACTTATTAGCTATTCTTCCATTTTTATTCGCTAGACAATTTGATTTAAGAGCAATTAGGGCTTTTCGTGTATTTCGTATTATGCGTGTTATAAAAAATTCTAAATACAGCGAATCGCTTCAAAGATTTGCCCATGCACTTAGGATTATTAAGCCTGAAATTACATTATTTTATATAGTCGTTAGTGTTTTTCTTTTTTTATCAGCTACTGGTATTTATTATTTTGAGCACAAAGTTCAACCTATTCAATTTGCATCAGTTTTTCATAGCTTATGGTGGGCTATTGTAACAATAACAACGGTTGGCTATGGTGACGTATACCCAATAACTATTGGTGGCAGAGTGTTTACTTTTGTAATATTGCTTTTAAGCTTAGCAATTATTACAGTACCAACTGGCTTAATAGCAACTGCTTTGACTAAGGTTAGAGATATGGATAAAATACAAGACGAATCAAAAAAAGAAGAAGACCAAATTACAAATCATAAAAAAAGAAATGATGCTTACTAAACTAATTATTTTCTCAGGTTTTGCTGGAATTACCGTGTTTTTAGGAGGTGTTTTAGCTAATTTATTTAACCACCACATTAAGGAGACTCCTGTGAAATATGAAATCATTCACACCATGATGTCATTTGGTGCTGGTATAATTTTATCAGCTATAGCATTGGTGCTGATTCCTAAAGGTATGGAAGAATTAGAGTTGATGCCAATGGCCATATCCTTTCTTCTTGGAGCAATTATTTTTATGCTTATCGATTACCGTTTATCAAAAAAAGGAGGACAAACGGCAACATTATTAGCTATGATGATGGATTTTATCCCTGAGTCTATCGCTTTAGGAGCTGTTTTTGCCCTCGACCCCCAAATGGCTACACTTTTAGCTGTATTTATTGGATTGCAAAACCTACCAGAAGCCTTTAATTCATATAGGGATTTGGTGCAAAGTGGTTTTACTGAAAAAAAAACCCTTATCATTTTTTTCTTTTTAAGTTTCTTTGGGATAATAGGGGCTTTTATCGGTCATTTTCTTTTGTCAGACTATCCTGGCTTAACAGCACATTTAATGACCTTTGCGAGTGGAGGTATCTTATATTTATTAATTCAAGATATCATTCCAGAAAGCAAATTAGACAAAAATTATTTAACATCTATTGGTGCCACTATTGGCTTTTTGGTAGGTATAATTGGAGAGAAAATTATTTAATTAAATTTACAGACCAATAAATATTAACTTTCATAAAAAAATTAATTTATGGAGTGCTTATCTAGCATATCTAAATTTGATGTAGCAGCTATAAAAACAAAAAATATTCAATACTAGATGAAAAACAATCAGTCTCCCTTTCTTATCTTATTATTTTTAATATTGATTCAAACTGCATATAGTCAGCAAATAAATTTGTCTGATGCCATAAGTATCGCTCAAGCTAATAATTTGCAAATTCAAAAATCTCATAAAAGTAAAGATGCGAATGCGAAAGTATTAAGAGCTACCAAAGGAAGCTATTTACCAAAAGTGAGCTTATACGGAGGTTATACTCACCTTGGCGATAAACTTAAATTAGATATGAGCCAGATGCAAGAGTCTTTTGTCGATGGACTTTCAAGACAACAGGTTGCAACTTTAGATGTGGTTAATCAGAATATTAATGGAGTACCTCTATCAGAGACGCAGAAGCAAAACATTTACAATGCTTCATCAACAGCATTAAATAAGTTGTATCCGAATTTTGATCCTACATTATCTTACCAAGATTATTTTATGGCTTCAGTATTAGTTAATCAACCTATATTTTTAGGAGGAAAAATAAATAGTATGAACAATGTAGCCGAGTCAAACTATAAAATTGCCGAGCATACTTCGAACCAAACATCTGATTTAATTAATAGCGAAACTGTTACTCAATATTTCACACTTCTTCTGTTAAAAGAGAAAATTAAGACTAGAAAGGCTACATACGATGGTATGCTAAAGCACAACTCTAGCACCATAAAACTCATTAAGGCTGAAATTATTCCAGCATTTTATGAATACGGTGCAAAAGCTGCTGTATCGGATGCAGAATCTATGCTTCAACTTGCAGAACACGAGTATGAAACTTCTATGAACAGTTTTAAAACTCTTCTTAATGTTCCTCTGGACACTATCATTCAACCTAAAGATTCCTTATACTTTGTTGATATTATGGTCGATATTGATGAGGCAAGAGAAAAGAGTCTTGAGCATTCGTACCTTTTAAAAATTAATCAGGAGGCTAAATCGATAGCTCAGAGTAATATATCAATGTCAAAATCGGGTAATCTTCCAAATATATTCGCAGTGGGTGAAATTCAACTTTATCAAAAGAATCTCCCTGCAATTACTCCACCATGGATGTTGGGCTTACAATTAAAGTGGGATATTTTTAATGGAGGAAAAAACATGAATCACGTAAAAGCTGCAAAACTATATAAAGATGTTGCCGATAAAGAAAATGAGTTGATTACTCGCAAACTTGAAACCGAAGTGGTGAATGCATACAATAGAGTTCAAAACACTAAGCTTATTTATCTAAATCAAATTGAAACTAAGAATCTTTCTCAAAAGAATTTTCATTCAATTGAAAAACAATACAAACACGGATTAGTAAGATCTAATGAGGTAATTACAGCAAACGTATTGTTTCAAGAATCTAGATTGAAAGAACTTGAAACTCTATACTTATATTACCTAGCAGTTATTGAATTACACACACTTAAAGGAGATTTAAACACATTTGTACAAAATTATGAAACAGCAAATTAAAGAATATTGGCCACTTATGGTACCTGTTACCGTGCTTATTATAGCTATAGGATTTTGGATTGGTCAATCTGATGATGAAAAACTCGCAATTGGAATGGTTGAGGCCGAATATGTTGATGTTGCCTCAGAAATTCCTGGAAGACTATTAGAGAAATACTTAAAAATAGGGGATTTCGTGAAAAAAGGTCAAATTTTGGCAAGAATGAGCCCAAAAGAAGTAAACGCGATTAAAGGTCAAAGTGAAGCTGCAGTAAAAGCAGCAGAAGCTCAGCTTAATTTATTGAGAAACGGGGCTAGAAAGGAAGAACAAGATGCTGCTAAAAATGTTTTTTTGGTCAGTAAAGATCAATTTGAATTAGCATCAAAGACTTGGAACCGGATGGACTTGCTGTACAAAGATTCAGTTGTATCCGGTCAGGAACACGATCTTGCAAAATTCAATTACCAGACTGCAAAAAAACAAATGAATATAGCCAAATCAAACTACGACATAGTTCTTAATGGAGCTAGAACTGAAACTCTGCAAGCTGCTGAAGCCATGGTAAAACAGGCTAAAGACCTTCATACTCTTAATTCAACATTGGGGGAAAACCTTGACATTACAGCTCCATGTGATGGAATTATAAGTTCGGTATCCATTCATGAAGGTGAGGTAATAATGATTGGCTATCCTCTTTCAACAATTCAAAAGGACAATACACTGCATGTTATTCTTCAGGTAAAACAAGACGAATTACCTAAAGTGGAAATTGGTGCTGTGATAAAAGGGAAAATACCTGGTGTATCAAATGAATTTATTGACTTTGAAGTTGTTCACAGAAGTGTAATGATGGATTATGCTGATTGGGTTCCTACAAATGAAAAAGGATCCTTCGACCTTAAAACATTTGAAGTTCATTTAGAACCTGTTGAAAAAATTGAAAATTTACTGCCTGGAATGACAGTAGGCTTTAAGCTTTAATACATGATAGATATACTAAAAATATCCATTAGGGAATTAAAGATAATTGCCACTAAGAAATCATACTATATGATTTTATTGGTGATGCCTCCTATTCTATTTTTACTATACACTTTTATATACAACTCTCAGGCTTTACATAATATCCCTATAGCTGTTTGGGATGAAGATCACACTAATTTATCGAGAGTTTTAACCAATCAATATCAATCGAGTCCCCTAGTACAAATAAGCGAAAAAGTAGACACCAAAGCTGATGTTAAAAAGCTGATGCAAGAGAATAAAATTCAAGGTGCAATACATATTCCAAAGAATTTCGAATCAGATATAAAATCATCAAAAGGATCGACGGTTACTTTCTACAGAAATTCATCAAACTTAATTTACGATGGTCTTCTTTACAAAGTATTTGCTGAAGTTACACTTACAGTAAACGGAGGAATAGTAATGAAAATGTTAAGTATGAAGGGAGTAAATTCTCATCAGGCCAAAACAATGGCAAACCCCGTTTCAGTGCACACTCATTCATTGTATAATCCATCATATAATTATCAAAACTACCTTGTACCGGGATTAATTACGGTTGGTTTACAGATGATGATAATTATGATTTGTGTTCTTTTAATTAATAGTGAACTTGAAGATAAGACTATTTCAGAATTATTGGAAATGTCAAGGAATTCGGCCTTTAAAATTATAGCAGGAAAAACTCTTGCACACTACTTGGTAGGAATGATAAACGTTGTATTGATATTTGGTATATTTTTCACCTATTTCAATATACCCTATGTTCATGCTTTTGGCAAATTATTTGTCTTATTTTCTATTTTGATTTTAGCTTGCATAGGAATCGGTATAATGATTTCCATTATTTTTAGTGAAACTCTGATGGCATCTGATTTAGCCTTATTCTATACATCACCTGCTTTTGTATTTAGTGGATTTACTTTCCCGAAATGGGCTATGCCTTGGTACGATCAGATCTATGCGAATTTAATGCCTTATACCCCATTTCTCATCGGCTTTTTTAAGGTATATCAGATGGACGCATCATGGATAATAATAGCACCGCATTTATTACATATGTTTTGGTTTATAGCTATTCCTTTTAGTGTAGCATGGGCGGTATTGAAGATAAAATTGTCAAAGAAAAAACTTGTTGTAGAATGAAAAAGAATCAATCGTTTTTTCTAAAATCTATACTGCGAGAAGCAAATAGAATATCCAAGGATCATACATTGATTCTTTCACTTCTATTAGCTCCAATATTCTATGCCTTTTTCTATGGAAGTATCTATCTTAATAAAACAGAATCGGAAGTAGCAATAGCAATTGTCGACAATGACAAAAGCTCACTAAGTAGGGAATATATCAGAATGATAGTCCAAGACCAAAGGGTAAAAGTTGGAGTATTTAGCACTGACCTAGAACACGCCAAGCTGAAGTTCATGAACCTAAAAGTTCAGGGTATTTTAAATATTGAAAAAGGATTTGAGAGCAACTTAAAAAGAATGCAAAATGCCAATGTTGGATTAATCTTAAATACCTCGCGTTTTTTACCTTCCAATGATATTAACAAAACCGTTTCGGCGGTATCAGTTATGGTCGGTGCAGGTCTTAGGGTGAAATACTTTGAATTGCACGGAAACAATAGCGAACTTAGTTTAAAGGAGGCTATGCCAATTTCTATCGACAATAAATCGATTTTTCTCAACCATTCAACATATGGTGGATTTCTATTACCTGGTTTATTGCTTATTATTTTACAACAAACGTTCCTAATTGGTTTAGCAGAAAGCATTGCCCGCGAACGGGAGAAAAAAACATTTATGTCGTGGTTAAAACTAAGCGATGGTAAGATATGGCACGCCATATACGGGAAAGGCTTCTTTTTTCTTTTCTTATATTTTTGCTACACTCTTTTCTTTCATGCGGTTAATTATTCGGTATTAGATTTGAAAATTGAAGGAAGTATAATCTTGTTAAGCTTTTTGATATTCATATTTTTTAATGTGACATTGATGTTTGGTTCTTTCTTTGGATCATTATTCTCAAAGGAAATATGGGCTCTACAATTTTTTGCTTTCAGTACCTACCCTATTTTCTTATTGGCAGGATATTCTTGGCCAACATCAGCTATGAATGATGTTCTTCAACTTATAGCAAATATGCTACCTACAACACCTTTATTAGAAGCCTATTCTGCAATAGTATTTAAAGGTGCGGGCTTCAAACAAATCTATGGTGATTTACTTCATTTGTTTTCTCTTGGGGTATTTTATGGTCTATTAGCTTTTTGGCGTTTGAGAAGATTAAGAAACAAGGAGCTATTTCAAACTAAAAGTATTGTTATTTAGATCCCTGTATTATAAAATGCCAAATCATATATAATTATGAATTCAGGTTCTGTCGCATTAATTACTCAAAGGTAAAACAATCCAAATTTAAATAACGAAATGCCAACAATGTATAAAAATAATAGCCGAAAACAGCAGTAAATTCAAGGGTTGCAGACCGCTTCAATTTTCTTGTAATTTGACAGGAAAGTGCAACGCATTCGGCTACTATTCTTATACTCACCGTTTTTTTAATTTAGTCCATTAAGAAAAAAAGAGATTTAAGAATCTTTCTTTTCATAATTAGAAATATTCAATTGCTTTTAAAACTGTCTCTTATACACATCTCCGAGCCCACGAGACAGGC
>OLID01000524.1_pt1 | contig 15544 bp, 16 predicted proteins | sample 1609361 | NCBI WGS metagenome assembly OLID01 (sample SAMN05416778, study PRJEB24817) | seawater metagenome | isolation source: Sea water | place: Canada:Atlantic | collected 2013-07
ATCTACACAGAGTAGATCGTCGGCAGCGTCAGATGTGTATAAGAGACAGGCTTCCGCCTTTGCCGCCATTGCCGGCAGTACGGGTTTGAGATACACCATCAACAGCCTGAACACATTGATGCCGGTGGTGCACACCGCCTGAACGAGCGGATTGCCAGGGTCCTGTTTCGCCAAGACCCAGGGCTGCTGTTCGGCGATGTACTGGTTGCCTTTATCCGCCAGTGCCATGATCTGCCGGATGGCTTTGCTGTACTCACGTTGTTCGAAGGCACTGGCAATCTCGGCGGCAGCAGCCTGACACTCTGCGAGCAAAGCCGGATTGGACGCCTGATCTGCCAACTGCCCGTCAAAACCACGGCTGATAAAGCCGGCGCAACGACTGGCGATATTGACCACCTTGCCGACCAGGTCGGCGTTCACTTTGTGGCTGAACTCGTCAAAACTCAGATCCAGATCGTCTACACCCGCCCCCAGGCGGGAAGCCAGGAAATAGCGAAGATACTCTGGATCCAGGTGTTCCAGGTAGGTGCCGGCGTTGATGAACGTGCCGCGTGACTTGGACATTTTCTTGCCGTTGACGGTCATAAAGCCATGGGCATACACGGCTGTTGGTGTGCGATAACCGGCATCACTGAGCATGGCTGGCCAGAACAGGGCGTGGAAATTGATGATGTCCTTGCCAATGAAATGATAAAGCTCAGTATTACCGCCAGGTTTCCAGTATTCGTCAAACTCGTAGTCACTGCGGTCACACAGGTTCTGGAAACTGGCCATATAACCGATAGGCGCATCCAGCCAGACATAGAAGAATTTGCCGGGGGCGTCCGGAATTTCAAAACCAAAGTACGGGGCATCACGGCTGATATCCCATTCCTGCAGCCCGGCATCGAGCCATTCGCTCAGTTTATTGGACACCTGCGCCTGCAAGGTGCCGCTCCTTGTCCAGGTTTTCAGCATGTCCGTAAATTCCGGCAATCGGAAAAAATAATGCTCGGACTCGCGCTCAACCGGTGTTGCACCCGACAGCGTGGACCGCGGATCTATCAGGTCTGCCGGGCTGTAGGTGGCACCACAGGCTTCACAGTTGTCACCGTACTGATCAGGCGTGTGGCACTTGGGACAGCTGCCCTTGACGAAGCGATCCGCGAGAAACAGTTGTTTCTCCGGGTCAAACAGCTGTTTGATAGTGCGCACGCTGATTCTGTTGTTATCCCGCAACGCCCTGTAGATACTTTCCGAGTATTGCCGATTCTCTTTCGAGTGCGTTGAATGATAGTTGTCGAAGCCAATCAGGAAGCCATCATAGTCAGCCTTGTGTTCAGAACGTACTCTGTCGATTAACTGCTCCGGCGTGATGCCTTCGCCTTCGGCCCGCAGCATGATAGCCGTACCATGGGCGTCGTCGGCGCACACATAGACACAGTCTTCGCCGCGCATACGCTGGAAACGCACCCAGATGTCGGTCTGCACTGCCTCCAGGACATGGCCAAGATGAATGGGGCCATTGGCGTAGGGCAAGGCGCTGGTGACCAGTATTTTACGTTTTGACACAGAGTTGTTTCCTTATTATCAGAGCCAGGGCTGATTTACCGTCAAGCCAGTTCAATCATCTCGAAATCTTCTTTCCCTACGCCGCACTCTGGACACATCCAGTCGTCAGGCACGTCTTCCCAGGCTGTACCCGGTGCAATACCGTCGTCCGGCCAGCCTTCAGCCTCATCGTAAATCAAACCACAAACAATACACTGCCATTTTTTCATGTCGCCGAACCATTCCTGCTGAAATCGGGTCGAAAATGACCACTGATGAATATCGGGTTGCAGATGATACTTGATCAGAGCCGGTATGAGCAAAACCGCTGACCGTGCTAAACTCCATGTCTCCTCTGTGACACGACTCAAAGCGACCTGCGCGTGAAAGAATTCTATGTAGTACTGGTGATATTCGCTCTGATCAATTGCATCGTTCTCGGTCGCACAACCGGACCTGGTGCGGGGTCGGGGCGCTCGTCGGTGAGCTCACTGCTGGCCATCGGCACGTTGTTGCTACTGGCAGGCAATACATTGCTCACCTTCAGCGTGCTGATTGTCATAGAGCAGGTCTCTGGCTGGGTCCCTGCTGTGTGGCTTGCCGTTGCACTGAGCACTGCCACGGCAGGGCTTCTGCTGTTACCGCTGTCAGCCTGGGCCGGGCGGCGTTGCGCCGTACCCTGCCCTTACCTCTGGCCGTTGTTGGCCTTGACGGCTATCCAGGTGGCCATATTCACCAGCCTGCTGGTAGTGGCACACGCCGGGCTACCGCCATGGCCGGCATTGATCCGGGCGGTTTTCTGGGCAATCTGCGCAGGGTTCGGGGTACTCGTGACGATCGTCGCTTTCGCAGATCTGCGCCTGCGTCTGCGCGTCAACGACACGCCCGGGGTCTGGCGCGGCCTGCCGCTGGAACTGGTTGCCGCCGGTATTCTGGCACTGGCACTGTTAATGCCCGTCGGGGGCATGTCTTGACCTGGTCGGCCGCGGCACTGGTATTGGGTTACCTGTCTTTACTGGCTGCAGTCTGCCTGCTCGTGTACAGACAGCTCAGATCATCTCCCGGCACTGCTATGGCACACGAGCGTCAGCGCCTGCTGACAGAACGTATCAACGCCGTGTTGCCACAAACCCAGTGCGGTCAATGTGGTTATCCGGGCTGTCGCCCTTATGCCGAGGCGATTCAGGCGGGGGCCGATATCAATCGCTGTCCACCCGGCGGGGCACACACGATTACCCGTCTGGCCAGGCTGCTGGACCGGCCCGAACTCCCGCTTGACCCGCGACACGGCAGCGAATCAGGACGCAAGGTGGCGATCATTCGGGAAGCTGAATGTATTGGTTGCACCAAATGCATTCAGGCCTGCCCGGTCGATGCCATCGTGGGCGCGCCCAAACGCATGCATACCGTCATCGAGCGAGATTGCACAGGCTGTGATCTGTGCGTAGCGCCGTGTCCGGTCGATTGTATTGACATGGTGCCGGTGCGAAATGACCACGCTCCCGAGATCCTGGCATGGAGGTCATCGTGATAAAAATGGACCGTCCCTGCATTCGCTGCGATTTTTGTGTTCCGGTGTGCCCCGAACAGCTGCAACCGCAACAGCTTTACGCGTTCAGCCGGGCCCGGGAGCACGAACAGGCTCAGCGGTTCGACCTGGTGCAGTGCACAGAATGTGGCGCCTGCGAAGCCGTCTGTCCCAGCGAATTACCGTTACTGGCTATTTTCCAGAGTGAAAAACGCGCACTTGAAGCACAAGAACAGGCTGACGCGGAAGCCGCGCAGTGGAAACAGCGGTTTGCACGCCATCAGCTGCGTATCACCCAGAATGCGCTGGCGCAGCAGGAACGCAAACTGGAAAAACTGCAGAGCAAGGCCAGGGATCTGGCTGAGGGTAAACGCATCTCCAAACCGGCAGTAGCTGAAGACCCCGTAGCGGCGATGGCAACAAAGACCCCGGCCCAGATTCAAGCAGAAATTGCTGCTGCTGTTGAACGTACCCGGGCCCGCAAGGCCGCCCTGCAGGCCGGTGATTCCGGAAAGCAGAAATCATGACTGACCATGCCCTGCCCGAACGACAGCTGACCACGGCAGGCATCATGCTGGCCGTGTTGCTGGCGTTGCTGCCGGCCGTTGCCGTGCACATCTGGTTTGCCGGTACGGCCTGGACATTGGGTCTGCTGGCAGGTTGCACACTGGCGCTGGCGCTTGAGGCTCTGGCTCTGCGTTTACGTGGTCGTGATGCGGCGTTGCGACGCCAGGATGGCAGTGTGCTGATAACCGCAATGCTGCTGTTACTGATGCTGCCAACCACGCTTCCGTGGTGGCAACCGGCTGTCGCCATCATCATTGCCGTTATTCTTGGCAAACAACTATTTGGGGGTCTGGGCCAGAACCTGTTTAACCCGGTGGCAGTCGGCTACCTGGGACTCATGACCCTGTTCCCTGCCTCGCCGACCATGCAGAGTAGCTTCCTTCCGTCCCAAGGGCAGACATGGATAACTGCTACGATGGTGCTGGCGGTGCTTGCCGGTGGCCTGTTTCTGCTGCATAGACGCATCATTGGCTGGCATATTCCGGTATCCATGCTGCTGACCACAACCATTCTGTTTTACGGGCTATCCCTGCCGCTCAACTACAGTGTGATGACACTGGCGGCGCTTTTCATAGCGACAGACCCGACCACATCGCCGGGCACGCGAACCGGCAAGCTCATCTACGGTTGTATGGTCGCACTGGTAAGCGCCGCCATGGCGAACTGGCTGAGCTATCCTGAAGCCGTTGCCTGCGCGATTCTGTGCGGCAATGCGATCACACCCACACTCGATCAGACCATACGGCATAACCGTAATGTCTGGCAGTCCCGGGAGAAGCGTTAATGAGCACCTGGCTGATTGAGCTGCTGAGCACCTGGGCCCCGCTGGTCTTTCTGCTATCGGGTCTGGTAACTGCCGGTTATCGTGCCTGCCGCAAGCGGTTGCCCGGTGCCGGCAAAAAGATTGACGTTGATCCCGACATTCGCGCTAGGGTAACAGGCAAAATTTCATGAACAAGGATAAGCGCAGGGAAATTTTTCGACGACTGCAGGCCGAGAATCCCAACCCGACCACGGAACTGGAATACAACTCAACGTTTGAACTGCTTATCGCTGTTATCCTGTCTGCACAGGCCACCGACGTCGGTGTCAACAAGGCGACTCGTAAACTTTATCCGGTTGCCAACACACCGGAAGCGATCCTGGCACTGGGCGTGGATGGTCTCAAGGCGTATATCAAAACCATTGGTCTGTTTAACACCAAGGCCGAAAACGTCATCAAAACCTGCGCTGCGCTGGTGGAAAGGCACAATTCAGTGGTACCTGACACCCGCGAAGCACTGGAAGCCTTGCCCGGCGTTGGCCGCAAGACGGCCAATGTGGTACTCAACACTGCCTTTGGCCAGGCGGCCATGGCTGTCGACACACACATATTCAGGGTGTCCAATCGCACCGGTATAGCACCCGGGAAGAATGTGCTGGAAGTAGAAAAACGTCTGATGCGTCTGGTGCCCGAAGAATATCTGCTGGACGCACACCACTGGCTGATTCTGCATGGCAGATATGTCTGTATCGCACGCAAGCCACGATGCGGGGCCTGCGTGCTCTACGACTTGTGCGAGTACCGGCAAAAAACACCGGTGGACTGAGGTCTGCGTCTAGCGATTGCGCGGGCCTGAGGGCGCGTGCGCAGGCAAAGCCGGCAACGACCCTACCATACCATCGGGTCGCGCTTTCTCCAGCATGCGTTGGTAGGCCGGACGTGCCTGCACCTTTTCCATCCACTGCGCTATACGGGGAAACAGGTCTGCGTCAACGATGTTCAGCTGCAACGCGAAATTCAGCGGGAAGAGCATCATAATGTCTGCGGCCGAAAACTGCTCACCTCCAAACCAGGGATTGTCTTCGAGAAAGTCCTCGGCAAACTGCACCACCTGTTCGGAGTCAACCAACGGCGAGCGCTGCGTTGGCGGCTGTATCTGCCAGACCCGGTAATCAGCGATGGCGCGCGCTGCCAGTGAGCCTTCCGAATAATGCATCCACATCAGGTGGGTGGCAAAATCCGGGGAGGCCAGTGGCGGAACCAACTGTCCTTCACCGTGGCGCGCCAGGATCATCTCGATGATGGCACCTGACTCCACCAGCACCTGATCACCGTAGGTGACGGTAGGAGCCACTGGCATACTCGGGTTGATGGCACGTATCGCAGCCATTGACGCCATCAGGTTGCCCCGCTCATAAGCAAGGGTATAAGGCAGGCCGAGTTCTTCCATCAGCCATACCAGGCGCTCCGAGCGACGCCCTTCCAGATGGTAGATAGTAAAGTCGGGCATCGGCATGGCTGAGCTGTCCTCACTCTGCGCCGCAACCGGGCTGCTTGGTGACAGTGTGACTAATCCGGCCAGACCAAGGCCCAACAAGCCGGCCAGGAACAGTGATTTCATGGGTCTGCGATTGTTATCCATCTTCTTACTCCGATACTGTAGCAATTGGAACACGCAAAACGTCATCCTAGCTCAGTAGCCAACCGGTTACCATCATGAAGACTGCTGAGCAGCGAGCGCATCCAGCGCCTCGCCGGTCAGGCGCTGAACTGTCCAGTCATCCATGGGCACAGCGCCAATCGAGCGATAGAACTGAATGGCCGGCTCGTTCCAGTCCAGCACCGACCATTCCAGCCGACCGCATTGCCGCTCCCGGGTGATTGCGGCCAGATGCGTCAACAGCGCCTTGCCGATCCCTTTGCCACGCATATCCGTCATTACAAACAGATCTTCCAGATAAATACCCGGGCGACCCAGGAAAGTTGAAAAATTATGAAAAAACAGGGCAAATCCGACCGGTTTTGCTTCCCATTCAGCAATAATCACTTCCGCCACCGGACGCTCGCCAAACAGGTGTTCGGCAAACAGCGCTTCAGTGGCTACGACTTCATGCAACAATTTTTCATAGATGGCCAATTCCCGGACAAAATTCAGAATAACTGGCACGTCATCAATGGCGGCGGGCCGGATGGAGAGTCTGTCGTTGATTATTTTCACGTCGGTCATATCTCATTGTGGGACTCAGATTAATATTGGGCTCATGGCAGACGGATAACCCGGTCGGCAATGTCGAGCGGTGCCTGTCGGTGAGTGACAAAAATGATGGTCGCGTCCAGGCGTCGAAGCTGGCTGAGTATCCTGGCTTCCGAGTCAGCATCCAGATTCGCAGTGGCCTCGTCAAGAAAAAGAAACCGTGGTTGTTTGTAGAATGCCCTGGCAAGCAGAATGCGTTGTCCCTGCCCGGCCGACACAATCGAGCCCATATCACCGATCAGGCTGTTGTATCCCATGGGTAAACGGCTGACCAGGTCGGCAATATCTGCCATGGCGGCGACCTGCTCCAGACGCGCATAATCCACATCATCGGTAAACAGGGTAATATTGTCGAGGATGGTACCGGACAAAAGCTGGTCCCCCTGCAGGACGCCGGCACAATTGTCCCGAAACAGACGCACACCCAGGCGACGGATGTCGGTGCCGTCAGCGCTGACAACACCACGGGTAGCTGGCAGCAGACCGGCCATCAGCTTCATCAGCGTCGATTTGCCACAACCGGAAGGGCCTGCTATGGCGATTAATTCACCCGATTTAATATCGACGCTGATGTCGGACAAAATTTCGCTATCCGCGCCCGGATAGACATAACTGACACGGGTCAAGTTTAGGCTGCCATCCAGAGTGTTGCGCACAACCGGCAGTTGCAAGGTATCGATTTCCCTTTCCGTACAGGTGATGTCGGACACCCGTTCCAGCTGTAATTTGACCAGCCGGATCTGCACGAGCTTTTCCACAAACGAGCGGATTGAACCGGAAAAATTACTCTTGAGAGCAATAAACGCGGTGAGAAAACCCAGCGTGATATCACCATCGAGTACCAGCATTGCTGCCAGATAAATTACCAGGACATTCTCCAGCGCAAACAACAGGCCGTAGACGGCATCAAGATTGATGGTGAAACGGGTCAGTGCCACTTGAGTATTGATTTGATCGGCGTAGGCGTTGCGCCACAAACCAAGACGCTGGAGTTCACGACAGTAAAATTTAATGATTTCTATCGTGCGCATATTTTCCATGAGACTAGTGCTGGTTTTCGCCTCGGCCACAATGATCTGTTCCTGCAGGGCCTGTACCCTGGGAATCAACGCAAGTTTTAACGCCGTCACCAGAGAGACAAAGCCGAGGACCACCAACGCCAGCGTCACACTGAAATAGAACATCACACCAAGGGTGATCAGTGCAAAAATGCCATCAAGCACGACGGTGACCAGGTCTTCAGTGATTATTCGCCGGATCTCGCGAATGGAACCAAAGCGGGACACCAGATCCCCAACGTGGCGTTTGCCAAAGAAATCGACCGGCAGACTCAACAAGTGCTGAAATACATTACCGGCCATCTGGAAACCCAGTTGATTGGAAAAGTACAGCTGTACGCTGGCCCGCGCATAGGTCATGGCGACCGTGCACAGTGCCAGCATAAAAAAGCCGATGGCCAGTACGCTGATGATGTCGCGATCCTGTACGGCGAGACCTTCATCAATAACCAGCTGCATGTAAAAGGCACTGCCCACCGACGCCAACTGCAGAAGCAGCGACAAGACAAACAATTGTCCGATGGCCCGGTAGAAACCCGGCGCAACGCGAAACAGGTCTGTCAGTTTTGAACTCAGGGTACGAATTTGTGCATTGAATTCGAGCCCCGGTGTCAGTTCAAGTGCAATACCGGTAAAATGTCGACTGGTTTCTGTAAAGGTGTAGCGACGTACGCCGACAGCGGGATCGTGAATAATGATACCCTTGCGCGAAACACGCTTGAGCACAACAAAGTGCGTCAGATCCCAATGCAACACCGCCGGCAATTGCAGGTTTTGCAGGTCTTCCAGTTCCAGTTTGATCGCCCGTGGGCTAAGCTGCAGGCTCTGAGCCGTCTGCATGACATCTGCCAGACTGGCACCGCGACCCGAAACGGGGGCCTCCCGCCGCAAATAGTTCAGATCTGTTTTATAACCAAAATAGGTGGCGACCATGGCGAGGCATGCGAGACCACATTCGGTTCTCTCAGCCTGCAGTATGACCGGCAAGCTGTTGCGACGGGCAAACAGTTCACTGATCATAACCGCCTCCCGAGGCCGCGCAGCGGCGATATGAGTTTTTTCAGAACCGTCTGTTCAGCGGTGACTATATCCGCAGTGAACTGCATGCCTGGCCGGAACTGATTCGCCGTGCCGTCGGCTGGGCCCTGATCGCTGATCTGTGCTTTGACCAGGTATACCGGTTCCCTTACATCGACCGGAATGAGGAACTCCCGTGGATCCATGGCAGAGTCCGCGACGCTTAATATCCGGGCGGGAAAACTGCCGTAGGTCTGATAGGGATAGGCATCATAGGAAATCATTATCTCCGTGCCTGCCTGTACATTGGCCAGGGCCCTCGATGGCAAATACAACCACGCTTCCAGTTTGCTGTCGCTCTCCAGCAAGGTCAGCAGCGGCTTGCTGGTATCGATGATATCGCCCGTGCGCGAAACCATGTTACTGACGATACCGTCACGGCTGGCTGTAATGGTGAACTTCAGTTGTGACAACAGATCGTGTCGACGTGCCAGCAACTGAGACCTGGCGGAATCAAGCAGCAGTGCTTCCTCGCGTCCGCGCATCGGTAACTGGATCAATTGCTGTCGTGCATCTTCCATGGCCTGGAGATGTTTTGCGATGGCTAATTCAGCAGTTTTTGCCTGCTGTTCCAGCAGAATCTGCGAAGATGCCGTCTGTCGAAATTCGCGCTCGGAGATAGTGTTTGTCGCTCGCAACCTGCGGCTGGCCTGCAGATCCTGGTCCGACAAATCGACCCGTTGTTGCCGCATCCACTGTTCATCCCTTAGCAACTGCAATGTCTTTTGCATGCCCTGCAATTGTTGCTGAACCTGCGTGGCCTGAACTTCAAACCGGGTGGCCACAACCTCTTTACGGGCTCGCAGCTGTCGCAACTGAACATCAATCTGCTGTAAGGCAAGACGGGCTTTTTCCTGCCCCCGGTGGTCGTAAAACGGGTCCGACATGGCAGCGAGAATATCGCCGGTTTTCACGACGTCACCGTCTTCGACAAAGATCTCGGTCAACACCCCCGGTTTGCCGCCGTAAATCTTGACCTCCCCGCCGGTCGAAGTGAGATATCCGCGTACCCTTTCGGTCTGCTTCAACTCGGCACTGGCCGCAAATGCGAGGAAACTGACAAACACGACGACCAGGAACGACACCATCAGTCGTATGGTTAGTGGCTGATAGAATACCGCCTGGCCAAATCGCGAATTTTGCCGGGCGGCCAGCACCTCTTGACGGAACAATGACTCATTCATGTCTTTGCGGTATCTCGAAATAGGTGGGTAACAACGGCAAGTACTTCCATTGCGCCGGCCAGCGTCTGATCCACATTTCGGCCAGGGCGACCAGTGTCTGGGTAATTCTTTTTGTACCCTGGTGCAGAGATTCACCGGGCCTCAGTCGGGTGTCAATTACGGGCGCCATCTCGATACAGGGCCGGCCATGGTGCTCGAAGCAGACAAAGGGGAAAATCCGGCTTCGCCCTAAAATGGCGAGCTGAGCGGGTCCCTTGACGAAGCGGGCACGCTGGCCAAAAAACTCGACGACAACCGTGTTCCCAAAATCGTCCTTAAGGTCGAACAGTGTCGCCAGTGTATGACGCCCGCTCCGCAATGCGGCAACAATTGCTGCCGGCTTTTGCTGATCATGATAATAAACCTGATGACTGACCCGGTCGGCACTGAAATGCTGCATGCCATTGTCGCTGCCTCTGTCTCTGTCTCTGTCTCTGCGTAAGGATATAACCCGACGACCTGTATCGGAAACTGCCGACAGGATTCTGAACGCACCAAAAAAGTCTCCCATATGAATGCTAAGTAGAACTCTCGATGCGCCATTGTCGTGAATGGCGCGCAGATAATCGTCCTTATCAGGCCAGACAAATGTTTCCAGATACCTGGCGCCGCCGCTCCTGTTCTCCAGATGCAGCAAACGTCTGGCGTAATTGAAATGAAACCAGACCAGATGCTCACGCCACAGGCGGCGAACCCTTTTCTCAGGCTCATGAAGAAGACAGGACAACCAGGCTTGTTGCTGTCGCAATCGGGCTGCAGGCTCATTCTGTCGTTGCAAAAACCACAAGCGCAGCCAGCCCAAAAACATTAGCTGTCGGTGCTTGGCGGGCAGACTCTGCGAGCCGGACATGCATCTCTGCATGTGCCGACGCGTTAACACTTCCAGGCGCTCCTCCAGTGATAATTGGGGCAGTCTATCGGCAAAGTGGCGAACGTAATTCTTCAGACGCGTCCTCAGCTCGCAGCAGACCACGGTTTCCGCCACATGCACAACCAGACCAGCCTCCGAGCGAACAATAGCCAGCCCCGTTACCGGGACCGGCAACGAGAGCAGAACGCCACCCACAACTGATTCACTACGCGAGTCAAGCAGCCGTTGCAAGTCTGAACAATGCATAGACAATTCGGCATCGACCGCTGCATCAGCTTGTCTACTTGCCGCTATCAAGGCGCCCATCCCGCATCGTCCGATCGCCAGTCCCGGTGAGTTCACTGACAAACAGCTCGATCAGGTCGCCAACACTGTTCAACTGCGCCAGGCGTTCCTCATCGACATCAAGCTGGTAGAATGTCTCCAGTTCGTAGACTACTTCGACCAGCTTGAGTGAATCCAGACCTAGCGTTGCCAGCGGTGCCTGCATCGACTGCAGCACTACTTCACCATCCACCCCAAGGGCACGGGAAATTTCCCGGGACACCTGGCCCCGAACCTGTTCATAACTGCGCTGCATTGGGCGCCTCCATCTCTTCGCTGTCTTGTAGCTGGTACACATCGGGACACGCGCCGCGGCGAATCTTGCCACTACTGGTCAATGGCAATGAACCGGCGGGAAGAACTCGGACGTCATCCACGAGAAGCCCGAATTCGTTGCTCACAAGAGCCCTGGCCCTGACAATCAGATGACGGTCTGTGGCGTCTGCTGCTGTCTTGCGCGAGCGGCTTCGTTCCAGCAAGACCACGAGTCTGTCGCCATCCCGATCATCCGTGGAGAAAGCTGCGCAGTGGCCAATAAACTGTGTACCAAGGTCTTCCTTTATTGATGCTTCCAGGTCTTCCGCATGAAAACTTCGACCATAACGTTTGATAACGTTTTTGTAGCGGCCCAGTAGATACAGGTGCTGGTTATACATAAAACCACGATCACCGGTACGACAGAAACGCTTTCCGTCAACAACAACGCTATCAAACACCTTGTCGCTGGCTGGCGAATTGCGGTAATAACATCGTGCGACAGAGGCCGATGCCACACAGACTTCACCAATTTCACCGTCTGCAAGCACGTGACCGCTAGCAGGATCGGCAATCAGCACTGTCGTCTCATGGGCAGGTCGCCCCAGGCAGACCGCCGGTCTGGTTGTTCCAGTTTCGGTCACAGTACGGGTGTTGATACCACGATGGCCACTGACCAGCAGTGTTGCTTCTGCCAGCCCATAACAGGGGAACAACGATGTCGCCCTAAAACCACAGGGCCAGAAGCGTTGCACAAACTTTGCCATGGTCTCTGGTCGTATTTTCTCGGCGCCGCAATACGCCAGTCGCCACGTATCAAGCGTCAGCCCATGCAAATGCCGTTCGCTGGTCTTTTGAGTTGCCAGCGCAAACGCAAAATCCGGCCCTCCACTCAGAGTCCCGCCAACCCTGGCAATTGCCTGCAGCCAACGACTGGGTCGGGCCACAAAATCGACCGGATTTAGAAAGTAGTTCTGCAGCCCTGCATATAGCGGCTCAATAACGTGCCCGATCAGCCCCATATCATGATGAAACGGCAACCAGGAAACGCCGATATCGTCGGGCGTACAGCCAAGCCCGCGACGAATCGTTTCAGCGTTATGCAGGACATTGGCATGACTGATAACCACGCCTTTAGGGGATGATGTCGACCCGGAGGTGTACTGGATAAAAGCCGTGTCCTCGGCAGACAGGACTGGGCGTCGATAAGGCCGGTCCTGGTCAACAGGATCGTCAATTAATAGTACGCGAAGTCGGGACTGGATCAGGGACTGCGGCAGATATTTGCAGCGCGAGGCCGTGGTGACCACTGTCGTCGCACCGCTATCTCTTAACAGCAATGCCAGGCTGGCAGCAGATTGCGCACGATGCCGGGTCACCGGCACCGGCCATGCGCCCGCCAGAATACAGGCAAAAAAACCAAGCAGAAATTCCGGCCCGTGCGGACAGTAGATGAGTACGGGTTGACCATCGCACTCTTCATGCTGCAGCACACCGGCAAAGCTTCTCGAATGCTGATGCAGTTGCGCATAACTCAGTGTTGAACGGACAGACAGGTGCCGGTCAAGAAACGAATAAAGCGTCTGGCTGCCGAGTTCTTCGGATCTTTTTTCCAGTAGGTCCAACAAGGTACCGTCCATGGTATTACCTGTATTTGATGGATATTTTTTAGACAGAATCACCCTTAATTTAGCCGCCACGGACAGCCGCAACCAATTGGCTATCGATCAGGTAGCTGAATTGTGACCCGGCGCACAAACTGTGCCTTTGGAACTTCCGGCAGCGCAATCGTGCGCGCATCAACGCTTAATCTGGACTATATATTCCCTCTCTGGCCCATCAAGGAAAGGTGACATGGCATCATCATCTGTGACCCCGTTTGACATTCAATTGCGCGGCCATATCCGTTGGCAATACACGGCGCACAAATCGCGTATACACAGCCTCTATGAACTGGCAAAAAGCAAGGTTTGGAAAACCAGCGAGGCGCCATGGGAGACCCTGACGGACACGCGTTTGCCGCCAAGCCGGCTTCAGTTCGAACCCCTGGCAGGGTTTGCACCTTTTGATGCCTTGCCCGCGCCGCGCAAAATCGCCTGCAGCTGGCACCGACATGCGCTGGAGATCAGTGACATTCTTCATGGTGAGCAGGGCGCCCTGCTGGTGTCCTCACAACTGGTGTCGTGTATGCCCGATGTTGAGGCGAAACTTTTTGCCAGCTCACAGGTGGCAGACGAAGCACAACACGTGGAATTTTTCTCGCGTTACCTGCTCGAGAGTATCGGTACCGTGCATCCACCCAGCGAGGCCGTTGCCGATTTAATCACGACCATGGTTAACGACACTCGCTGGGACTACAAATTCATCGCCTGCCAGATTCTGATCGAAAGCCTGGCGCTGGCACGTCTGCAGGAAATTCGCAGGGCCACGCTGGTACCGGTATTGGCCTACGCCATCGATTTCATCAGTGCTGATGAGGCTCGCCATGTGAAATTCGGTACGGATGTATTGCGTCGGCATTTGTCCACACTGAGTCCCCGGGAGTTGCAGGCGCGCAGCGATTTTGTAGTGGAAAATGTCATACGATTAAGCAGTGCGATGAATATCTATACCCGGGTGGCTGATGAATTCGGCTGGAATCCTCGGGCTTTACGATATCACTTGAGGCGATGCCGGATCGCACAACCAAAACCTCGCCACGACCTGTTTCGTCAGCTGATGCTGAATCTGAAAACGGTGGGTCTATTGACACCGGAAACCGAGCAACGTCTTGACCGGATTGCCCGCTGAACTGCCCTGGCGCTTTGGACTGCATGCGATCGCCGTGGGGCGTTGCAAATCCCTTATCCCAGTCGGATACTCAGGTGGTTGGAGAACTCTTCACGACCCAGTTCGCCGGAGAAAAACGTATTGAACGACAAGCTGACCCGGTCAATGTTTTCCGTTACTTCGTTGACGCCGTGCCGGATATTGGAAGGAAAGAGTATGATGTCACCGATACTGGTCTGTACAAAGTATCGGGTCGCATTATAGTAGCTGTCTGCATCACGGATCAGCTCGTACCAGGTATTGTCCTCATTGCGGTAGAAGTTGATACCGTCCCGGGGCGCCAGGTTGATGTATAACACGCCACTGACCACACTATTGGGATGGGTATGGGTGTGGTGGGAGTCGCCCTGCTGCGAGCGGGTCAGCCAGGACTGGGTGATCTGCAGACTCACGTCATTGGCGGTATTAAATGTGATTTTAAAGAACTCATCAAGATGAGCCTGCAGCATTGCGCGGATGGCCTGCATCGGCCCGGCGTCGAGCACCTTCTTGTTGACGGACGCATAATTCGATATGGCAGCCACCGGATTGCTGAGTTCGGCCTTGAAGAACTGCATCTCCTCGTCCGAAAATGCCCGACCCAGCGAAGCACGATACAGGGGTACCGCGAACATGTTCATCATCTGATGTTCCATCAGTACCCCTCCCATGCCTGCGACCCGTCAAAAGGCCTGAATCAGATCTTGCGCCCCTTGTTGGCGGCAATTCGCAGGCGCAACGCATTAAGTTTGATAAAGCCACCGGCATCGGCCTGATCGTAAGCCCCGGCATCATCCTCAAACGTCGCAATGGAGGCATCAAACAGCGAATCGGCAGATTCACGCCCGACCACCGCAACACCGCCCTTGTAGAGTTTCAGACGCACCGTGCCATTGACGTAGATCTGCGAGTAGTCAATCAATGTCTGCAGGGCCTTGCGCTCTGGCGAGAACCAGTAGCCGTTGTAGACCAGTGTCGCGTACTTCGGCATCAGCTCATCTTTCAGGTGCGCCAGTTCACGGTCAAGCGTGACCGACTCAATGGCACGGTGACCCTTCAACATGATGGTGCCGCCGGGGGTTTCATAGCAGCCACGCGACTTCATGCCGACATAACGGTTTTCCACGATGTCCGCGCGGCCAATGCCGTTGGCGCCGCCGACTTTGTTCAAATGGGCCAGCACTGTGGCTGGGGACATTTTTTCGCCGTCAATGGCAACGATGTCACCCTTCTCGCTGTCTCTTATACACATCTCCGAGCCCACGAGACAGGCAGAAATCTCGTAT
>OLID01000526.1_pt1 | contig 15506 bp, 15 predicted proteins | sample 1609361 | NCBI WGS metagenome assembly OLID01 (sample SAMN05416778, study PRJEB24817) | seawater metagenome | isolation source: Sea water | place: Canada:Atlantic | collected 2013-07
ATCTACACAGAGTAGATCGTCGGCAGCGTCAGATGTGTATAAGAGACAGCTCTGCAGCAGTTGGTCAGTGAGCTTGCCAGCGACGGCTACCTGAGATGGCCCCAGGCCATGGCGCTCTGGGCCCGCTGGCACGGTTATGATCGCCGTCTGCGCAGTGGCGAGTACGCGTTGACGACAGGTCTGACGCCAAGAACCTTAATGGATCTGTTGATGTCAGGGCGTGTTGTGCAATATCCCGTCACCCTGGTTGAGGGCTGGACGGTACGGCAGGCGCTGGAGAGCCTGTGGCAGCGTGACAATATCACTGCAACCCTGGTTGATCAGTCCGATGAAGCAATCCATGCCGCATTGGATACCTCGTTGCCGGCACTGGAAGGCAGCCTGTTCCCCGATACCTATTTTTACACCAAAGGCACAACCGATCTGGCCATCCTGCGCCGCGCCAGTCAGCGCCTGGAGCAGGTACTGGCCGAGGAATGGCAACACCGCGCGGTGGGTTTGCCTTACGAGTCGCCTTGGCAGGCCCTGACTATGGCCTCCATTATCGAGCGGGAATCCGGCTATCAGGCGGAAAAGCAGGATATCGCCGGCGTATTTGTCCGGCGCTTGCAGGCCGGCATGCGCTTGCAGTCAGATCCTACCGTGATTTACGGCATGGGCAGTCGTTATGATGGGGTGATCTATCGTAGTGATCTGAACACCACCACCGCGTACAATACCTATCGTATCCACGGTCTGCCGCCCACGCCGATTGCGCTGGCCGGACGTGACTCCATTCACGCCAGCCTGCAACCCAGGGAAGGTACTGCCCTGTACTTTGTCTCGCGTGGCGATGGCAGTCACCAGTTCTCCGATACGCTGGAGGAACATAACGCGGCGGTGCAACGCTACCTGCGCGACGGTGGTGACGACAACAACAATTAACGCTCATGACAACGATGTGCATGGGTGACTGGTGAACAAGAGGAATAACGTGTCTGGTTGCTTGATTACGGTTGAAGGTATTGAAGGGGTTGGTAAAACCACCAATATCAACTGGATATGTGAATGTCTTGGCAGGCAGGGCATCGCCTATCGGCAAAGCCGTGAGCCGGGTGGCACCGCTCTGGCCGAGGAGATCAGGCAGTTGCTGCTGACTCCGCGCGAAGAACAGATGTCGGATATGACCGAACTGCTGCTGGTCTTTGCCGCACGCGCCCAGCATCTGCATCAGTTCATTGTGCCGGCGCTGGCTGTGGGCGAATGGGTGGTATGTGATCGTTTTACTGATGCCACCTATGCCTATCAGGGGGGCGGCCGGGGTCTGGACATGTCGGTGATAGCCGCGCTGGAAACCCTGGTGCAAAAGGAGTTGCGCCCGGATCTGACGCTGATTCTGGACATTGAACCGGCACAGGGCCTGGCGCGTGCCCGTCAGCGCGGTGCCCCCGATCGCTTTGAGCAGGAAGCCATCAGCTTTTTTACCCGGGTCAGGCAGACCTATCTGGCGCGGGCGCAGGCAGCGCCGGATCGTTACATGATTGTGGATGCCGGTAGGCCGCTGGATGATGTTCAGGCCCAGATCAGCGCCGGACTCGAGCAATTCTTTGCCCGGCACACTGCAGGTTCGCGGACATCGGGGGAGGTCTCGCATGGCGCTTGATCAGCTATTGCCATGGCACGGTGATGCCTGGACGCAGGTCATGACCCAGCAGCATCACGGACGCCTGGCGCATGCCTACCTGCTCAGCGGCTTGCCGGGCAGCGGGCGTTACCAGTTTGCCCGCGCGCTGGCAGCCCGACTGCTGTGCACGGATCCGCCCGCTGCCGTACCGACTTCCGGAGCCCCACCGGCGGCAGCATGCGGACGTTGCCGCCAGTGCCTGCTGCTGGACGCCGGCAATCATCCTGACGTGCTCGATATATCCCCGGAAGAAGGCAAAAGCAGCATAAAAATCGACCAGATTCGCACGATTTCCCGTGCCGTCAACCAGACCAGCAATCAGTCCGGCGCCATCAAGGTCATTATTATCCGGCCGGCGGAAGCACTGGGCACGGCGGCAGCGAATTCACTGCTGAAGAACCTGGAGGAACCGCCCGGGCGAACACTGTTTTTGCTGATAGCCGAGCCCGGGGCCCAGATGTTGCCTACCATTCGCAGCCGCTGCCAGCCGCTGCCCTTACCGCCGGCAACCATGCAACAGGGCCTGGCATGGTTGTCCGGGCACTCGACGGCACCTCAGGAGGAGCTGCTGGCGGCGCTGGCGCTGGCTGAGGGAGCACCAATGCACGCGCTGGCCCTACTGGAGGCGGGTATCCCGGCCTGGCGCACTATTGTGCAGGAACAGCTTGAGGAGATGGCAGCAGGACGACTGACACCACTGGATCTGGCAAAATACTGCCATGCTCAGCCGCTCAATTATGCTATAGAACTGATGCAGGCACTGACACTGCAGCGCGCCCGAGCGCATTTGCTGGCCCGGCAGCGCAAGGCCGGCACTGCCTTTTTAGAGCTTGGGCGTGAGCTTGTGCAGATTAACAGGCAGCTGGAAAGTGGTGCCAATCCGAATCCACTGATGGCACTGGAACATATATTCAGTGCCTGGCATACCACCACAGGAGACCGGGATGGAGCAAGAGCAGGGGCCGTTTCTGCTATCGGTGAGCATCGGTGACCGGCAGGTCCTGCGGCGCTGTTATCTGCCGTTTTTGCGTAACGGTGGCCTGTTTATACCGGGCCCCTGTTCCTATCAGCTGCGTCAGCGCGTATGCCTGATTATGAAACTGCCTGCGCCGTCCGGGGCTGGCCGGACCGACGTTACCCACGCGGTGATGGCGACGGTGGCCTGGCTGGCACTGCCCGACACACAAAACGCCAGAGGCGTGGGCGTTGGCCTGCACTTTGACGGCGTAGCGTGCGGCAGTGACCAAACCCAGGTGGATGTCAAAAAGGCTATAGAATCGCAATTGGCTGCTCTGGTATGATTCAGGGAGCTCATATCAGGAGGCAGGTGTCATGCAGTACATCGCAAAATATTGTCAAGGTGTTGATATCAAGAGAAATATTTTATCCAGACTCTTGCTTCGTGCCTCGGCACTGACGGCATTGTGCCTGTCTCTGCTGGCATGTGGCCCGCAAGCAGAGCAGGGCGCATCGGCAGCGTCGCTAGCCGATGCAACCGTGCTGGATGTCTATAAAAGTCCCACGTGCGGCTGCTGCGGGGCCTGGATTGAACATGCTGAGGCGCGTGGTTTTCAGGCGATTGTCCACGATCTGGATAATGATGCACTGACCCGGGAAAAACTTCAGCGGGGCATCACTTTGCGTCATCAGTCCTGCCACACCTCTGTCGCTGAAGACGGCAGTGTGTTTGAAGGGCATATACCGGCTCATCTGATACATCAGTACTTGGCGGACAAACCTGCTGACAGTATCGGGCTGACCGTGCCCGGCATGCCCATAGGCAGTCCGGGTATGGAGGTTGGCGATCGTATGGATCCCTATGATGTACTGTTGCTGAAAGCCGACGGCAGCACCGAAGTTTACGCCCGCGTCACTGATCAGCAGTCCCAGTATCAGTAAGTCCGCACCATGGAGCGCTACAGGGGCGCCTGATCCTGCAGCTTCAGAGTGACCAGCTCCGCCAGCGCCAGGCTGGCGGTCAGTCCCGGCGATTCAATGCCAAACAGTTGAATCAGACCGGGGCAGCCATGCACGTACTCGTCCTGAATCATGAAATCCGCATACGAGGAGCCCAGTCGCGGTCTGATACCCGCATAGGCTGCGTGCAGGCGTGATTCGTCAAGATCCGGGAAATAGGACCTGATGGTGTCTGCAAACACCGCTTTGCGGGACTCATCAACGCTGTAATCGACCTTATCGACGGGTTCGATATCCGGACCAAAGCGACATTGCCCCGCCAGATCCAGCGTGGCATGAACGCCCAGTCCGCGCTGGCTGGCGTCGGGCACCGGATAAATGAGATGCCGAAACGGAGAGCGGCCTGACAGCGCAAAATAGTGGCCTTTGACCAGGTGCAGATGCGGAATCAGAGCCTGATCGATGCCGCCTGTCGCGGCGGCGACCTGCTGGGAGGACAGGCCGGCACAATTGATCAGCATGCGACTGCGCAAGCGGAACGGCTCCGCCGCGCTGCCTGTCTGGTTGACGGTTTCCACGTCAACGTCAAAAACCCCGGGACCCTGGCAGCTGGCGCGCAAGAACCGGCTGCGTGGAGCAATCAATACGCCGTTGTTTTCGGCCTCGTGTTGCAGGCGTTGCATCAGCGCGTGACTGTCAATGATGCCGGTGTCCGGTGACCACAATGCCGCGGAGGCTCGCAGCTGCGGCTCCAGCTTGCGGATGGCCGCACCGGAGAGCTCGGTCAACGAATCCACACCGCAGTCCCGGGCCGCCGTCTGCAATGTTTCCAGCGCGGGCTCTTCTCCAGCCTGGGCCACAATCAGTTTGCCCAGGCGCTGGTGGGGAATGTCGTGCTGAGCGCAGTACTCATAAAGCAGCGCGTTGCCCCGGACGCAGAGTCTCGCTTTCAGGCTTTGCGGGGGATAGTACAGGCCGGCATGTATTACTTCGCTGTTGCGGCTGCTGGTTTCCTGTCCAATGTCCGCGTTTTGTTCCAGCACCAGAACTGTTGCCCTGGGCCAGCGCGCAGACAATGCTCGCGCCAACGCCAGGCCAACGATGCCGGCGCCGACAATACAGACATCAAAGGTTTGTCTGGACACAGCGTTAATAGGCGCTTGCACCTCCGTCGTTGCGCGGGTCCGAGGTTCCGTGCATGACACCGTCGCGAACCAGAATGGAGTTGGCGTCGCCGATGCCATATCCACCTGGCCGCATCTCGGTATGGCCCATGCTCTCCAGCGAATCGAGCGCGCCGTCAACAAAAGCGCCCGGTTCGTAACGAACAATATCGGGCTGCCACTGGTGGTGGATACGTGGGCTGGCAACGGCATCTTCGATGTTCATGTCATGGTCCAGTGTGTTCAGGATGACCTGGAACACGGTGTTGATGATGGTTGAACCGCCAGGTGAGCCCGTCACCAGTACGGTTTCGCCGTCGCGCGTGACAATGGTGGGGGTCATCGAGCTGAGCATGCGTTTGCCCGGTTCGATCTTGTTGGCTTCATCGCCGAGCAGACCGTAGGCGTTAGGGGCACCGGGTTTGGCGGAAAAATCATCCATTTCATTGTTGAGCAGGAAACCGGCGCCTGGCACGACGATTCGGTTGCCATAGCCCAGATTGAGGGTAGTGGTAACGGATACCGCGATGCCGTCTTTATCCATCACCGAATAGTGGGTGGTTTCCGTGCTTTCGGCAGGCCAGCTACCGGCGCCGATGTCTTCACTGTCCGACGCCCGTCGCGGATCAAAGTCGCTGAACCGTTGTCGTGCATAATCCTTGTCGGTCAGCATGGCCAGCGGCACCGGATAAAAATCGGGATCACCCATGTGCTCGGCGCGATCGGCGTAGGCGCGTCGCTGGGCTTCCACCATCAGATGGATGGTCTCTGCCGTGCCCCAGCCCAGCTCGCCGAGATCGTAAGGTTCGAGCATATTCAGCATTTGTACGACCAGAGCGCCGCCGGAAGAGGGTGGTGGCATCGACCAGATGTCATAGCCGCGATAGCTGCCGCTGATCGGTTCACGCCATTGGACGTTGTAGGACTGCAGGTCGTCATGGGTAATCATGCCGCCCAGCCGGCGCATTTCGGCGACCAGCAGATCCGCTGTTGTGCCGCGATAAAAGCCGTCACGTCCCTGGTCGGAAATGCGTTTCAGTGATTCAGCCAGGTCGCTCTGCACCCAGATGTCGCCGGCCTGCCAGGGCTCGCCGTTATTAGTGAATATGGCCGTTGATGCCGGGTACTCGCTCATGCTGTCAGCGACGCGGGCAAAATCACCAGCCATGTCGGGGGTTAATGCGAAACCCTGTTCCGCCAGTCTGATGGCGGGTGCCATGACCTCCTGGCGACTCATGCTGCCGTAACGGTCCAGCGCATCAAGCATGCCCGCAACGCTGCCGGGGACGCCGGCTGCCTGAGCACTGTACAGGGACTTGCGACGGTCGACATTGCCGGCGGTATCAAGAAACATGTCGGGGAACGCGGCGGCGGGGGCCTTCTCGCGATGGTCCTGGGTGACCACGGTGCCATCGTCCAGTTTGATGACCATGAAGCCGCCACCACCGATGTTGCCCGCTGACGGATGCGTCACAGCCAGTGCGAAACCTACAGCGACCGCTGCATCAATGGCATTTCCGCCCTGACGCAGAATATCCACACCGACATCGGAGGCTATCTGCGAGCGTGAGGTGACCACCCCGTTAGTGCCAGATACAGTATTGGCAAAACCCAGTGGGGAAAAAACGAGAGTCAGCGCGAGCAAACAGGTAATATACGAGCGATTCAGCATGTATGATGCCTCTGTTTCATGTCAGGGGTTCGTGTCAGGTTCAGTGGAACCTATCCTAACATAAAGCATTTGTCAGCGGTCATCGCCAACTCCATGATCATTGGCTTTTTTTTCGCATTAAAAGCAGGGACACAAGGTTACTATGACGCATTTTGATTACGATTTTTTTGTCATTGGCGCAGGTTCTGGGGGCGTGCGGGCAGCACGAACTGCAGCAGCGCTGGGTGCGCGAACAGGCATTGCCGAGGCGCGTTTTTTTGGTGGCACCTGTGTCAATGTTGGCTGTATCCCGAAAAAACTTTACACCTATGCGGCGCATGTCAGCCATGACATTGCCGACAGTGCTGCCTATGGTTGGCAAATGGACACACCGCCGGTGTTCAACTGGTCACAGCTAAAGCAGAACAAGGACAAGGAAATCAGTCGCCTGAATGGTATTTATAAAAACCTGTTGAGCTCTGCGAAGGTGGATATCCATGAGGGGCGGGCGCGTATCAGCGGCCCCAACCGCGTTGCCATCGGCGACCGGGAAGTCACTGCGCAACATATTCTGGTGGCTGTTGGCGGACAATCCTTTATGCCGCCCATACCGGGTATAGAGCATGCCATGGATTCAGATGACTTTTTTGAGTTGACCCGCCAGCCCAAAACGGTGCTGATAGTCGGCGGCGGCTACATTGCCACCGAGCTGGCCGGTGTTTTCGCAGGCCTGGGATCTGACGTGACGCTGGCCTACCGGGGACCGCAACTGCTCAACGGCTTCGACCAGGACATCCGGTCCTTTTTTACTGAAGCGATAAAAACCTATACCCGGCTTAAACTGAATACCGATATAGAACGTATCGTCGAGTCAGGTGCCCAAAAAGAGGCCTGGTTTGCAGATGGCAGTCGCTATGCGTTTGACGCTGTGCTGTATGCCACGGGTCGGGTGCCGGCGACCGCCAACCTGGGGCTGGTAGACAATGGTGTGACGCTGTCGGATATGGGCGCCATCATTGTTGACAAAAACTTTGAAACGTCATCACCAGGCATATACGCTGTGGGCGATGTGATTGACAGGGTCACGCTGACGCCCGTCGCCCTGGCAGAGGGACAGGCGCTTGCCCGACGGCTGTTTGGTGGACCAGAGCAAAAAGTCAGCTATGATCTGATACCTGCTGCGGTATTCAGCGAGCCACAGATTGCGACAGTGGGAATGACAGAGGCAGAGGCACGTGCCTGCCACAAACAGATTGATGTTTATCGCAGCCGGTTTCGTCCCCTGAAGCATACGCTGACCGGGCGTGATTCATTCAGTCTGATGAAGATGCTGGTGGACAGGGAGAGTGATCGCGTCGTGGGCATACACATGGCCGGCGCAGACGCAGCTGAGATAATGCAAGGCATGGCCGTGGCCCTGCAAGCAGGTGCCACCAAGGCCCAGTTTGATCAGACGATTGGCATACACCCGACCGCAGCGGAAGAATTTGTCACCATGCGGACACCAGTTGATGTATAAATGAACCAATAATTACAAAAGACGGACATATATGGCAGAAAATACCTCAGCTACCTTAAAGAAAACTACGGTATTTAATGCGCAGGCACGGGATCTGGCGTTTTACACGCGGGTCATGATTGCGGTATCTGCCTGTGGCATCAGCTTCGGGCTTCCCTTTGCCCTGTATCATCTGTTCTGGGGCAATCTGGTGATCTCCACCATCCTGCTGCCTGTTGTCGCATTGCAGCTGTTGTCCCTGATCTCCCTGATCAGGCGCGGCTTTAACAGCTTTGCGGCCTGGTCCATTGCTATCTTGCAGACCGGGGCAAACATTTTTTTCATCATGGAAGTAGGGATGATGGCCAGCTACTGGCTGTATGCCAGCGGTGTCGCCAACTATTACATACTGGACCGGCGTCCCGCCTTGCTGGTGAATGCGCTGGCCTGCCTGCTGGCGGTAGGCCTCACGTTTGATGATCCGGCCTATATCGTGCGTTTTTGCGCTGCGTTCGCCATGATCAATATTTTCCTGTACACGTTCGGCGTGCAGCTGGAAAAGAAAAATGACGAACTGGACAGGATGCTGACGATTGATCCGCTGACCCGGGTCGGCAACCGCACGGCCCTGGACGAGACCTTGTCGCGCGTCAGAAATCATTTTGTACGATACGGTACCCCTGCTACTGTGATCATGATCGATCTGGATCGCTTCAAGGTCATCAACGATACGCTTGGGCACTCTGAGGGGGACAAGGTGCTGTGCCGGGTGGCCGGGCAGGTGCAGGCAAGGCTGCGTCCGACCGACACACTCTACCGCTACGGCGGAGAGGAATTCATCGTGGTGGCAGAGAACACATCGCTGAGCCAGGCGTCCTTTCTGGCAGAAAGCATCCGGCAATTGATTGCAGGCTACCAGGGTGACGACCGTCAACAGGCTGAAGCCGATCTGACGGTGTCACTTGGTGTGGCGCAGCTGCGCGACGATGAAAGCACAAACAGCATGGTTGATCGGGCTGACAAGGCGCTTTACAAGGCCAAGTCCATGGGCCGCAATTGGGTGTGTTTTGACGGCGAGCTGGAAGTTGAAGAGGCCGAGCGGCCCGCCGACGAAATGAGTCAGCGGACCACTGCCTGATACTCATCAGATCGGCACATCCGCGGGCACTGAATCAACGCGATGGGCCTGCGTACCCCGGGGAGGTTCGTACCAGCCAGGGTCATTGTCGCCGTCAAGCTGATCGCGCACCTTGATCAGCGTGAACATACCCCCCATTTCCATAGGCCCAAACGCGCCCCGTCCACCCATCATGGGCAATGTGTTCTCTGGGCCACGCATGTGTCCGGCATCGATATGCGTCTGGTGTTCTGACATGCCGTGCTCACCCATGGCCATGTAGCCGGGTATCATCTGTCTGATTTGCCGTGCCAGATCGCCCTGGTTGACCCCGGTTGTGACCGGCAGTTCGTGACCCATGGCGTTCATGGTGTGGTGTGACATATGGCAGTGTAAAGGCCAGTCGCCGGCGACGGCGGTGAATTCCAGGTCCCGGGTCTGGCCGACGCCGATGATTTCGGTGACCTCCTTGCGCCACTGAGCTTGCGGCCAGCGCCCTCCATCCGAGCCGGTGACATCAAACTGCACGCCATGCATGTGCATGGGATGGTTCATCATCGACAGATTACCGATTCTGACTCGAACTCTTTCGCCGGTTTGTGCCAAAAGCGGCGCTATTGCAGGAAATACCCTGCTGTTGATTGTCCACAGATCAAAATCCGTCATGACACTGGGGTCCGGTCGATAGGTGCCGGGATGGATCGCCCAGTTGTGGAGCAGCAGCGCAAAGTCCCGGTCGATGCGGGGGCCGCTTTCAGGCTGTTTAGGGTGGATGATGAACATACCCATCATGCCCATGGCCATTTGCAACATCTCGTCCGAATGGGGGTGGTACATATGGGTACCATGCTGATTAAGGGTGAATTCGTAAACCCAGGACTCGCCTGGCGGGATAGCGCGCTGCGTCAGGCCGGCCACGCCATCCATACCAAAGGGCAATAACAGTCCGTGCCAGTGCACAGTTGTAGGCTCCCCGAGGCGATTGGTGACGTATATTCTGACGCGGTCACCTTCGACGGCTTCGATCGTCGGGCCCGGTGTGCTGCCGTTGTAGCCCCAGGCCTTAATGCGGGTGCCTTCTGCGAATTCGTGCTCAACTTCTTCGGCGATCAGGTGAAACTCCTTGACGCCGTCGCGCATTCTGTAGGGCAGGGTGCGGCCATTCGGCGTCACTACCGGCGTGTAGGGCAGATCGTTCGCGGAGGCAGGGCGGTTGGCTGCATTCGCGCTTGATGGTGACGGGATTTGTGACGCCAGTACGGTCGACGACTGGCTGCCGAGGCTCGCGCTGACAAACCCGGCCGCGCTGCCCAGCAATAATTGACGACGATTAATCATGATGATGCTCCTGATGGTGAACGGGTTCGGCGGGACGCTGCGGCTGTGCCGGCGAATCAGATTCGGCGACAGGGGCTTCTGCGGCATTTGCAGTGTGCTGCATGAGATTCGCATGCTCCAGCCAGTAATGCTCCAGGATGCCGATGTAACGGACAACGGTCTCCAGTTCCTGCTGCTTGGCTTCGATCAGCTCAAACGGGCCCGTCAGCATGAAGTTGTACTCTTGCAGGGTCAGCTCCAGCATCCGCTGTTGGCGCGGTATGTCTTCATCGCGCAGTTGTGTTGCCTGGCGCGTCAGGCTGAGCAGGTTGTTGAGGCTGGTTTCCAGTTGATGGACCATGGCAAGCTGCAGCATCGCCTCATTAGCTGACAGCTGTTCCAGCTGCGCCTGCGATCTTGCTCGTTGATGTTGGCCCTGATCGAAAACCGGCAGACTCAGGTCCAGTTCAAGCCCGGATGCTCTGCTGCCGTCGGACTCGCGTTCGGTGATCAAACCTACGCCAATTTCTGACATCCCCAGCTGTTTTTGTTGCAGCTCCAGTTGTTGCTCGAGCGCCATGCGGCTATCGCGCAATAATCGGACGTCCGGTCGCTGCGCTGAGGCCTGATTCAGCAAAGTGTCAAAACCCTCATCGTGCTGCAACAGTGCTTGCAGCGTGGCTGCCGTCAGGCCGCTTTCCACGATATCCGGCAATTCATCCGGAATCTCCAGCTGCTGGCTGACACCCAGGCCCACGCTGCGCTTCAGTTCTGCCAGCCGGGCATCTGCCTCGGCCAGCGCTTGCTGAAGAGCCTGTTGCTGTCTGGCGCTGGCATCGACATATTGCAGTCGCTCGAGCTCACTGAGATTGCCGGCCTGGTTTAATTGGCCAGCCAGTTCGGCATTCAGGCGCGCCGCTTCTGCGGTTTGTTGTAGCTGACGACTGAGATGTCTGGCGCCTACAGCTGAAAAATAGGCGATCCGGACACCGCCCAGTTCCTCCGTTAACATTTGCAGTGCCTGACTGCGTGCCCGGGATAGCTCCGCGCCGGCCAGTTGTTTACGCATGGGCAGTGTCAGCCAGTCCAGAATACCCAGATTCAGGCCAAATTCGGTTTTCCAGCTGCCAGTGTCTTCAGCTCGCAGCGCGGAGGCACTGAAACCTGGATTGTTGATCAGAGTCGCCTGTCGATAAGCCGCGTCGGCGATGCCTTGCGACGCCAGAATGGCGCGAATCGCCGGACTCTGACGCAGAGCCAGCGCCTGCGCCTGCGCGGGATTTTCCAGCCTGACCGAGGTTAGAGCCTGAAGGTCATCGGACGGCTTTGTGTCGTGTTTTTCCAGCGCCGGCGACCACTGATTCAGTGCCTGCAACAAGTTTTCAGCCTGCCCGTTATCACGGCTTGATGGAGTGCTTGTGGTGCTGCAGGCGACAAGCGCCGGTAGCACAAGTATCAAAGCTAAGGCCTTGAATGGCATAGCAATATATCCTTTCATTAATGAACTCGTCAGCCCTGTCTATAGGGCTGGTATGGGTGTCAGTTCAAGCTGAAAGGATGTTTATCGGAGGGCGGATGGGGAAATCTGGAAAGCCGGTGGCCAGACCAGTGGATCGGGTGACTCGATCATCGGAAGCCGATGGAAAATGCTCACCATCTGGCTCAGGAGCCAACATGGTCTGGAGTTTGTGGCAGCCACCGCTGCAATGTACACAGTCGATAGCGTCTGTGTGATGGCCGGACGTGTGGGACGTCGTTTCGGGTGTGGATTCGACAGCGACCGCCGTGGTCTGGCCGTGCCCGTGACAGTCTTCAACTGCGTCATCCAGGGCTGCTGAATGCATCAGGTCGGCGGTCGACGAGCCGGATTGTGAATCCAGCGACATACAATGCACAAGCACCGTCGCCAGTGCCTGCGCCGGAAGCCAGAGTGCCAAAAAGGCAGCGGTGAGAAGTATTGTGCGGTTTGTCATGGTGCGCGCAGTTTTACATAAAAGTGGCGATAGAGTAAATGTCGCGAGAACAGGCTAAGCTGCGTGCAGAAGCTTTCGTTCATGGGATTACCGTTCATGGCACTACTATTGATAGTATTCCACTAATTCCGGTAATAAAAATTACCGGAAATAGTGGAGCACGTGGGTCAGGCTGTTTTAGGTTTTATGGCGCTTTTCAAGTCGCGCTTATCGGCCTCCTCTGTGAGGCCACGCCTTCGACGGGTGTACACGAGGCGCTATGAATGGCAAAAGAAATGTGATTCGATTTAGACTCTGAAAATACTGACGCAATTAATAGCCGCTGCTGTACTGAGGAGAAAAGTACGATGATTTTTCGTCAACTTCATGAGGCCGTGTCCAACACGTATACCTATCTGATCGGCTGTCAGGAAACCGGACAGGCCATTCTTATTGACCCCGTTATAAACTCCCTTGACCGGGATCTGCAGGAACTGTCAAAGCTTGGTTTAAAATTGGCCTATACGCTTGATACTCATATTCACGCCGATCATATTACGTCCGCCCTTGAGCTGAAAAATAAAGTCGGCAGCCGTATCGCCTCTCCCGCTATCGATGGCCTGCCCTGTATTGATACTGGAATCGAGGAAGGACGTCCCTTCGAGGTGGGATCAATCAAGCTACAGCCGTTGCATACTCCCGGACATACCGATGGACATTTTGCCTATGTCTGGCAGGACCGAATATTCACTGGAGACGCCTTGCTCATTGAGGGCTGCGGACGGACGGACTTTCAAAACGGTGATTCTGACGCGCTTTACAAAAGCGTGACGGAAAAACTTTTTTCCCTGCCTGATGATTATCTGGTGTACCCGGCCCACGACTACCAACAGCGACGCGTTTCCACCATTGCACAAGAGAAGGATCGTAATACCCGCCTGGGCCGGCAGAAAACGCTGGAGGAGTTCCGCGAGATAATGGCAAACCTGAAGCTGGATTATCCCCGCTTCATTGATTATGCAGTACCTGGAAATAAGCAGTGCGGTGTCTGCCCGGAGGACTTGCCGGAACATTTACAGGAATACTGTGAGCGTATGGCTCACAGCCCGCAGGGCTGAGGGCCGAATCGACAGCCAGGTCACCATTGCGTGTATGATTACCGGCAGTATCGACTTGGCCAAGGGGTCCTGGGACGTTGCTCAATAACCGCCGTTGCGCCTAATTGCCTGCCGTCGATGGCGTCCAGTCACAGCCTTCACACTCTGCTGACTTGCCGTTTTCTTCCAGTACGGCAAAGATCAGATCGCGCCAGGTTTCGTTCGGCTGCCAGACTGTGTTCATGTCAGCCTTGGCTTCGGCCACCGGTACATCCTCGTAGATGACCCGATACAGAAAGCTGAAGGCGGTGGCGCGTGCGTTGACCTGGCAATGTAACAGCGTCTTCATGTCCGGCGCGCGCTGCATGGCATCTGCAAAGACATAGAAGTCGCGTTTGGTGGGATTGTTCCAGTCCACCGGGATATGGATGTAGTCCATGCCCAGCCCCTTGACCACCTGATCGGCATTGGCGACGGCATTCTGGTTGTTAGTGAATGCTATGTAGATGACACGTTCATAACCGGCGTCACGCACCGCAGAAAACTGATCCGCAGTGGGTTGTCCGGCGCTGGCGAAGGTATCACTGTACTCGCGGAAATTGGTAATCTCGGCCAGCGTGGCGTTGGCGGGTGTCAGGTCGGCAGCCATTATCGAAGTACTCACTAACATGGATGCGGCAAAAAATAAGATCTTTTTAATCATGTTGTTACTCTCTTCTTCTAATGGTAATTCAAGTATTTGTCAAGACTGGCTGTCACCCGCTCAAGGCTGTCACCCGCTCAAGGCTGTCACCCGCTCAAGGCTGTTACCCGCTCAAGGCTGTTACCGGCTCAAGGCTGTTTATGGGCTCAAGGCTGTTGCGGGCTCAAGGCTGTTTATGTGCTCTAGGCTGTACCGGGCTGTTACTGGCTATTGATACGCCTGAATCATCCGACCGGATGCGGAAAAATACCGCATAAAACACCGGCACCGCAATCAATGTCAGTACCGAGGCAAACGCCAGACCGCCCATGATGGTCACCGACATGCTGGCAAAAAAGGCATCGGCCAACAGCGGAATCATGCCCAGAATCGTTGTTGCTGCGGCCAGGAACACCGGGCGCAGTCGACTGACGCTGGCGTCCAGGATTGCGGTATGCGGTTGTTTGCCTTCGTCGATCTGCAGGTCAATTTCATCCACCAGCACGATGGCATTTTTCATCAGCATGCCGGACAGACTCAGGAAGCCTAGCAAGGCGGTGAAACTGAACGGCAGGCCGCTGGCCAGCAGGCCTATCACGACACCGCACAGCGACATGGGTACGACCAGCCAGATGATCAGGGGCTGGCGGACCTTGCCGAAGATCAGTACCGAAATCACCAGCATGACCAGGAAGCTGAGCGGCAACTGCGCGCCCAGCGAGGCCTGAGCTTCACCGGAGGCTTCCAGCTCCCCTCCCCAGCTCAACTGATAGCCCGGCGGCAGACGCATGGCTTCGATATCACTGCGTACCCGACGCAGCGCCTCGTCAGCGGTCAGATCGATGGCCGGCTCTGCCTGCACGGACAGTGTGCGGGTGCGGTCACGGCGCATGATCAGGGTTTCTTCAGCGCGGGTATCAAAGCCATCGAGCACCTGAGTGATGGGCACATAACGCTGCTCGCCCGAGCTCCATACCAGGCGCTCCTGCAACCTTTCCACGCGCAGACGTTCTGCAGCCGGTGGACGGATGATGATGGGAATGCGCTCATCAGCCTCGCGGTAGGTGCCCGCGCGGACACCGGTGGTGGCAAACTCCAGCGTTTGCGCCACGTCCGAGCGCGCAATGCCGGCCACCCTTGCCCGTTCTTCGTTGAACTCGGGTGCAATTACCAGCTCGCGCTGCCGCCAGTTTTGCCGGATATCGGTCAGCCCGGGCTCGGCGTTGAAGATTTCCATGGCCTCGCTGGCCAACGCCCGCAGCACCTGCGGATCTGCGCCACTGAAACGGGCTTCGATTTTGGCGCCGGCGCCAGGCCCGAACACCAGTCGCCGGGTCTGGATTTCCGCCGCCGGGTAAGCTGCGCCCAGCTCTTCGCGCAGTTCCTGCGCCAGTTCATCGATCATGAAACGGTCGGTGGCTGTCTCTTATACACATCTGACGCTGCCGA
>OLID01000531.1_pt1 | contig 15417 bp, 14 predicted proteins | sample 1609361 | NCBI WGS metagenome assembly OLID01 (sample SAMN05416778, study PRJEB24817) | seawater metagenome | isolation source: Sea water | place: Canada:Atlantic | collected 2013-07
CGAGATTTCTGCCTGTCTCGTGGGCTCGGAGATGTGTATAAGAGACAGCCATTCGAATAAATGATGTGGCCGACACAGATACTGCAGGCGCTGATACGGCACCGGACACAGCCTCAGCAATTGAAACAGACACAGCAACCAGCACAGACGCCGACACCAACGACGACACCAGCACTGACACCGGCACTGCGTCGGCCAGCACCGTGGCCGTGAGTGAGCCGCCGGCAGCTGTGGTTGACACTGCGCCGCCAGCCACCACCGCTGCCCCGGCCCTGGACAATCAGGGCCTGCCGCAAGGCTTCAGCGTCCGTCTGGGGTCCTTCGGCAATGCCAGCAATGCCAGCAATCTGGTCACGCGATTGCAGGACGCGGGTCATCGTGCCTACACCCGTCGCATCGATTCCAGTCAAGGTGAGCTGACAGCGGTGTTTGTCGGCCCCGTGGTAGACAGGGCAGCCGCCAATATACTGCTGGAAAACCTGCGTCGGGATTTTGAACTCAACGGCATGATCGTGCGTTACGAGATCGAGGAACTGTGAGTCAGGTAACGTGTGCCCGATCGGGCCCTGAGCAACGAGGGAGTGCGCCATGAACCTGCTGGACATATGCATACTGCTGGTGGTGGCGCTGTCGAGTATTTTTGGTTTGTGGCGAGGTTTTGTCAGAGAAGTCCTCTCTCTGCTGGCATGGATTGCCGCCATCGTGGTGGCGCGTCTTTACAGTCCGCACCTGGCGCCGCTATTCAGCAGTATCACCGACAATGAGACGGCGCGTTATGTGCTGGCCTTTGCCGTGTTGTGTTTTGTCACCCTGTTGCTTGGCGCCCTGATCAATCACTTCATGACCCGCCTGATCAGTCTGGCGGGATTGCAGATGACTGACCGCCTGCTGGGCGCGCTGTTTGGCGTCGCACGCGGGGTGTTGATTGTCGCCGTAGCGGTGTATTTTGCTGCTGAGTTTTATGCGGATCGTACCTGGTGGGTGGAATCGCAGACACTGCCTTATGTGCAGGTCGTCATTGATTGGGGTAGCGGCTTTTTTGTTGAACCTGAAACAGAAGTCTGATTTTTTGCGTAACGTTTTTTGTGCGCGGTTTATGGAGTATTTTGCATGTGTGGTTTAGTCGGCGTAGTTGGTCAGTCTGACGTGGCAGTATGTTTGTACGATACCCTGACGGTGCTTCAGCATCGCGGGCAGGACGCGGCGGGGATCGCAACGGACGACAACGGCATTCTGAATCTGCGCAAGGACAACGGCCTGGTCAAGGATGTATTTCGCACCCGTCATATGCGCCGGTTGGCTGGCAAAATGGGGATCGGGCATGTTCGGTACCCGACCGCAGGCAGCTCCAGCCCGGCGCTGGCGCAACCGTTTTATGTCAACTCGCCCTACGGGCTGTGCCTGGCACATAACGGCAACCTGACCAACTCGGCGCAGCTCAGCGAAGAACTGTTCTCCGAGGATCTGCGGCATATCAATACCGATTCCGACTCCGAAGTGCTGCTTAATGTGTTTGCGCACGAACTGCAACAGATAGGCAAAATGGCGCCCACTGCAGACGATGTGTTTGACGCGGTAGAAGGGGTTCATCGACGCTGCCGCGGTGGTTATGTCGCGCTGGTGATGATTACCGGATACGGTATCGTTGGCTTCCGCGATAAACATGGCATCCGCCCGCTGGTGTTTGGCAAGCGCGAAGTGGAAGGTAAGACCGAGTACATGCTGGCTTCGGAAAGTGTCGCGCTGGACTCGCAGGGTTTCACCCTGGTGCGCGATGTAGCGCCGGGCGAAGCAGTCTATATTGATGTGCGTGGCAATCTGCATACGCGTTTGTGTGCCGACCCGGCACCTTACGCGCCGTGCATTTTTGAACACGTTTACTTTGCGCGGCCGGACTCACTGATGGATGGCATATCCGTGTACAAAGCGCGTCTGCGCATGGGTGAAAAACTGGCAGACAAACTGCAGCGTCTGCGCCCCGACCACGATATCGATGTGGTCATTCCCATCCCCGACACCAGCCGCACCTCCGCGCTGGAACTGGCCAACAGACTGGGTGTGAAGTATCGCGAAGGATTTGTCAAAAACCGCTATATCGGCCGTACCTTCATCATGCCGGGACAAAGCGAGCGACGCAAATCAGTGCGCCAGAAGCTCAATGCCATCGAGCTGGAGTTCCGTGGCAAGAATGTGCTGCTGGTGGACGACTCCATCGTGCGCGGCACCACCTGTCGGCAGATCATCCAGATGGCGCGTGATGCCGGCGCCCGCAAGGTTTATTTTGCCTCGGCCGCGCCGCCAGTGCGTTACCCCAATGTTTATGGCATTGATATGCCGGCAGCCACCGAGCTGATAGCACACGGTCGCACCGAGAAAGAAGTGGAAACGCTGATAGGTGCCGATTGGCTTATTTTCCAGGACCTCGACGACCTGGTCTCCGCCTCGCGGGAAGGTAATCCCAATATCACACAGTTTGACTGCGCGGTATTTGACGGCAAATATGTCACCGGTGATGTCGATGCCGAGTACCTGAAGGCGCTGGAAGAGGCGCGCAACGATGTGGCCAAAAAACGCACCCGCAAAGTGCCGGAGCCGGCCGAAGAAGATTAAGATGAAAGGGGGTTAGCCGCCGGCCAGTTTGGCGGCTATACCTTTGCTGGTCAGAAAGTCGACAATGACCGGGCGGTGGTCGCCCTGAATCTCGATGGTACCGTTCTTGACGGTGCCACCGCTGCCACAGCGGGCCTTTAACTGTTTGGCCAGTGTGTCCAGCTCGGCTGCATTCATGGCCAGCCCTTCGATGACACTGACGCCTTTGCCTTTGCGACCCTTGGTTTCCCGCCTGACTTTCACATTACCATCCCCCGCCGGGGCAGCGGCCGCCTGGGCTTTGCAGGTACAGGCACCAAGCGCATTAAGACAGGCCGGGCAGAGCCGGCCCTTGTCGGTGCTATAGACGGGGCGGGAAGAACTCATTGCCATCAATTACTGCCGGTACAGCGGCGGCAGTTCAAAATGCTGCGCCTGCTGCAGGCGCTGGTCGTCTTTTATGTGCGCATTACGTTCAGCCCGCAGCAGACTGGTCAGCTGTTCGCGCTCTGCGGTCGTGAAGGTCTGGTCCAGGTTGCTGCTGTACAGCGATGCCTGCAGTGCCTGGCAGAGCGCGGTCAGCTCTTTGTTGTTAAAGCGCGCCGCCAGGTCATCCAGATTATGCAGCCCGGCGTCGCGGTGGTACTGACGTCCCCAGGCGATCAGGTGCTGGCGAATCTGTAGCGGTTCAGCGGCGGCCAGGCTGGTCTCCAGCTGTTTGAAGGCGAGCTTTTCCTGACCCTCTTCGATATCACGCTCGTAAACCGGTGTGCGCACAATACCGGGTTTGTCATCCACCGTCTGTCGTCGCCGCTGCCACAGTAACCACATGGCCAGCAGCAACAGGGCCAGCACCGCGATCAGGCTGTAGATGATCCAGGCCGGTGTCTGGCGGCCGCTGAGCAGTTCATCACGGCTATCCGGCTGCAGCAGGTTGCCTGGTGCTCTGCTGTCAGCCGCTTCAGTGCCATCGGCCTCGTCGGCACCGGCACTGCCCGGCGCTTCCACAACGATAAAGGAAGAGGGCACCACCGCCTGGCGCAGCGCATCACTGGTCACGTCCCACCATGGCAGATTGATTTCCGGAATCACCACCGAGCCGTTCTCGGTTGCCACCAGCTCATAGGTCTCGGTGCGCGTGCCGACGACATTACCGTCGATGATGGTGCGCTCAATAACCGGGGTTTCCGGGTACACGTTCATCCGCTCGATTTGCGGGCGTCCCAGCGGTGGCAGGGCGGCGCCATCCAGGCCGTTGGCGGTGACGGTCAGGGTGCGGGTCACTGACTGGCCGGGTTGCAGTCGGGTGATGTCATCGCTCCAGCGTTCCTCAACGCGGATATCACTGGCCGGCAGCCAGGTGTTGTCAGCCGGAAAGGCAGCGGGGCGTTCCTTCACGTCAATCATGTAACCTGAGGCGAATGCCGTAACCGGACGCATATTCGGGTTACGGAAGACAAAGTTGCTGGAGCCATCGGTCAGTTCGCCGCGGAAGACAATGTCCGGTATCTCCAGCTCGCCGCTACGCTGCGGGAACAGCACGTAATTCATTTCGTAAACGCCGTAGCGCTGGCCATCAATCAGCTGTTCATACTGATGCGGTTGGCCCAGCATCTGAACCACGGTATTTTCCGGGGCCACATCGGTGAAATTGGGGTTGCGGATGCCGGCAATCGTGTAATACAGCCGGATGGTGAACAGCAGCTGCTCCTGCACGTACACCGAATCCTTGCTGATGATGGTTTCCATGTGCACGTCCTGGCCACTGGCCAGACCGCTGACCGAGGGCTCGTTGACGGTAATGGTGTATGGATCAGTCAGCTGGCCGGCAACACTGATCGGCGGAATCTGCTGCTCGCCCAGCTCGCGCGGGAACAGCACCAGCATGTAGTCAGTCCAGGATTCAATACGGTTATTGACCGAACGCAGATGGCTGGCCGAGCGGGTGCTGACAATCTCGAACTGCTCGCGAAGCGGGTCCAGTTCAATGGCGACGCCGCCTTGCTGGCCGTAGACGCGCACGCGTAGCGTCACGGTTTCGCCGCGGGCAATCTCGGTACGATCCAGCTCGGTTTCCACCCGTACCTGCTGCTGTGCCCAGGTTGTGCCCGGCAGGGTCAACACGGCGAGCGTCAGCGCGGCTAGCAGTGCCAGCCACAACGTCGAACCTGAATGTCTGATGTGCTGTGTCATAATATTCCGCTTATTGTGCGTTCTGGCCCCCGGTTCTGCGTTCTATCATACGCCGGCGCGACTCAAACTGGAATTTTCGCTGCAGCAGCTCACCCGGGTCGTCTTCGATGCGGCGCAGGAATTGTTCCAGCGACTCCTGATCTTCTTCCTGCTCCACCTCGGCGTCGCTGCGCTGCTGGCCCTGGTCAGCATTTTCGGACTCGCTGTCGTTCTCCTGCTCGCTTTCCTGCTGATCCTCGGCTTGTTCCTGCTGCTCCTGTTCTTCCTGTTCCTGCTGCTGATCCTGCTCGCTGTCGTCGCTGTCAGATTCGCTTTGCGAGTCCTGCTGTTCCTGTTCCTCTTGCTCCTGCTCTTGTTGCTCCTGTTCCTGTTGCTGCTGCTCTTCCAGCAGGTCCTCAACGATCTGCTTGTTTTTCAGCGCATCCGCATGATCAGGATCCTGGGCCAGCACCCGTTCATAAGCAGCAATGGCTTCTTCCAGGCGTTCGGCAAAGGCCAGTGCATTGCCCAGGTTGTAAATGGAGTCGATGTCATCGCCCTGGCTGAAGGCCGCGATGGCGGCCTGGTAGTCGCCGGCGCGGAAGGCGGCCGCGCCTTGCCACTCGGGTGTTTCAAACAGCGTGGCGGCCGTGTACGGGTCGCCTTCCTGCAGGTAGCGCACACCGCGCTGGTCGCGGTTCAGCCACAGGCTGCGGATGTCAAAACCCTGCTGTGGTTCCGGCGGCGTCTCCGGCAGGCCCTGGCCGATGGCCATCTCCTGCAGGTCTTCTTCGGTGATCAGGGTTGGTGCGTTGGGCAGGGTCTCCAGTGGATCCTGGCCGGTTGGTTGCTGCTCTTGTTGCTGCTCTTGTGGTTGCGCTTGAGCGGGCGGCGAGGGCAGCAGTGTCAGCGCCAGGCCAGCGCCCAGGGCCAGCTGCAGGACCCAGCCGCGACGGAAGCACAGGGCGCACAATGGCAACAGCAGAATCAGCAACCAGGGGCCGGCGTCCCGCCACAGTTCAACTTCCTCTTCCGATTCCAGGTAGCTGTCATCGTCGCCGCGCAGCAGGCTGTCAGAGAGCACCGTCTCCAGATCCGAGGCATTGATGCTGATGTCGCTGTAACGGCCATTGAGGCTGCTGCTCAGCGCCTGCAGGTTGCCGCGGTCCATGGCGCTGACCACCACCTGGCCACTGTTGTCGCGCAGCACTTCCCCGTTACTGACCGGGATGGCTGCCCCTCGCGGCGTACCCACGCCGATGATGTGCAGCGGATAGCGGTTATGGCTGAGGATATCCTGAATATCGGCGTTCTGGTCGCGCGGGACGTTGGCAGTGATCAGCAGGATGCGACCGTTTACCGCTGCGGCGTCGTCCATCAGGCTGTTGGCCATGGCAATGGCCTCGGCCGGGTTATTGCCAACGACAGGCATGATATTGGGACTCAGTGCCGGGATCATGGCCCTGATAGTGACCGAGTCATCGGTCAGGGGGGTAACCATGTGCGCCTCACCGGCATACACCACCAGGCCGGTCTGGCCTTCCCGCCGGGTATCAAGCAGATCCATGATCTTGCGGCGGGCCACCGTGATACGGTTGGGATCCTGGTCGTTGGCGAACATGCCCAGGCTCAGGTCCAGCACGATCACCAGCGCCTCCTGGCGCTCCTGCACGGGCTGGGTCTGCTTGGACCAGGTAGGTCCGGCCAGGGCCAGCACCGAAATTACCCAGGCGGCAATCAGCAGGATCAGCGGCAGACGCTGGGAAGTGCTCTTGCTGGCGCTTAGCAGGTAGGGCAGCAGGCTCTGATCTATGACCTTGTGCCAGGCGCTGCCCTGGGCGTCCAGGCGCCACAGGCGGCTGAAGAAAAACAGGGCCGGTATCAGGGCCAGCAACCACAACGGGCGCAGGAAATGGAATTGCGACAGGGCCTGCAGCAGGGTCAGTGAGTCGTTCATGATGCAGCCCCCGGTCCTGCAGGCACATCCGGCCTGCTGACGACCCGTGCGGCCGTTGGCATGGCGGTCAGGGCCAGCAGGAAACTCAGCAGCAGCGCGATGCCCAGCGGCCAGTGAAACAGCTGGGTGATCGGCCGGTAAGTCTGATCATCCTGCTCGATCGGCTCCATGGCGTCTAGATCGTCATAAATGCGGATCATGTCTTCCAGTGTGCGGGCGCGGAAGTATTCCCCGCCGGTCATATTGGCGGCGGCGGCCATCGCCTCATCGTCAATTTCCGATACCAGCGCGCCGGCGCGGTTGCCAAACAGCGAACGCTGGGCAAACTGGTCCGAGGCCACCCCCACGATGTGCATCTTGATGCCTTCGGTGCGCGCCAGTTGTGCCGCCTGTGACGGGGTCAGCTCGCCGGCGTTGTTGATGCCATCGGTCAGCAGAATCAGTACCCGGTTGTTGTCCGGCTGTTCGCGCAAATGCTTGACGCTAAGACCAATGGCATCGCCGATGGCGGTGGCGGATTCATCAATCATGCCGATCTCCAGCTCCTGCACCAGTCGCCCGACCGTTTCCAGGTCCCGCGTCATCGGTGTCATCACATAGGCGTGAGCGGCAAACAAACCGATACCCAGGCGGTCACCCTGTCGCTTTTCAACGAAGTCACTGATAACCGCTTTCATCACCTGAAAGCGCGACAGCTGGGTATTGTTGAGGAACATGTCACGCGCCTCCATGCTGCCGGACAGGTCCAGGGTCAGCATCATGTCGCGACCGGTAGTGGGAATTTCGATTGGCTCACCCACCCACTGGGGCCGGCTGCTGGCGGTGACTACCAAGACCCAGATCAGTGTGCAGCAAAGCAGTATCAGAATATTCTTGTTAAAGGAGCGCGAGGAGTCAGTGTGCAGTTGCACCAGACGGCGGTAAAACGGCACCCGCAGCGCGGCATCCTGGCGCGGCGCACGCGGGATCAGAAAGTAGATCAGCAGGGGCAGGGGCAGGGCCAGAAAGACCCAGGGCCAGTGAAACTCAAGCATGATGATCAGCCGTTGTGCGTGTCTGGGTTGATGACTCGGCAGCAGCATCGGCTGCCGGGCCGGGTTTGATTCGGGTCATGTACAGGTTTTTGATCCAGTCTCCGGCCATGCGGTGCAGAGCCTGGGTATCCACGTCACAGCGGGGTGCAAAACGGCCCTCGGCCAGGGCGCTGGCCAGTTCCGGCGTCAGGCGTCCGGCGCGGTCATGCTGTCTGATAAACTCTACCCAGGCCTGACCGCTCAGGCTGGCAACGCGGCTTTGCTCAAAGTGCAGCAGGGCAACCCGGCGCAGCACGCTGTTGACGTCATTGACATAGGCCAGACGCTGTTCCATGGTCGGGCCATCGGGGCCGGCACTGGCCTGCAACGCGGCCAGACACTTGTCCAGCTCGCGCAGCGCACTGCGATAGCGCCGGTGCAGCTGCAGACGCAGGTGCAGGCGCCAGGCACCGTAAATCAGCAGCGCCAGCAGCAGTGCAGCCAGCAGCCACCAGCCTGGTGCCAACGGCCAGAATCCGGGTTCTGCGGGCAGATGGATATCTGCCATGTCACTTAAAGCGTCTGCGAAGTCCATTGGTGTATACGTTCCACGACCGGTTCATCGGTTCTGAGTGTCAGCAGCGGTATCTGCAGTTTGGTCAATTCGTCACGCAGCGTGTCCAGACGTTGCTGGAACACATTGCGATAATTGTCGCGGGCCTTTTTGCTGAAGGTGTTCAGCGTGCCCTTGTCGCGTCCGTCGGTAATACTGTAGTAACCGGGAATGGGCAGATTCTCTTCCAGTTCGTCATGAATGAAGCAGCACACCACGTTATTGTGGCGCGACAGTTGGTACAGATACTGATAGCCCGCTTCATCCATGGTACTGAAATCGCTGATCACGTAAAGTGTACTGCCTGGTTTGGTAATCCGGCGGATGCGGCCCAGCGCCGTGGCCAGACCACCAACCTCTTCGCCGGTCCCTTCCCCGCCGGCCGGGGCGCCGGCTCTGCGAGACAGCCCGGTGGCCAGGTCGGCATTGGCCAGCTGGATCTGATTGAGCAGGTGCAGGGCTGAGCGGCGGCTGCGTTTGGGGCGTACCAGGGCAAAATTGTCGTCGCTGTAAACCAGGCCTCCCACACGGTCACCGTTGTCGATGGCCAGCCAGCAGAAGATGGCAGCGGCCTGGGCGGCGACTACCGATTTGAAGGCGACATGGCTGCCAAAAAACATGGAACTGGACTGGTCGACGGCAATCAGCACGGGACGCTCGCGCTCTTCACGAAAGACCTTGGTAAACGGTTTGCCGGTTCGGGCGGTGACGCGCCAGTCGATGGTACGGATGTCATCCCCGGCCTGATAGGGACGGAATTCCTCAAAATCAATGCCGCGGCCGCGGATCTTGGACAGGTGCAGTCCGGATATGCCCGCCACCGAGCGCTTGTGCGAGGCATATTCGATGGTGCGCGCAGCGTAACGTTGCAGCAACAGATCCTGCAGACTGATCACCGCACCGGTGGCCTGGTAAAGCGCCTGATGCGGAAGTGTGCGAGCCTGCTTACTCATAGTGTGTCTCGTTGCCTGATAGGCGTAACTGCTTCATGGTATCTGCCGGGTATACGGGCGCTGTCATTGCTGACCACCGCGCGGCGTGCGCTGGCGCTGGTACTGGCACTGGGGAATCAGGCCGACGGCACACGTTCCAGAATCGTACTCAGCACCTTGTCCGGCGTCACTCCACTGGCCTCGGCTTCAAAACTCAGCAGTACACGGTGGCGTAGCACATCAAACATCACTGCCTGTACGTCATCGGGGCTGACGAAATCTTTGCCCTGTATCCAGGCATGGGCGCGCGCACAGCGGTCCAGAGAGATGGTACCACGCGGGCTGGCACCAAAATCGATCCAGGCCGCCAGGTCGTCGCCATAAACCGCAGGGTTCCGGGTCGCCATGATCAGCTGGATGATGTATTCCTCAACGGCCGGTGCCATATGCATGGCCAGGATTTCCTGACGGGCGGCAAAAAGGTCTTCCTGGCTGACCACGGCCGGCGCGGTCTGTGCGATGTTACGCGCCTCGTCGCGGACCAGCTGCAGAATTTCGCGTTCTGCCTCCGCGGTCGGGTAACCAATGGAGACGTGCATCAGGAAGCGGTCAAGCTGTGCTTCGGGCAGCGGATAGGTACCTTCCTGCTCGATAGGGTTCTGGGTGGCCATCACCAGAAACAGCGGCGGCAGCTTGAAAGACTCCCGGCCCACGGACACCTGATGCTCGGCCATGGCTTCCAGCAGGGCCGACTGTACTTTGGCCGGCGCCCGGTTGATTTCATCGGCCAGTACCAGGTTATGGAAAATCGGCCCGGGCTGAAAACGGAAGGAGCCGTCTTCGGGACGGTAAATCTCGGTACCGGTGATGTCACTGGGCAGCAGGTCGGGGGTAAACTGGATGCGGTGGAAATCACCTTCAACGGCGCGGGACAAATCCTTGATGGCCTTGGTTTTGGCCAGACCCGGCGCACCTTCGACCAGCAGATGGCCATCAGCCAGCAGTGCGATCAGCAATCGGTCAACCAGGCGTTCCTGGCCGATGATCTGCTGTGTGAGCCAGGTTTTGAGGGCGGTGATGGTATTGTGGTGACTCATAGCTTTCCCTGTTATAGGTATCGAGTTTGGGGCCGGAAGTCAGCGATTGTAACCAATTTAAGGCTGATGTCTAGCAGGCACCGTCGTCAGATTGTCGCAGAATGTGGCAGCAGGCGCCGACGCAGTCATCTATAATGGCCGCCAAATTCCCGAAGAGACATGCCGACATGTACGCCCTGATGCGCTCCGTATTGTTCAATCTGCCCACCGAAGCTTCTCACAGCGTTGCCATGCGCAGCCTTGATGTGGCCCACAGGCTGGGCCTCAGCGCCCTGCTGGGCGGCGCCCGGGCTGGTCGTGCAAAAGCACTGACGGTGATGGGCCTGGAGTTTCCCAATGCCCTGGGGCTGGCTGCCGGGCTGGACAAGAACGCGGATCATATTGATGCTCTGGCGGCACTGGGATTTGGCTTTATCGAAATCGGCACGGTGACGCCGAGGCCACAACCTGGCAATCCGCAGCCTCGTCTGTTTCGCCTGCCAGCACAGCAGGCCATCATCAATCGTATGGGGTTCAACAACAAGGGCATTGATCATGCGCTGGCCAGCATCAGCAAAAGCACCTTCCGCGGTGTGCTGGGCATCAACATCGGCAAAAACTTCGATACGCCGGTGGAACGGGCCGCTGATGATTACCTGATCGGTCTGCGCAAGGCCTGGCCGCACGCCAGCTATATTGTGGTCAATCTGTCTTCACCCAATACGCCCGGTCTGCGCACCCTGCAATACGGGGAAGAATTGCGGCGCCTGCTGACGCTGCTCAAGCAGGAGCAGCTGATACTGGCCCAGGCCGATGGGCGCCATGTGCCACTGGTTATCAAGATCGCCCCGGATCTCACCGAAGAGGAGGTGGGACTGATCGCCGCCGCGTTGCTGGAATACAGTATTGACGGTGTTATCGCCACCAATACCACCCTGTCGCGGGCGGGCGTGGAAGACAACCCGCTGCACAGCGAGGCCGGTGGGTTGAGCGGTGCACCATTGCGGCAGGCATCAACCCGGGTAGTGGCGCAACTGGCCAGGGCGCTGGGCGGGCAGATCCCCATCATTGGTGTCGGTGGTATCGCGTCGCTGGCCGATGCGCAGGAGAAACTTGACGCTGGCGCCAGCCTGGTGCAGATCTACAGTGGTTTCATTTACCAGGGACCGCCACTGGTGCGGCAGATTGTAGAAGGCCTGGGCGCTGCTGACGCCGGCGACGGTGGAAGGTGAGCATGACGCAGACATTATTGCTGTACACCACGACGGGGTGCCATTTGTGTGAGCAGGCAGAAGAGGTGCTCAACTCAGTGCTTGACGGTAATCCGTCCCTGCACTGGACGCCGGTGGAGATCAGCGACGACCCGGCGCTGGTGTCGGCATACGGCTTGCGCATTCCGGTGATCCGGTTGCAGGGACAGGATGCCGATCTGGGCTGGCCATTTGATGACGCGGCCGTCAGCCATTACCTGGCGCGCGTTACCCTGCCACATCGAGACTGAACAGGCGAATCGCATTGGCCGTGGTTTCAGCCGCGACGTCGGCGGCGGGGCGCTCACAGCAGCGCGCGACGGTGGCCAGCACTTCGGTCAGCCAGGCTGGTTCATTACGCCGGGTTTTCGGTTTGGGACGCAGGCTGCGCGGTAACAGATAGGGCGCATCGGTTTCCAGCAGCAACCGGTCAGCGGGAATACTGGCAACCAGCTCATGCAGGTGCCTGCCGCGGCGTTCATCACAGATCCAGCCAGTGATGCCGATGTACATGTCCAGATCCAGATAAGCAAACAGCGCCTCGCGCGTATCGGTAAAACAATGAACAACGCCGCCACTCAGGGCATCTCGATGATCCTTGAGGATGGGCAGGAAGCGATCATGGGCATCGCGTTGATGCAGAAACACCGGCTTGCCGGTTTCTGCGGCCATGGCCAGATGCTCATTGAACACTTTTTCCTGGGCCGGGCGTGGGGAAAAGTCCCGGTTGAAGTCCAGTCCGGTCTCGCCCACAGCTTTGACCAGCGGTTCAGCAAGCAGCGCACGGATGCCAGCCAGCACATCAGCATCGACGTTGGCAGCCTCATGCGGATGGATACCAGCGGTACAGGACAGGTTGGGATAACGGGTACAGAGTTCCAGCGCATGCTCTGACGCCTGCAGTGTGGTGCCGGTCACCAGATGATGTACAAGCCCCGCATCCCGGGCGCGTTGCAGCACGTCAGGCAGGTCGTGGGCAAAGGATTCATGGCCAAGATTGGCGCCGATATCGATCAGGGGATTGGTCATGGCGGGCGATTATAGCAGAGATGTGGTAGATTCAGCGCGTATCAAGGATAATACCGCCGCTCAGCACAACCATATACAGACCGCAGACTTAATCAGGGTGAACGACGTTGGAACAGAATAAAAGCGCACAGGCAAAAACCAAAAAGGATCTGAAATGGGCAGAGCTGGGTTTCCAGTACCGCCCCACCGACTATCGTTTCCGTGCCCTGTTTGTCGATGGCAAGTGGACTGACGGTGAACTGATTACCTCCGAGATGATTTCAGTCCACGAAGGCGCCCCTGCGCTGCATTACGCGCAACAGTGTTTTGAGGGGCTGAAAGCCCAGACTGCGCCCGATGGCCGCGTGCTGCTGTTCCGCCCCGAACTCAACGCCGAACGTATGCGTCAGGCCGCTAACCGGCTGCTGATACCGGAAGTGCCGCAGGAGCTGTTCATTCGTGGTGTAGAGGCCGCGGTTCGTGCCAACTACCCGTGGATACCACCGCACGGTTCCGGCGCGGCGCTGTACATTCGGCCGATGCTGATTGGCGTGGGCGAGAACCTGGGCCTGAAGCCTGCCAAGGAGTTCGAGTTCCGCGTGTTCGTGTCGCCTGTTGGACCCTATTACCAGAGCGCCGGGCTGGCGGTGATCTCGCTGGCCGTGTCGGACCTGGACCGCGCCGCACCGTCGGGCACGGGCAATTTCAAGATCGGTGCCAATTATGCCGGCGGTTTGCTGGCCACGCGTCTGGCACAACAGCTGGGTGCCAACGAGGCCTTGTTCCTGGACGCCGCCCAGCGGCGATATATAGATGAGGCAGGATCTGCCAACATCGTGGTGGCCATGCGCGGCGGACGTTTTGTCACGCCCAGCTCCAGTGCCGTATTGCCCAGCGTCACACGGCGTTCAATCATGACCCTGGCAGAGAAAGAGCTGGGTCTGACCATTGAGCAGCGACCGATTGATCTGCGCAAGGAAATCGAAGACTTTGAAGAAGTCGCCGCCTGTGGCACGGCAGCTGTGGTCTCTCCGGTCGGCCGAATCTGGCTGGACAGCAAGTGGCACACCTTTTACGGTGGTGGCGAACAGGCCGGTCCGATCATGCAAAAACTGTATGAATTGCTGGTTGGTATTCAGCGCGGCGAGCTGGCGGATACATATGGCTGGACGCACGAAGTTCCTCTGGATTAATTCAACTAACGCTTGACCCTCAGTCAGTGAATCTTTATATATGACGGCTTCGTCAGGGTAAGCCGCCCTGAATTATTGTCGCGCACCAGCAACAAATACCACGAACAAACACCAGGAATTGTGCAGCTTAATGAGTAAATCCCTAGTAATCGTCGAGTCTCCCGCGAAGGCAAAAACCATCAACAAGTACCTCGGCAACGAGTTCGTGGTCAAGTCCAGCGTGGGGCATATTCGTGATCTGCCGGTGTCCGGCGGCGCGTCGAGCTCGACCACCACGCCTGCCCAGCGTGCCAAGGAAGCTGCCAAAACCCGCAAGCTCAGCCCCGAGAAAAAAGCAGCGCACAAACAGAAAAAAGCGCGTCAGCAACTGATTGCTCGCATGGGCGTGGACCCCGAGCACGATTGGGCCGCCCGTTATGAAATTCTGCCCGGCAAGGAAAAGGTTGTCTCCGAACTGCAGCGTCTGGCCAAAAGCGCTGACACCATCTATCTGGCGACGGACTTGGACAGAGAGGGGGAGGCCATCGCCTGGCATCTGAAGGAAGCCATTGGCGGTGACGAGAGCCGCTACCGCCGTGTGGTATTCAACGAGATCACCAAAAAAGCCATTAATGAGGCATTTTCCCATCCTGGTGATCTGGATATGCGTTATGTGGAAGCACAGCAGGCGCGTCGATTCCTCGACCGTGTGGTCGGGTTCATGGTGTCGCCCTTGCTGTGGGCCAAAGTTGCCCGCGGCCTGTCCGCCGGTCGTGTGCAATCGGTCGCGGTGCTGCTGATTGTTGAGCGCGAACGTGAAATCCGTGCCTTTGTCCCTGAAGAATACTGGGAGCTGTTTGCCGACACCACCAACATGGCCAAAGACGCCATTCGCCTGCAGGTGATCAAACAGGGCGGCGAAAATTACCGACCGGGCAGCGCGGAAGAGTCGGCCAAAGCGGAAGCGGCATTAAAAGATGCGACCTTTGTGGTCAGTGCCCGTGAGGATAAACCAACCAGTTCAAAACCGCGTCCGCCGCTGATTACCTCGACCCTGCAACAGGCAGCGAGCACGCGGCTGGGCTTCGGCGTCAAGAAAACCATGATGATGGCGCAACGTCTCTACGAGGCCGGTTACATCACCTACATGCGTACCGATTCCACGCACCTGAGTGCTGATGCCCTGCAGATGTGTCGTGACTATATTGAGGATCAGTTCGGCAGCAAGTATCTGCCGGAAAAAGCCATTCAGTACAGTGCGCGTGAAGGCGCTCAGGAAGCGCACGAGGCGATCAGGCCGACTGACGTGAATACCTCACCAACCTCGCTGTCAGGCATGGAGCGTGATGCCGAGCGCCTGTATGCATTGATCTGGGCGCATTTTGTAGCCTGCCAGATGCCGCCGGCACGCTACCTGAGCAGCAAAATATCGGTGACCGCCGGTGACTTTGAATTGAGCACCAAAGGTCGCATCATGCAGTTCGACGGTTATCTGCGGGTACTGCCTACCAAAGAGGAAGACGTGGTGCTTCCGGATGTCAGTGAAGGCGAAGAGCTGGCGCTGCAGAAGCTGGAACCGAAACAGCATTTCACCAAACCCACGGCGCGATACCCTGAAGCCAGTCTGGTCAAAGA
>OLID01000534.1_pt1 | contig 15395 bp, 14 predicted proteins | sample 1609361 | NCBI WGS metagenome assembly OLID01 (sample SAMN05416778, study PRJEB24817) | seawater metagenome | isolation source: Sea water | place: Canada:Atlantic | collected 2013-07
ACACAGAGTAGATCGTCGGCAGCGTCAGATGTGTATAAGAGACAGCTTCTATTTTAAACCACACAAAAAAGAGATCACAAAAATTTAAACATAAAAAGTCTTAAAAAAAACATCATAAATAAAGAAAACTTTTATTTTTACACAAAACAGAAATTAAGATGGCAAAAAAATCGATATTAAATAAAAAATCAATTTTATTTTTAGAAAAATACCTAAACAACGCTGCTCCGACTGGTTACGAATGGGAAGGGCAAAAAATTTGGATGGATTATCTAAAACCGTATGTTGATGAATTTATTACAGATACTTACGGAACCGCAGTTGGAGTTATCAATCCTGATGCAAAATTTAAAGTTGTAATAGAAGGACACGCTGATGAAATCTCTTGGTATGTAAATTACATTTCAGATAATGGATTAATCTATGTGATTAGAAACGGAGGATCTGATCATCAAATTGCACCGAGTAAAATTGTAAATATTCACACAAAAAACGGAATCGTAAAAGGAGTTTTCGGATGGCCTGCAATTCATACAAGAAATAAAGCAAATGAGGAAGCACCAAAACCTGATAATATTTTTATCGACACAGGCTGTTCTACAAAAGAAGAAGTTGAGAAACTTGGAGTTCATGTTGGTTGTGTAATTACCTATCCAGATGAATTTCATATTTTAAATGGAGACAAATTTGTTTGTAGAGCTTTAGATAATAGAATGGGCGGATTTATGATTGCAGAAGTTGCTCGTTTATTAAAAGAGAATAAAAAAGAATTACCTTTTGGATTGTACATTACCAATTCTGTACAAGAAGAAATCGGTTTACGTGGTGCAGAAATGATAACGCAAACAATTAAACCAAATGTAGCAATTATAACTGATGTAACTCACGATACCACCACTCCGATGATTGATGTTAAAAAAGCTGGTCATTTAGAATTAGGAAAGGGTCCTGTGATTGCATATGCGCCAGCTGTTCAACAAAAATTACGCGATTTAATTACAGAAACTGCTGAAGAAAACAAAATTCCTTTTCAACGTTCAGCTTTATCTAGAGCTACCGGAACAGATACGGATGCATTTGCATACAGCAATGGCGGAGTTGCTTCTGCTTTAATTTCTTTACCGCTTCGCTATATGCATACCACTGTAGAAATGGTTCATAGAGATGATGTAGAAAATGTGATTAAAATGATCTACGAATCGTTATTGAAAATTAAAAACGGAGAAACCTTCTCTTATTTCGAGTAATTATGAAGTTACAAGATCAAAAAAATCTATTCGATATTCCTGAAGGGATTCACTATCTTAATACAGCAAGTCTTTCTGCTTCATTTAAAAGTATTGAAGAAGCAGGAATTAAAGCTTTGAAAGAAAAAAGTAAGCCATATTTAATTCCGACTACAGATTTTTTTGATCCTGTTATCAAACTGAAAAAATTATTTGCACAACTTATTGATGCAGATGAATACAATAGAATTGCAAATATTCCGTCGGTTTCATACGGATTATCAACAGTTGCGAATAACATCAAATTGAATAAAGGTGATGAAATTGTACTTATCGAAGAGCAATTTCCAAGCAATTATTATGTTTGGGAAAAACTCGCTTATAAATATGAAGCCGTTATTAAAGTTGTAAAACAACCAACATTTCAAGGAAATAAAGGGAAACTTTGGAACGAAGCAATTTTAAATTCCATTAATGATAAAACAGCATTGATTGCTTTAGGAAATATTCATTGGGCAAACGGAACCATCTTCGATTTAAAAGCAATTAGAAAAAAAACCAATCAACACAATGCATTATTAATTGTTGACGGAAGTCAATCTATCGGTGCAATGGAATTTTCTATCAAAGAAATTCAACCCGACGCTTTAATCTGCGCTGGCTACAAATGGTTATTCGGGCCTTATGGTTCTGGATATGCTTATTTTGGAGCATATTTTGATGATGGGAATCCGATTGAAGAAAACTGGTCAAATCGTTTTAATAGCGAAAACTTAAGCGGTTTAGTGAATTACGAATCAAGATACAAACCGTTAGCAAATAGATACTCAGTTGGTGAGCATGCTAGTTTTATCTACATTCAAATGCAAATTGCTGCGTTAAAACAAATAATTGATTGGACTCCAATAGCAATTCAAGAATATTGTAAAGAAATTACTACAGATTTTGTAAAAGTACTTTCTGATAATGATTGCGAAATTGAAAATTCTGATGTAAGAGCACATCATTTATTTGGAGTTAAAATTCCTGAAAGAATTGATAAAGAAGCATTAAAAAAAACACTTTCTAAAAATAATGTTTACGTTTCTTTTAGAGGAAACTACATTAGAATTTCATGCCATTTATTTAATACATCAGACAATTTAAAAGTAGTATCTGATTGTATTTTAGCTGCTTTATAACTTTTTACTTTGGATGAAATTATCGACATTTTAACTCCGGACGGAAAATCAACCGGAAAAACAGCGTTAAAATCTGAAGCGCATCAAAAAGGGTTGTACCATCAAACAATTCATGTTTGGTTTTATACAGATGATAAAAAAATACTACTTCAAAAAAGAGCTGCAGTAAAAAAAGTTTTTCCGAATCGTTGGGATGTTTCTGTTGCTGGTCATATTGGCGCTGGAGAAAAAATTGAATCCGCAGCAATTAGAGAGGTAAAAGAAGAAATCGGAATTGATATCAAAGAATCTGATTTATTCAAAGTTGGCTTTCGAAAAGATGAAATTGTGCATCCTAACGGAATTTTAGACAACGAGTTTAAACATCTATTTTTATGTAAATTAACTAAAGGTGTTTCTGAATTAACAAAACAAATCGGTGAAGTTGATGATTTACAAATTTTTGATCTTTCAATATTAAAAGACACCACAAAACATGGCAATTTTATGGTGCCAAATATCAATTTTTATTACGATTTTATCTTTAACAAAATCAATGCTATTTTTTAGGGTACACGAAAAAAGAATCTGACAAAGCTGTTTCAGAAACTAGTGGTAATGTAAATTCAGTTGCTGTTCCTCTTGGTTCAGTTGGAGTACCTTTATCATCTTGCTTAAACCAAGTAATTGTTTTGGGTAATAATAAATTATTTACAGAAATCCAGTCGTGATATTTTATCATTCTGTATTTCTCAGAAGGTTTTTTAGAATTAAAAGTTACCGTATACGCTAACCATTCCATTTGATAGGTTTCTTTATTATAGTAAATAATGTAATTATCATCTGGTGATGAACCTACATTTGCATTGTAAGAAATTTTAATTCCAGGATAGTTTTTTCCTTCAAAAACTAAATCGGTTGTTTTTTCATAAATAATTCCATCATCAGCCAACACAAATGGCATTGCATAAAAATAGAAATACAAGTTGTAGTAAAAATCTTTTCTATTTTTAAATGATTTATCTTTTGTTTCGTGCAACCAAATATCTTTTCCGTCAAAACCTAAAGAATAATTTGGGGAATTAATTACTGTTTTACGAGAATGTAAATCAACCGAATGTACTTCTTCTCCTTTATTAAAAGACAAAGTTTTTTGTTTTCTCCATAATTCTATCCCGCCATGCTTTTGCATGATTTTTGCTATTTCAGCTGGGAAGTTTTCTTTTTTAATTGCTAATTTAGTTTCCGTCTTACACGAAATCATTACAAGAGAAAAAGTAAATAATATGATACCTTTTTTCATTAGTTCGTTAGTTATAATTTTAATATTTAAAAGTCGTTCATTACACAAAAAGATTACAAATTAAAGCAATCAAATTTTTAAATTTTTGCTTGATATGTATATAGGTCATAATATCTCCCTTTCTTAGAAATTAATTCATCATGCGTTCCACGTTCTGCAATATTACCCGCTTCAATTACCAAAATTTGATCAGCTTGTTTAATGGTACTTAACCTGTGCGCAATTACAATTGTAGTTCTTTCTTTCATCAATTCTGATAAACTTTTCTGAATCAATGCTTCACTCTCTGTATCTAAACTTGATGTTGCTTCATCTAAAATTATAATTTTTGGGTTCGCTAATATCGCCCTAGCGATTGCCAAACGTTGTCGCTGTCCACCAGAAAGCTTTACACCTCGTTCGCCAATCAATGTATCTAAACCTTCATCAAAACGATCTGTGAATTCATTTACATAAGCCGCTTTAACAGCATTTTGTAACTCTTTTTCTGTTGCATTTGGACGAGGAAATAAAATATTCTCTCTGATGGTTCCTTCAAACAAAAACTCATCTTGCAACACAACGCCTAAGTTTTTTCTATAACTATTTAATTTTATTTTAGAAACATCTTTATTATCAATCGTTATCAATCCTGATTTTGGGTTTAAAAAAGTTGCTGACAAACCTGCAATTGTAGATTTACCAGAACCAGAACTTCCAACTAAAGCTGTAACTGTTCCTCTTGGAACATCGAAACTAATGTCATTGATCACTTCTTTTCCTTCATCATATGAAAAAGAAACATTTTTAAATTTAATATCTCCTTTTACTTCTTTTAATTCAATGGTTCTTTCTTCATCATCTTCTTCTGCTTCCATATTCATTAATTCTTCGGTTCTATCTAAACCTGCCAAAGCTTCCGTTAATTGACTTCCTATATTACTCATTTGAACAATGGGGGCAATCATAAAACCAAGAATCAATGTAAAGAATAAAAACTCACCAGAAGTCATACTATCATTCATCATGTAATAACCTCCAATCCCCATAATTCCGGTTGTAGCAACACCAATTAAAAAGGTTGATGAGCTTGTCATGATTGCAGTCGCGGTTAAACTCTTTTTGACATTTTGAAACAGTTTATCAACCCCCTTTTCAAAGGTTTTATTTTCTTGATCTTCTGCATTGAATGCTTTTATAACTCTAACACCAGCTAATGTTTCTGTCAACCTCCCTTTAACCTCAGCATTAATTTTACCACGAGTTCTAAAAATTGGGCGGATAAATTTGAATGCTTTTAATGCAACGATTCCGAAAATTGAAATCGGCAAGAAAACAAATAATGTCATCCACGGATTTAAATTGATCAATATGACTAAAGAAATCACTGCAGTAATTGTCCCTCCAACTAATTGAACCAAACCTGTTCCGATAAGGTTTCTAACACCTTCAACATCACTCATAATTCTAGAAACTAATGCGCCAGATTTTGTATTATCAAAAAAACTAATTGGTAACGACAATACTTTCTTTTGCACCTGCGCTCTTAATTCTGATATTAAATATTGCGCTTGTACACTTAAAATTCGTGTCAATAAAAAAGAAGTAATTGCTTGTAAAAAAATGGCGACTAAAACAATCCCTATTAATGTGTATAATTTATCATAATCTTTATCTGGCACAACTTCATCAAGCAATACTTTACTTTGCCACGGCAATATTAAACCTGACAAACTTTTTATAACTATTAAAATCAATCCAATAAAAACCAAGTTTCTTCTAGGCCAAATGATGGTTTTAAATGCTTTTCCTATAGTAACTTTAGGTTTCTTATTCTTTTTTACTGAATCGTTATTTTGCTGCATATCTTGCTTATTGTCTTGAAGTGTACTTTTTTATTTGTCAATTTATATGCCATGAATAAAAACATGACAGAATAACAAAACATGAAATTCTATTTCATAAGTTTAACAGCCTCTATAATACTTGAATTAAATCCATTTAGTACTTCAGTTAGTATTGCAATTTGCGCTGTTACCTCTTTAAAATTTTTCTGTTCAATTGCTTCTCTTACACCTGGAAGTGTTTTTACACCATAACCAGTGTAAAATCCAGGCGCATAAATATGATGTTTATACCATGAACGACGTGGTAAACCATGTGACCTTGTCAGCTTGCTTTCCATATTTTTCAGTACTTTATTTAAGGTATTGGTATTCGCTGTGTTTTTAATCCCCTCTTTAGAGGCCATGGAGAATAAAGAAGCATTGGTTTTCAAATCTTTTAAGGCATTTTCAATAGGTGCAAAATTAAAATACGGAACCGTTATTTTGGGCACAGGTTTTTTAAAGTTATCTTTTGGATTTGAGACTAAATCATAAATACCATTTTCAATGAGCTTATTGTGATTTTCTGCATCTTTACGTAACTGATCTGCAAGTTTTTTTACCTCATCAGCATATTTTGAAACGATGTTTGAGAAATGAGAGAATTCAAAAGGGAGTATTTCGGCATTTGCTATTCGCAAGCTTGTACGTCCAGCAACTTTCGCCAACGCTACTCCATATTGAAATGTAGGATCTTTAAAACGTTTGTATAGCTTATACGAATCGTACATGGTATGGTATTCTCCTCCTGAGCTTTCACCACCAAATCCCATATTAAAAGAAGAAATTCCTAAATGTTGAAAAAATGGTGAATAATCAGATCCAGACCCTAAAGCAGATAATTTATAATAAGACCAACTAGGTCTGCCATTTGCAATATTCACTGCATTGCGCCTGTCAAAAACTGAAACTTTTTTTTGTGGATCATCAACTACATGTGTAATTTCATTAAAAAACTTTTCTAAAGTATGTGAACCGCCAGCTCCTAAAAATCCAGCTCCTGTACCATCCGTATTAATATATGCAACTACTTTTTCACTTAACTCTTTAGCGTGAGTTTCAACCCATTCTGTAGAACCAATTAAACCAGGTTCTTCAGCCCCCCATGCACAATACATCAGTGTTCGTTTTGGCCTATGCCCTTGTTTTGCTAATATGCTTACAGCTCTAGCTTCCTCCATCATAGCAACCAATCCACTAATTGGATCGTTTGCTCCATGTACCCAAGCATCATGGTGATTTCCTCTAATTACCCACTCATCTGGAAGCGTGCTTCCTTTTAATGTTGCAATTACGTCATAAGCCGGTTTTAAATCCCAGTTAAATTCCAATTTCAAACGCACTTTAGCAGGACCAGGGCCAATATGATACGTAATTGGTAATGCACCTCTCCAGTTTGCTGGAGCTACAGGACCAGACAATGCTTTTAAAAGGGGTAAGGCATCGTTGTATGAAATTGGTAAAACAGGAATTTTTGTTAATGAAGGTGCGTCTTTAATTGCTAAACGTTTTGCATTATCTGTTGCTCCATAACCAGGCGTTAATGGATCTCCAGGCGCAAATGGTAAATCCATAACTGCACCTCGTTGTATTCCATATTTATTTTTAAAAGGACCAATAGGATACACATCTCCTTGATAGTAACCATCATCTTTAGGATCTGAATAAATAATACAGCCAATAGCTCCTTTTTCGGCTGCTAATTTTGGTTTAATTCCTCTCCAAGAACCTGCATATTTTGCAATGACTATTTTGCCTTTAACAGAAATTCCTCTTTTTTCTAATTCTTCATAATCTGCAGGAATACCATAATTGACAAACACCAATTCTGATGTAACATCTCCATCAATAGAAAAAATATTATATCCAGGTAAAGCTTCATCAATTTGAGTTGAAGACTTATCGCCCACTATTGATGGTTCAATTAAACTTGCAGTATATTTAGTAGGCTCTGTCATCTCAAGCAAGCGCAATTTTGGTGTTGGAAAAAGCACGTTAAATTTTTCGATTCGTACATCATAGCCCCATTCTTTGAATTTAGCAGCAATAAAATCGACCACCTTTTTATCATAAGGAGAACCTACATGATGTGGTCTTGCAGTTAAGTATTTCATCCATTCATCAAGATTTTCAGGATTTAAAAGTGTGTCAAAATTAGCTTCAAGTGCTAATTGTTTCTTTGCATTGTCATCAGAGAATCCCATAACGGATTTTGATTGTGCAAAAGTAGAATTCGTTATTAAAAGAAATGTAAACACAAAAACGAGTGTAGATTGTAAAAATTTCATATCAAATACTTTTAGTTAGTTATTAAAAATAATATTAAGATGTTTTCAAAATTATAATGCCTTTTCTATAATACTCTGAACCACTTCAGGATTTAATAAGGTAGAAATATCACCCAAATTACCCATTTCATTATGTGCAATTTTTCGTAAAATTCTACGCATAATTTTTCCAGAACGTGTTTTTGGTAACCCTTCTGTAAACTGAATTTTATCCAACTTTGCAATCGGGCCAATCCTGTCAGCAATTAATTGATTTATTTCTTTGCTTAAATTTTCATGATTTCTGGATTCTCCAGCATCTTTTAATGTTACATATCCATATAAAGCACTTCCTTTAATATCGTGTGGAAAACCAACAATGGCACTTTCTGCAACTGCAGGATGTTCATTTATTGCATCTTCGATTGGCGCAGTCCCTAAATTATGTCCAGAAACTATAATGACATCATCTACTCTACCGGTAATTCTGTAATAACCAACTTCGTCTCGAAAAGCACCATCACCTGTAAAATACATATTATCAAAAGCTGAAAAATACGTTTCTTTATAACGCTGATGATTTCCCCAAATAGTTCTCGCCATACTTGGCCAAGGAAATTTAATACATAAGCGTCCATCAACTTGATTTCCTTTTAATTCATCTCCGTTTTCTCCCATTAAAGCAGGTTGAATCCCGATAAAAGGCAACGTTGCATATGTTGGTTTTGTAGGTGTAACATACGGAATTGGAGTAATCATAATCCCGCCAGTTTCTGTTTGCCACCAAGTATCAACAATCGGACTTTTCTTTTTTCCAATATTGTCATTATACCAATGCCAAGCTTCTTCATTGATTGGCTCTCCAACAGAACCTAATACTTTTAAAGAAGATAAATCATATTTTTCTACCAGCTTAGTTCCTTGTTTTGCCAACGCTCTAATAGCAGTGGGCGCTGTATAAAACTGATTTACTTTGTGTTTTTCTACAATCTGCCAAAAACGCCCAAAATCTGGATAACTCGGAACCCCTTCAAACATCAACGTTGTAGCGCCGTTTGCTAAGGGTCCATACACTATATAAGAATGACCTGTAATCCAACCAATGTCAGCAGTACACCAATATACATCGTCTTCTTTATATTGAAATACATTTTTAAATGTATACGCTGTATATACCATATAGCCTGCCGATGAATGCACCATTCCTTTTGGTTTACCTGTTGACCCAGAAGTATATAAAATAAACAATGGATCTTCAGCATCCATAACTTCTGCTTTCCCTTCTGACGAAACTGTATCTAATAATGGTTGCAACCAAAAATCTCTTCCTTCTTTCATTTCAATATCAGAGTTGATTCGTTTTGCTACCAATACATTTTCTACTCCCGGACAACTTTCTAATGCTTCATCAACAATTCCTTTTAAATCGATTGTTTTAGCTCCGCGATAAGATCCATCAGCAGTTATTATCATTTTACAATCACAATCATTAATTCTAGTTGCCAATGCAGTTGAAGAAAATCCTGCAAAAACAACCGAGTGTATGGCTCCTATTCTAGCACAAGCTAATGTTGCTATTGCTAATTCTGGAATCATTGGAACATATATACAAACGCGATCTCCTTTTTTAACTCCCTTACTTTTTAGAACATTTGCAAACTGATTTACACGTTCATATAATTGTCTATAACTTATATGTTCTGCTTCATCAGTTGGATTATTCGGTTCAAAAATAATTGCAGTTTTATCTCCTCGTGTAGCTAAATGTCTGTCAATACAATTTTCTGTAATATTTAATTTTGCGCCTTCAAACCATTTTACTTCAGGTTTAGAAAAATCCCAATCCAACACTTTATCCCATTTTTTTCTCCATAAAAAATGTTCTTCTGCGATTTCTTCCCAAAAACTTTCTGGCTCGCGAAGAGATTTACGATACACTTGATAATACTCTTCTAGATGTTTGATGTGATAATTACTCATTATTGTTTCGTTTTTCTTAAGACATTCTAAAAATAGAAAATTATATTTGCTTTATGAATTTTCAAGAAGCTTTATCGCTCATAATTTCAAATTGGCACATTATTGCCTTATTTTTTGTAATTGCTGTCTTATATTCTTCTGTAGGTTTTGGTGGCGGATCTAGTTATTTAGCAGTTCTAGCTTTAACAGGGTTAATTTTTACGCAAATTAGAGCAACTGCTTTATTATGTAATATTATTGTTGTTTTTGGAAACGTCTTTTATTATCAAAAACAAAAAAGTTATAATTATAATAAGGTAATTCCTTTGGTTTTATTTAGCATTCCTTTTGCTTTTATTGGTGGGTATTTAAAAATTAGTCAAACTTTCTTTTTTATTTTATTAGGATTTACATTGCTTTTTGCTGCAATTACCATGTGGGTTTCAAAAAAAATTGTGGCTTCTGAAGAAAAAGCAACAGAAATGAATTTATCTAAGAATGCTGGTTACGGCGGAATAATCGGTTTTGTTTCTGGAATGGTTGGAATTGGTGGTGGAATATTTTTAGCTCCCTTATTGCATCTTACAAACTGGGACACTCCAAAAAAAATTGCTGCAACAGCGAGTTTATTCATTTTAGTGAATTCTATTGCTGGCTTAGGTGGACAATATTTAAATCCAGAATTTACAATTGACTGGAAATTAACATCCGTTTTATTAATTACCGTTTTTATTGGCGGACAAATTGGAAGTAGATTGAGTAATAAGTTCTTAAATCCTATTCAATTAAAAAAAGCTACTGCTATTTTAATAGCCTTTGTAAGTCTTCGAATACTCTGGAAATATATATTATAGCAACTTCTTTAGGCTTTTTTATTATTGGTAAAACTAAACACTTTTTTATATTTTAAGATAATTTTAGTATTTTGTTTAATTATTTTAACTTTTTATTAAACAAAATTGATTTATTATGCTGTAGGTTTGTATCGAACTTAAAAATCAAATAAAATGAACTTTAGAAAAATAGTACCAGTATTAATGTTATCAGTAATAATTTCAGCACAATCTTTTGCGAACAATTCAAATCCTGAAAACGAAAAAAAGAATACAGAAATCGTTAAAAAAACTGACAAAACAATTGTAAGTGTTGCCGCTTCAAATTCAAATTTCACAACATTGGTTGCTGCTGTAAAAGCCGCAGGTTTAGTTGATGTATTAAATAGCAAGGGACCATTTACAGTATTTGCTCCAGTTAATGATGCTTTTGGCAAGTTGCCAAAAGGAACGGTTGCAACTTTATTAAAACCAGAAAATAAAAAATTATTAACAGCAATTCTAACATATCATGTTGTAGCTGGAAAATTTAAAGCAGCAGATGTTGTTAAAGCTATTAAAAGTAATGGTGGGAAATTTGTAATAAGCACTGTTCAAGGTGGAAAACTTACAGCTTCAATAAAAAATGGAAAAGTAATTTTGACAGATGTAAAAGGGAATGTTTCTACTATAGTGTTAACAGATGTAGCTGCATCAAATGGTATCGTGCATGCAATTGACACAGTAGTAATGCCACAATAAAAATATAAATTAAGTTGGTTGATTAAAGTTGCTACAGAAATGTAGCAGCTTTTTTTTATTTATAAGTGATCAATCTCAATTTGAAAATCGTATTGCAAATCTTCATGTAATGTTGCCACAACTTTTTTTATCAATACAACTTGTCGATCAAAAGTATTTGTTAACCTAGTACTTTTACTAATTGAAGGTTTAAAGTTCTTCAATTTTTTACAGAAATAAATTAATAATTCTACTTCAGTTTCTTTTTTTTGAGAATAACGAATAAACTTTTTTGTGAGCGTTAAAATTTTACGAACACTTTTTCTAATATAGAAGTAACTTTTGGTGTTTATTTGATCAAACAAATCATCCATTTGCTCTTTTACACTTTCAATATATGATTCTTCATCCGAAGATTCAAATAATAAATACGTAAGTAATTCTTTATTTTCTTTCTTGAATTTTGATAAACGCAAACATAAATCAATCAGTTCTTTTGAGTCTTTATAACCCAATTCGTCTTTGATTTTTTTTACGGTAACTGCTTTCATTTATTTCAACAATTCAAGAGTTACCAAATATGCACAATGATCTGAGGCAATCGTATCACAAATGGTTTCTTTAGAAATTACTTTCCATTTTTTCTTTGGATAATATAGTACGTAATCGATTTTTTTAATTGGATTATCGGAAGGAAAAGTCAATTTTGGGTTTGATTTATTATAAGAAGCTTTCCAAAATGATTCTAAAATATTGATCGTATTACTGTTTGGCTCATCATTTAAATCGCCCGATAATATAGTAGGATATTTATTATTAGAAAATGCCTTATTAATTGCTTTTGCCTGCGAAACCCTGTCGGTATCTTCTCTTAAATGATCTAAATGTGTACCGATAAAAGAAATAGTATCTCCAGATTTTAAAACCGTTGTAATTTCTAAAGCAGCTCTTGGTTCGTTTCCTTTTGTGTAAGGGAGAGCAACATTTCTGGTTGATAAAAATGAATACTTAGACAAAACTCCTTCGCCATATTCGCCGCCATCATAATACATTGCTCTTCCAAAAACCGAAGCCATTTTTGTACGAAAGCCCAATTCTGTTGGTAAATCGTATTTTTTTGCTCTGTTGGTTTTAAAATCTACTTCTTGAAGTGAAACAAAATCTGCATCCGCTTTTTTAATTACGTTTGCAATAATGTCTAGATCGAAACTTCCGTTGGTTGTCTTTCCATGAAGAATATTAAAACTCAATATTTTCACAATTGCTTTTTCTTCTTTTTGAGCAAATAAATTTCCTAAAAAGAAGAAAAGCATTATAATTGATATGAATTTTCTTTGATTCAAATTTTAGTTTTCACTCGGAATTTCTACCATTTCGTTTACATCGGCATCATAATCTACACCATCAACTTTAAATCCGAATAAATTAAAAAAGTCATTACTATACCCTTCTAAATCTCCAATATCAGATAAATTTTCTGTTGAAGCAATTTCCCAAAGTTTTGCAACTTCAGCTTGTACGTCATTACGCATTTCCCAATCATCTATTCTAATTCTTCCGTTTTCATCTAACAACATTTCTTTGCCATTAAATAAACGTTCGCTATATAAACGCTGAATTTGCTCAATACATCCTTCATGAATTCCTTTTTCTTTCATGATTTTATACAACAAAGAAATGTATAAAGGAATTACTGGGATTGCTGAACTCGCTTGAGTAACCAATGCCTTATTTACAGAAACATATGCTTTTCCGCCGATCGATTTTAAATCGTCAGAAATTGTAAAAGCTGTAGCTTCTAAATCGTCTTTTGCTGCTCCAATTGTACCTTTTCTATAAACTGCTTCTGTTAATGAAGGGCCGATGTAAGAATAGGCAACTGTGGTTGCTCCTTCAGATAATAAATTTTCAGATTTTAATGCGTCCATCCACATTTTCCAATCTTCTCCACCCATTACTGCAACTGTATTTGCAATATCATCACCTTCAGCTGGATTGATAGAAATCTCAGTTACATTTCCTGTATGAAAATCTACTGTTTTATTAGAGAAAACACCACCAATTGGTTTTAAAACTGATTTATATCGTGTTCCAGATACTGGATGTGTTCTTACGGGTGAAGCTAAACTATAAATTACCAAATCAATCTGACCTAAATCTTCTTTGATCATGTCTAAAGTCTTGCGCTTAATTTCGTTAGAAAACGCGTCACCATTGATGCTTTTTGCATACAAACCAGCTTCGTGAGCATGTTTTTCAAAAGCTGCTGTGTTGTAATAACCTGCAGAACCAGTTCTTCCTACTGTTGAAGGTTTATCAAAAAACACTCCAATTGTTGCTGCATCTGATCCAAAAGCACTTGATATTCTTGATGCCAAGCCAAATCCAGTTGAAGAACCAATTACCAACACTTTTTTTGCGCCGTTGATTGCTCCTTTTGATTTTACATATGCTATTTGATCAACTACATTTTGCTCACAACCTGTTGGATGTGCTGTTAAACAAATAAATCCTCTTGTTCTTGGTTCTATAATCATGTTTGTTTATTATTTAATGATTGTCTAAAATTCTTTGACCAATCATGTTTATTATTCTTTTATTAAATTCTAAATCATTTACTTTATAAACATCAAACTCGTCTTTTGTAAACTGTCCAATAACTAACCCAAGTAATTGATTTCTTAAAACTGTATTGTTTTTTGTGATTAAATTTACGTAATTATTTAATTCTACTTTTTTTAAGTTATTAATATCCGTTTTCTGTTTTTGAGAAAAATGACTAAATACTTGTAAAATAGTATTGTTTTGTAATTTTAAAACTGGGCGTAATGTTCTATTTTGAAAGTCTTCATCTGTGCTTTTTGATGATAAATTTAATACAGGACGAATACTAACTTTCTTATTATCCATTTAAAAAATCGATTACATTTTTTTCTATTCGATTTAATACATTATCAGTTGCAGCTTTTACAAAGACTTCTCCTGTAATTTGCTCGTACAATTCTATATATCTGTTAGAAATCTCTGTGGTTTTTTCATCAGACATTTCTGGGATTTTTTGTCCATCTAAACCTTGAAATCCGTTTTCAATCAACCACTGACGTACAAATTCTTTAGACAATTGCTTTTGATTTTCTCCTTTTTCTTGACGCTCTGCATAACCTTCTTCATAAAAATAACGTGAAGAATCTGGTGTGTGAATTTCATCAATCAAGACAATTTCACCTTCTTTTGTTTTTCCAAATTCGTATTTAGTATCCACTAAAATTAATCCGCGAGAAGCAGCAATTTCTGTTCCTCTTTGAAATAAAGCGCGTGTATAGTTTTCTAAAACAATATAATCTTCTTCAGAAACAATTTGATTTGATAAAATTGCTTCACGAGTTATATCTTCATCGTGATCACCATTGTCAGCTTTTGTTGACGGTGTAATAATAGGATTTGGAAACTTATCGTTCTCTTTCATTCCTTCTGGCATTGCAACACCACAAAGAACTCTTTTTCCGATTTTATATTCTCTTGCTGCATGACCAGATAAATACCCACGAATTACCATTTCTACTTTAAAAGGTTTACATAAATGACCAATGGCTACATTTTCATCTGGATTTGCAACCAACCAATTCGGAACGATATCAGCAGTATCATTCATCATTTTTGTTGCAATCTGATTTAAGATTTGTCCCTTAAAAGGGATCTGACGCGGTAAAATCACATCAAATGCTGACAATCTATCAGAAGCAATCATTACCAATACATCATCATTAATATTATAAACTTCTCTTACTTTTCCTTTATATACAGATTTTTGCTTTGGAAAATTAAAGTTTGTTTCGTTAATTGTGTTCATTAATTATTGTGTTGTTATTACTTGCAAAAGTAAACTTTTAATTACTTTTTACTCCTTCTTTTTTAAGACTTTTATTTGCTTTAAATTATCTGAAATCGGTGTTGCTGTAATTACTTTTTCACCTGGAATAAAGTAGAAAAAATAAGCAGAATTTTGTCCTACTTCTGTCTCTTATACACATCTGACGCTGCCGACGATCTACTCTGTGTAGA
>OLID01000535.1_pt1 | contig 15377 bp, 9 predicted proteins | sample 1609361 | NCBI WGS metagenome assembly OLID01 (sample SAMN05416778, study PRJEB24817) | seawater metagenome | isolation source: Sea water | place: Canada:Atlantic | collected 2013-07
TACGAGATTTCTGCCTGTCTCGTGGGCTCGGAGATGTGTATAAGAGACAGGAGGGTGATACGCTGGTCGTCACCACCACCGGCTATCATCCGCAACATACCGTGTTTGGCGCCTCTGAGAACCTGACTGTGACCGAACGCTTTGAACGGGTATCATCGTCGGAAATCGTTTACACCTTTACGGTGGAAGACCCCACCGTGTTCAGTCAGCCGTGGACGGGTGAACTGATGTTCAATGCCAAATCCGCTGATGAACCCATGTACGAATATGCCTGCCACGAGGGCAACTATGCCCTGCCCGGGGTGCTGGCCGGGGCCCGCCGTGCCGAAGCAGAAGCCTCAAGCCGGTAAGGCGGCCATACAACCGTGCTGGAACTGTATGCCAGCTTTGAACTGACTGGTTTCAGCACCGCCATACGGGAACTGTGGTGGGTGTTTCCCACCATACTGGTGTTTCACTCGCTGAGCATGGGCCTGATGGCTGGTATAGGGGTGGCCAGCGCCTTGCGCGCGCTGGGCTTTGCCCGGCAAATTCCGCCGTCCATGTTACACAGGTTCCAGCCGTTGTTGTGGTTCGGCCTGCTTGTCGCCGCGACATCCGGGTTGTTGCTGCTCGCGGGCTATCCTGCCAAGGCGCTGACCAACCCACTGTTTTTTATTAAATTGATCATGCTCAGCGGTGCGATCTGGCTGACGCTCAGACTGACCGCGCCCACACAGCGCTTGCTGACGCAAGGGAAATTGCCTGTTCGCCTGTCGGCCCTGGTCACCATTGCACTGTGGTTCGGCGTGATTGCATCAGGACGCTTTCTGGCCTATACCCATAGTGTACTCCTTGCCTCGTGGCTGGTGGGGGTACCCTGAGAATGGTAGAAATCCTCAGTACAATCGGCCACAACACCGGCATTTTTGCCTTCATGAATACGCAGTGGGGCTGGCCGGCCATTGAGTCTCTGCACTTTATCGGGCTCACCCTGTTACTGGGGACTGTGGGGCTGTTTGACCTGCGTCTGCTGGGTGTCGGCCGGGGCATCAATGTTGCGGCCCTGCACTCGCTGGTGCTCTGGGGCGTCGCCGGTTTTGTGCTGAACCTCATCACTGGTTTCATGTTTCTGGTCAGCGACCCGGGCCAGTATGTCTACAACCCGGCGTTTCAGTTGAAAATGCTGGCCATGCTGATCGCCGGCATCAATCTGCTGGCGTTTTACGCGCTGCTGGCGCCCCGGGTTCGCGCCCTTCCCAATGACGTTGTTGTGCCGCGCGCGGCAAGACTGGTGGCGCTGATCTCCCTGTTGTGCTGGATAGCAGTGATCAGCTTTGGGCGTCTGATTACGTTTTACCGACCGCCCGAATTCTGGTGTTTCTGGTGCATCGGTTCCGCTTAAGCCGGCATCCTTGTGCTATCACTGAGGCTTGGTCGCCACCACAATCGCATTAAAACTGTCACCACCCCACGGGGCCAGGCGCTCATAATCATGCTCCAGTAGCGTGACCTCAAAACCGTTGGCCAGCAGCAACCGTTCCAGCTCAGGGATGGTAAGCGCGGTCATGGTATGTTGATCGTGCCATGTTTGTGTGCTGCCGGCTGACTCACGATATATGGACAGGCGCAGATCGAGCACCTCTCCCTGCCCCCGGTAGTGCCAGCCTGAAGTGAAAGTCAGTGTCGCGTCCGCCGCGTGCACCCGTGTCACCACTTTGTGCTCATCGCGGGCGCCGCGGGCGTCAACGGTATTAAACACAAAAACCCCACCCGGTTTCAGGGCGTGCCAGGCACGCTTGAGTGTCTCAGCAAACTGGCTGAGCGGATGGCTGTAATGAATTGAATACAAAAAGCAGCTGATCAGATCATACCCGGCCAACTGGTCAAACTCAGCCAGATCACACAGCAACAGCAGCGCCATCGGGCATCGTGCCTGGGCCTGCGCCAACATCGCCGGGCTGTTGTCGAGTCCGGTGGGCACAAACCCCAGGCGTGTCATTTCCTGCAAATGCTGGCCGGTACCACAGGCCAGGTCCAGATAGTCCCGTCCGCCGGAACGCGCAAAGCCGGCAAACACCCGCGCCGCGAATGCACACTGACCTGCGTAGTCCACCTCGGCACAGAACTGATCGTAGTACAGCGAGAGACCAGCATAGAGGTTGCCGGTAACGGCGTTTTCAGTCTCGGACATGCTGGCGAACTCTCGGGATGAGTGACGGAAAAATCCGCGCAGATTACACCAGCGCAGCGCATAACGCACCATACCAATCACCGGCAAAAGCCTTATACTCCCAACCATACAAAAAATCATACAAACCGTCATGACAAAAAGACAGACAGCACAGGTACAGGTCAGTCAATGAGTTCAGCAGGCACCAAAATTACTGCGCCGCAAGCAAATCCGGCGCGTTCCGCCGCCCCACCGATACAACCGGGTTTCATGGTGTTGCAAAGCAACCGGCTGGAACAACTGCGGCAGGTAACCGTGGCCTGGCTGGGACGCAATCCGCTGACACCGCTGGAAAACGAAACGTTGCTGGTACAGAGCAACGGCATCGCGCAATGGCTGAAACTGGCCCTGGCCGCCGACACGGATGCCGCCGAACCCGGCTGTGGCATCGCCGCCGCCATGAATATCAGCCTGCCCGGCCGTTTCCACTGGCAGGCCTATCGCGCCGTGCTGGGCGACCTGCCGGAGACGTCGCCTTACGACAAGAGCCTGTTGAGCTGGCGCCTGTTGCGCCTGCTGCCAACCCTGCTGGCGGAACCCGAGTTTGAGGCGCTGAGGCATTTCCTGAGTGACGACAGCGGCCAGCGCAAACAATTCCAGCTGGCCCAGCGCCTGGCTGACCTGCTCGACCAGTATCAAATATACCGTGCTGACTGGCTGCAGGACTGGGCCCGGGGCCTGGACCGGATCACCCGACAGAATCAACTGACCGACCTTCCCGCTGAACAAAGCTGGCAGGCTGAATTATGGCGGAGGTTGTTGCGCGATATCGCCCCCGAGGCACGCGACAGCGGTCGCGCCCAAGTGCACCAGCAATTTCTGGATGCCTGCGCGGCGTTGACGCCGGAGACCCGCCCCGCCACCCTGCCGCGTCGGGTAGTGGTGTTTGGTATTTCCTCCCTGCCCCTGCAAAGTCTTGAAGTACTGGCGGCTATCGCCCGCTGCACGCAGGTGTTGCTGTGTGTGCACAACCCCTGCACACACTATTGGGGTGACATCATCGAACCGCATATCGCCCAGCGCCTGTTTGCCAGACCTTACAAGCGCCAGTCACCGCGTGCGGACATGCCGGCAATCACCGATAGCAGCGCGGTCGATGAGCTGTTCCTGCGTGGCAATCCGTTGCTGGCCGCCTGGGGCAAACAGGGTCGCGACTATATCCGTCTGCTCGATGAACATGACAATCGCGCTGACTACGAAAAGATTTTTCAGGATAATAAACTCGATATCGATCTGTTCGAGGCGCCGCAGGAAAGCACGCTGCTAAGCCGCATCCAGGGTGACATCTTTCATTTAAGAAGTATTGATGAAGCCCGCGCTGCCAACACCGGTATCGATTTTGGCAAGGGCCTGAGTTTCCATATCGCCCACAGCACGCAGCGTGAGGTGGAGATCCTGCAGGATCACCTGCTTGACCTGTTCGCCAACGACCCGGCCTTGCGACCGCGCGATATTCTGGTCATGGTGCCTGACATCAATCAATTTGCGCCACATATTCAGGCGGTTTTCGGTCGCATCAACCGGGATGACACACGCTTCATTCCGTTCACCATCTCCGACCAGGGCAAGCGCCATCAAGCGCCCGTTTATCTGGCACTGTCAATGCTGATGAATTTGTCATCGTCACGATTTGGAGTCAGCGAACTGCTGGACCTGATGGATGTGCCTGCAGTGCAAAAAGCGTTTGACCTGGACGTCGCGGACAAAGCACTGTTGCACCGCTGGGTGGAAGGTGCCGGCATACGCTGGGGGTTGAACGCGGAACAACGCATCGCGCAGGGCATGCCGGCGTCACTCAACGATACGGCACTGGAACAGAACACCTGGCACTTTGGCCTGCGCCGTATGCTCCTGGGTTATGCTGTCGGCGATGGCGATAGCTGGCAGGACATCGAACCCTTTGCCGAAATCGGTGGGCTCAGCGCGGCGCTGATTGGCAAGCTCACGCACTTGCTGCGGGTGCTGGAACACTACTGGGTGCTGTTCCGGCTGCCTGCAGACGTCAGCACCTGGAGCACCCGCATCAGCGCGCTGCTCAATGAGTGTTTTGTGGCGGCAGATGATCGCGATGCCATGTTGATCAGTCGCGCTGAACAACGATTGCAAAGCTGGACGGACGCCTGTGCGCAAGCTGGTTTCAATGACACACTGCCCATTGACGTGGTCAGTGAATTTTTTCTTGAGTCCCTGGACGAACTGGAGTTGAGCCAGCGCTTTCTGGCCGGTGCCGTGAACTTTGCCACGCTGATGCCGATGCGGGCCATCCCGTTCAGACATATCTGCCTTTTGGGTATGAACGATGGTGACTATCCGCGCCAGGTCACTGCAGTTGATTTTGACATGATGCGACAGGACTACCGGCCAGGGGATAGATCGCGCCGTGAAGATGATCGTTATCTGTTTCTTGAAGCCCTGTTATCGGCGCGCGAATCGTTGACCGTCAGCTGGGCCGGACGCAGTATCCGCGACAACAGCGAGCGGCCACCGTCAGTGCTGGTTGCGCAATTGCGTGATTATATCAAAGACACGGTCGACGATGGGCAACAGGTGTTGCGCAGCATCACTTACGAATATCCGTTGCAACCATTCAGTGCTGCCTATTTCAGCGCCGATTCCAGGCTGACCACCTATGCGGCTGAGTGGGCACCTGAGGAAGGACAGAGACCGCTCGCGAGCGCCAGCCCGGTTACCATTGATGATGACAGTCAGACAGTCATCGGCCTGCAGGATCTCAGCGCCTTGTTGCGGAATCCCGCTGAGGTGTTTTTTGACAAGCGCCTGGGCGTGGTTTTTGCCAAAGACGAGCTGACCGGAGACGATCATGAGTCGTTTGCCATCAACGGTCTGAGCCAATGGCAGATTCAGGACCAGCTGATTCACGATGCCCATCGCCACTTACGCACGAACACGGAAAATGAACCTGATATTGAGGCCATGCTGGAGCGTCTGATTGACAGACAACAAGGTCGGGGCAGCTTGCCTATGCCGCCGTTTGCCGACCTCTACCACACGGCGTTGACACGACCGTTGTTAAAACCATTGCGTCGCTGTCAGGATCTGATCGCTACCAGCACAGAGCTTGGTTCGCTGCCCGTTCAGGTCAGCCTTGCCGATCACACACTGGTGCTGGAAGACAGCATCAACGATGTGCGTTGCGGCGCCGATGGCAAACGCCTGCGCTACGTCATGCTGAGCGGTCAGATCTGGGCGGGCAAAAGCGGTGGCCGGGGCAAGGCAAAAGGCACGATCAAATGGCATTACCTGGCGAGGCATTGGCCTGCTCATCTGGCAGCGCAACTGCACGGGCCAGTGGCCACCCATGTGCTGGGCCCGGACACCAACGAAGTACTGGCGCCGCTGGATGCTGATAGCGCACAGCTGATGCTGCTAAAACTGCTTACCCTGTACCGGCAGAATCTGCAGCAGCCATTGGCCGCCGAAGTCAAAACCAGTTGCGCGTTCCTGACCACGGACCCCGAAAAAGCGCCGTTGAACGCGGCGCAGGCGGAATACGAAGGCAGCTACAGTACCTCCGGCCAGGTACAATCCAGTGAAGCATTGTCGCGTCTGTGGCCCTGTTTTACTGACCTGCTGAGCGGCAGGCTGCCAGACGATATATCAATACGGGACATGCAGACAGACAACAATGCTTTTGCTGATCACAGCACACAATTGTACAAAGACCTGGTCGAGCACTGGCAATTGCATCGCGATCACGTCCAGCCTGACCAGGAGGCCGCACCATGAGTCAGCCTCTGGATATCCGCAGCTTCCCCTTGCGCGGCAGCCAATTGATTGAAGCCAGCGCCGGCACCGGCAAAACTTTCACTATCGCTCTGCTTTACGCCCGGCTGGTCCTGCAGCACGGCGGGGTCGCGGCATTCACAACAGCCCTCGGTCCGGAAGACATCCTGGTGGTGACCTTTACCGACGCCGCGACCCAGGAGCTGAAAGACCGTATTCGCGCCCGGCTCTCGGACGCGGCACGCTGCTTCCTCAACGCCGACGAACCCTGCGATGACATTCTGGGCGCCCTGCGAAACGACTATGAACCCGAACAATGGCCACAGTGCGCACGCCTGCTGAGCCTGGCAGCACAGAGCATGGATCAGGCGGCAGTCTCAACAATTCATGGCTGGTGTTATCGTATGTTACGCGAACATGCTTTTGACAGCGGCAGTCTGTTTCAGCAAACCCTGGTGACCAATCAGCAGGACATGTTCGCCGACCTGATACGCGACTACTGGCGCCAGCACTTTTACGCCTTGCCGGCCGCCACGGCGCACATCATTGCCCGGGAATTCGGTGACCCTGACACCTTGCTTCAGTCCGTGCGGCCACTGATAAATAAAACCGGCACAGAACTCACGTTCGCCGGTCGCCGCGTGCCGGATGTCACCGACCTGCAGGGGGTGTTGGCTACTTTTGCCACGCAGGCACAGGAAATCGCCCGCCTTGAGGACAGGGCACGGGAGGCCTGGTCGCAGAACACAGCCGAACTTGAAGATCTGCTTGATGCCCTGCAACCGATGCTGAACAAGAACACCTATGCTGAAGCCAAAACCCCGGAAGATTTTGCGGATCTGAAACAGAGCCTTGTCAATTGGGCGCTGGGCGACGAGGCGCCAGCGCGCATGGCCCGCTTCGCCCAGGGTCAATGGAGACTGACTGGCGGCAAAAAAGCGCCTGACCAGCCCCAGCATCCAGCTCTGGCCGCGATCGCCGACTGGATGGAAGCTGAAGCAGCCGCCGCCAACAGTACCGCCCCGGATGTTCGCGCCATGGTGCTCAGCCACGCCCGGCTCTGGCTGGAAACAGCGCTGCAAAGGCGTCTGCAAGAAAAAGCCGAGCTGGGGTATGACGACTTATTATTGCAACTGGATCGCGCCCTGCAAGGTCCGCTGGGTAACAAGCTGGCCACACAGATTCGCCGTGACTACCCGGTCGCCATGATTGACGAGTTCCAGGATACCGACCCATTGCAGTACCGTATCTTTGACAGGATATATCAGCTTGGCAGCAACCTGCAGGATAGCGCCCTGATCATGATTGGCGACCCCAAACAGGCCATCTACTCCTTTCGTAATGCCGATATTCACACCTATCTGGCAGCACGTCGGGCTACCGCCGGGCGGCATTTCAATTTGGACACCAACTATCGCTCGACCACGGGCGTGGTTGATGGTATCAATTACCTGTTCCGGCAGGCCGAAGCATTTCCTGATGGGGCGTTCCGATTCCGGGAGGGCGACCAGAACCCGTTGCCGTTTCTACCGGTAGATGCCCGGGGCCGTCAGGAAACCTTGCTGATCAGCAAAAAACCAGCGCCAGCTGTCACTTTCTGGCACCTGGGCGCCAGCAGTGATGATCTGGAAGACAGCATCGAGACCATCGCCATCACGCGCTTCCGTGAGGAGATTGCCTTGCGTTGCGCCGGCGAAATCGCCGGCTGGCTGCACGACACACAAACCGGTTTTCAGTCCGACACCGGATTTGTCCGTCTGCGGCCGCAGGACATTGCCATCCTGGTACGTCATCGCGGCGAGGCCGATGAAATTCGTAATGCCCTGCAGGTTTATGGCCTGGCCAGTGTCTACCTGTCGGATCGGGAATCGGTATTTGCCAGTGCCGAGGCTGCGGACGTATTGCGCTGGCTGCGTGCCTGCGCCGAACCAACGGATGAACGCAAGTTGCGGGCGGCACTGGCAACCGCTTCTCTCAACCTGGCACTGCCGCGACTGGAACTGCTGAACCGTGATGAGCTCGCCTGGGAAGCGGAAACCGAGCTGTTCCGCAACTTGCAACGGCTCTGGCAAACCCAGGGTGTGCTGCCCATGCTGCGCCGGCTGATGCAGTTCCATCAACTGCCCCAACGCCTGATCAAATCCAGTGGCGGCGAGCGTAGCCTGACCAATCTGTTGCACCTGGCAGAGTACCTGCAAAAAGCCAGCGTGCAGCATGAAGGCGAACAGGCCCTCATCCGCCATCTGGCTGAACAGATGCAGAACCCGGGCGACGAGGAAGTACTGCGCCTGGAAAGCGACAACGATCTGATCCGCGTGGTGACCATCCACAAGGCCAAGGGTCTGGAATACCCACTGGTTTGTCTGCCGTTCGCGCCTGCCGTGAAACAGATCGACAACCGGGTCAGACAGGTCATGATTGTTGGTGATGAGCAAAGTGAAATCCGGCGCATGGAAATCGCCGGTAGCAAGCTGGACGCAGACGCCTGGCAGCAGGCAGACCATGAACGCCTGTCAGAAGACATGCGACTATTGTATGTCGCGCTCACGCGCGCGCGTCATGGTCTCTGGCTGGGCGCGGCCGCCATCTGTGTGGGCAACAGTCCAAAAACGGTCAATCACAAAAGCGCCCTGGGTTATCTGATGGGGGGCGGCGAACCACTGGAAGCGATTGACGTCGCCGATACCCTGCAACGCTGGGACGAGGAGTGCGACAATATCAAGTTAAAAGCCGCGCCCAGAATACGTGACCCGGACGACTTTCTCCACACCTCGTCGGAGGTGCCCGCAAAGGCCGTAAAGCCGGCCCGGGTGTGCAGTCGCAGCCCGGTGGAAAACTGGTGGATAGCCAGTTACTCGGCACTAAAAACGGGCGCTGCCGACCCGCGCATGAGCCTCATGTTTCCGCGCGAACCGGAAGCGCCACAGGATGACCAGGCCCGGGAGGAGCACCTGGCTGTCCGTGATCCGTTGCCTGCCAGCGGCGATAGCGCGCGCCGTGAATTCAGTCGCCAGACCCCGGGTCTGCACGGTTTTCATCGGGGCCCGAAACCGGGTACGTTTCTGCACGGCCTGTTGGAGTGGGCGGAAGCTGAAGGCTTTGCCAATGCCGTAAACAACAACGATGGCCGGCTATTCATGCTTGATCAACGTTGTTCACAACGTGGCTGGCAGGAAGACATAGAACGCCTTGATAGCTGGCTGCCGGATTTTTTGACCACACCTTTCACACTACCTGACCAAACCTCGATGCAACTGGTTCAGTTGCAGTCACGGCAGGCCGAGATGGAGTTCCTGTTTTCCACTCACCAGGTTGCGGTGCAGAAACTGGACAGTCTCTGTCTGCGCTACCTGCAACCAGGCGAGCCTCGCCCCGCGCTGCTGCCGGCGACACTGAATGGCATGATGAAAGGTTTTATCGACCTGGTATTTGAACACAAGGGCCGTTACTACGTTGCTGACTGGAAATCCAACTATCTGGGGCCAGACGACAGCAGCTACTCCGAAGAAGCCCTGGCACATGAAATCCGGCACAGCCGTTATGACGTGCAGTACGCCATCTACCTGCTGGCATTACACCGCCTGCTACGCAGCCGGTTACCTGACTACGATTACGACAGGGACGTCGGCGGCGCTCTGTATTTTTTCCTCCGCGGTCACGCCTCACAGACCAACGGGCTGATGGCAGACAAACCACCGCTGGCGTTTATCATGGCGCTGGACGAACTGTTCCATTCCGGCAAGGTTGTGCCTGTGCCCGGTCAGCAGGAGGTTCTGTTCTAATGACAACAGACATGCATTTTGACATAGCGCAGTTGCCTACCGATGCCAGCGCAATACTGAGGGATTCACAACAATTCCTGCGGATTCTCGACGACTGGGCACGGGCGGGCTGGATACGCTGGCTGGATGCCGAATTCGCCGTATTCCTCTACCGGCAGGTACCGGAGACACCGGCAGCACTTCTGCTGGCAGCAGCGTTGACCAGCCACCAGAACGGTCATGGCCATGTCTGTCTGGATATTGACTACTGCCTGGCGGAACCGGACCGGGCCTTGTCGCTGCCACCGGAAGCCCCTGCACATCAACCCGCGCTCACGCCACAACAGCTGCTGGCCGGACTGAATGTCGAACAGTGGTTGGCCCGGCTGCAGGATACGGCCCTGATCGGAAACAATAACGAGCCCCTCGTACTTGATCATAGCAGCGGTCGACCACTGCTGTATCTGCGGCGGTTCTGGCGCTACGAGCAGACTCTGGCAAACAGCATTCAGCAACGGCTGATGTCACCGCCAGCCATTGACGAAGACCGGCTGGCAAATACCATTGATGTAATATTCAAGCGGCTGTCGCACACCAACCCGGAACCCGAAGACCCCGTCCAGTGCGACTGGCAAAAAATTGCCTGCGCCCTCGCCACCCGCAATCGATTTGCCATCATTACCGGCGGCCCGGGTACAGGCAAAACCACGACGGTTGTCAGGCTGCTGGCGGTGCTGCAGGATATGCAGGCCGCCACATCGCGCCAGGCGCCTTTGCGTATCCGGCTGGCAGCGCCGACCGGCAAGGCAGCAGCGCGGCTGAGTGTATCGATCACATCACAACTGGCTCAGCATGATCTGACGCTTATACCGGGTGAGGTCAGCACCGTGCATCGCCTGCTCGGTCCCATTCGCAACAGTCGCTTTTTCAGGCACCATGCCGGCAATCCGCTACCGGCGGATGTGGTGGTCGTCGACGAGGCCTCGATGGTTGATGTGGAACTCATGGCGCTGTTACTGGATGCCCTGCCCGCGCAATCCCGTCTGATTCTGCTCGGTGACAAGGACCAGCTTGCCTCTGTTGAAGCTGGCGCGGTGCTGGGTAGCCTGTGTCAGCACGCCGGCCAGGCACATTACACACCGCATACAGCAGCCTGGATAACCAGAGTCACCGGGCAATCGGTTCCCGACAATCTGATCGACACCGACGGCAGTCCGCTCGACCAGGCTGTCACCATGTTGCGCTATAGCCATCGTTTTGGTGCTATTCCCGGGATAGGCAAGCTGGCGCAGGCGGTCAATACCAGTGCCGATGTGCAGACACTGAATGCTTTCTTCGACGGCCGGTTCACCGAGCTGCAACGAATAAAAATAGGCAGCGTTCAGGATCCCGCGTTTGCCCGCCTGATCTGCGATACCGAGGCCGGTTATGGTCATTATCTGCAGCGGATAAAACACCCCCCTGCTCTGGAAGCAGGCATGGAGGACTGGGACGCCTGGGCACTGACCGTGATACGGGCACACGGGCAGTTTCAGCTGCTCGCCGCGTTGCGCAAGGGTGAATTCGGTGTCGAGGGACTGAATGAACGGATAACCACCATCCTGCGTAGTGCCGGCGTTCTGTCATCGCAGCACGATGAGGCCTTATGGTATGCGGGTCGTCCGGTAATGGTGACACGCAACGATTACAACCTGGATCTGATGAACGGCGACATCGGCATCACCCTGCCCTTTCCCAGGTCAGTGCCAGGTGGCACGGACTGGATGTTGCGGGTGGCTTTCCCCGGCACCGATCCGCACAAACCGGTACACTGGATACTGCCCAGTCGACTGCAGTCGGTGGAAACCGTGTTTGCCATGACCGTGCACAAGTCGCAGGGATCGGAATTTGCACACACAGCATTGATACTGCCGCAATATGATAACCCGGTGCTGACAAGAGAGCTGATCTATACCGGCATTACCCGGGCCGCCAGGCAATTCACCCTGATTGATGACAACCCGAAAGTCTTGCCACAGGCAGTTGCCAGTAGTGTTTTCCGGAGCAGCGGCCTTCTGCATACCCTTAACAGCAGATCACACACAGAAGGTCACGGATTACCATAACCAGGGGAACGTCTGAACAAGTTGAAGGCGACGGTCTCAGACGCCTTCTGCTGCCTGAATCTCCTCGGCGATGCGCTGCACCTCATCCAGCACCCGCAGCACGTTCTCGCCCCAGATTTTGGCTATATCGTCTTCACTGTACCCACGGCGCACCAGTTCCAGTGTCACATTGAAAGTCTCCGACGCATCAGCCCAACCGGTTACCCCACCACCGCCGTCGAAATCACCGCTGATACCGACATGATCAACACCAATCAGCTCCACCATGTAATCGATGTGATCAACAAAGTCGCTGACGTCCACCGGCGGGGCCACCGCATCGACCTCGGCTGCCCTCCGGGATGCAACTACCCCTCTGATATCATCCAGTTGCTGTTGGTAGGTGTTCAATGCAGCCGGCTCCAGTGCGCGTACTTCAGCGGACTCCAGTAAGGTGAACCCGAGATCGTCTGCCACGTCAGCCTCTAATGTGCGCATGGCCTCTGCATAGGCTTGCTGCTTCTCGGAGTCCACGTAGCCGCGAAATGCAACTGCCTGCACCACGCCACCGTTGTCGCGAATGGCGAGCAGTTCATCATCGTAAAGGTTGCGGCTGACATTGGGATCCAGTGCTCTGGCCGACGAATGTGACGCCATCACCGGCGCACGCGACAGTTCAATCGTCTCTTTGTTGGACTCATACGACGGGTGGGACACGTCAATGATAATGCCCCATTTGTTCATTTCGGCGATAGCCTGTCGACCCAGATCGCTAAGCCCATTGTGCAACCAGACGTCATCGCGCTCACCGGTATTGGAGTCGGCAAACTGGCTGTGACCGTTGTGCGCAAGCGATATATACCGGGCACCAAGCTCGTAGTAGCGGCGTACAATGCTGATATCCATGCCCATGGGATAAGCATTTTCGACGCCGATCATGGCAACTTTCTTGCCACTATCGACAATGCGGCGAACATCGTCAGACGTATAGGCCAGTTCGATCTGATCCGGTGCAATTTCGTTCACCAATCGCTGAATTGCACTGAATTTGTCCATGGCATTGGCTTCAGCAGCGGCGAAACCTTCTTCAGTGAGCGGTCCCTGGCCGGTGTACACAACGAACCAGGCGACATCCATACCGCCGGCTTCCATCTTGGGCAGATTGACCTGCGTATCGAGGTCCTGGACGTAATTGGTGCCTGGCGCAAAATTCGCGGTATTGATATCAACATGGGTATCCATGACGATGACCCGCTCGTGAATAGCGCGGGCCCGTTCAATCAGCTCCGCCTCACTTTCAGCCGCAGGCGCGCTGGTTACCGGCGCCGCAGCAGCCGGTTCAGGTGCCGTGGTTGACGGCGTTTCCGCAGGTCCGCACGCAGCCAATAACATTGAAGAGGCAAACACCGCTGCCATCGCCAGACGCGAAGGCGATACTGCCTGCAGCCTGATAGTGCCACCGGCTTTTCGATCAGAAACTTTCATGTTGTCGTCAAACACAAGCATTACCTCCGGGAAATGAAACTAAAAAACGTTGCCTAGCGTGTCCGTGGCCGCCAGCTGCCTGCCGTTATTGGCGCCAATGCCGACACCGACGGGTTGTAAAGATAGATCCAGGCCGCCCCGAAACGGGTACTGAACAGGCGGCGGTCATACAAACCACATAAAGGCGCCTCGGGTTCATACTCTTCCAGCACATCAAGTGCCTGCAACTGTTGTGCCGTTACCGCAAAAACCTCGACCTCAATGCCGGCGGAAGACTCCGCCTTGGCACCGGGATAAGCGCCCAGATCATACAGCGAAATCGACGTCAGAATATCATTGCCCAGGTACGTGGCTGTCTGCAGATAATGGTCGTTGCTCAACCCTCGTTTGAGGGTTCCGTACACCGCAACCAGCGTAGACATGTTTACTTCTCTGTGGGATAGTTGGGCAACACAAGCACCCCGACACAATAAAGAAGAACACGCGGGAGAACAAGTATGTCGAAAGACTTCATAACGGCGTCAGTACTGGCCGCCGTGGTGGCAGTAAGCCTGACAGGCATTAGCACAACAGTGAGCGCACAGCCCGCGGACATTCCGCGCACCGCGGACGGGAAGCCGGACTTGAACGGTCTGTGGCAGGCGCTGGGCAGCACTCACTGGAACCTGGAGCCCGGCGCCGCGAGGGCCGGCCCCGATTACCGCATGGGCGCCAATGGTGCTATTCCTGCCACCTTGGGCGTCGTCCAGGACGGCCCGATTCCGTACACGCCAGCGGCTCTGGAAACCCGGAACAAAAACGCCCAGGACTGGGCTGCACTTGACCCGGTGGGAAAGTGCTACATGCCTGGCGTGCCGCGCGCCAACTACATGCCCTTCCCGTTTCAGATTGTGCAGTCACCTGAACATACGGTCATGGCCTACGAATTCGCCAGTGCCATGCGTATTGTGTACATGGATCAACCTGACTTCGACGGCCCGGTACCGGCCTGGATGGGCCATTCACGTGGCCACTGGGAGGGCGACACGCTGGTCATCAGGGTCACTGATTTTATGCCCTACACCTGGTTCGACCATGCCGGTAATCATCACAGCGATCAGCTCGAAGTCATTGAGCGCTACACACTGGAAAACCCCAATCTGATCCGCTATGAAGCAGAGATTCGCGACCCGGCGACTTTTACCCGCCCCTGGACCCTGCGTTTACCGTTATATCGACGCATGGAAGATAACGCCCAGTTGCTTGAATTCAAGTGCGTGGAATTTGCCGAAGAACTGATCTACGGCTACCTTAACAAGGACGCACCACCGGATCGGGAGCCGCCGCGCGGCATGCCCTTTACCATTCAGGAACCGGTCACCCCATAACCCGGACACGTGGAGCACACCATCATGAAAACAGCGTTTCACAGACCCGCTTTACTGGCGCTGCTGTGCACCAGCAGCTTCTACACCTTTGCACAGGACGCCGACTGGCAGGTGCCACGCACCATCAATGGCCACCCCGACCTGCAGGGCGTATGGGCCAACAACAGCAGCACGCCGCTGGAGCGTCCGGAATTTTTTGGCGACCGGCCTGAGTTGACGGCTGACGAATTTGCCGAGCTACGAGCTCAGGCAGCCGAGATTGAAGCCAGCGGCGGCGATGCCCTGTTCGGTGATGGTTTTCTCAATGCAGTCATCACCGGGGAAGTTGAGTCCTACGACCCTGCCACTGGCAATTACGATGCAGCCTGGATGGTCGATCGCAACCTGGAAAATCGCACATCCCTGATTGTCGATCCACCCAATGGCCGCATTCCTCCGATGACCGAAGAAGGCCGTGCGCGCATGCAGGAACGTGCCGCCAATCGCCCCGGCGCCACCGACTCCTACCTCGGCCGCCCGTTACAGGAGCGCTGCATCACCTGGGGCATGCCCTACATCATGGCGGGCTACAACAGCTACTACCAGATCGTGCAGAGTGAGGACACGGTTGCCATCATTCAGGAAATGATACACGACGTCAGAATTGTCCCGCTGGGCGACAAACCTCATGCCGACGAGCGCATCGAATTGTGGCACGGCGACTCCCGCGGCTGGTGGGATGGCG
>OLID01000536.1_pt1 | contig 15324 bp, 15 predicted proteins | sample 1609361 | NCBI WGS metagenome assembly OLID01 (sample SAMN05416778, study PRJEB24817) | seawater metagenome | isolation source: Sea water | place: Canada:Atlantic | collected 2013-07
CTACACAGAGTAGATCGTCGGCAGCGTCAGATGTGTATAAGAGACAGGTTATTGACTGTGTATCAAATAATTGTTCTATTTCAAGTGTACGGTGATATAGTTCATCTGCTTTTGATAAGGCTTGTTGACCATAATAGTTAATAATAAGCCTGTTCTTGACGCGATCGAATAATTGATGACCCAGGCGAGTTTCTAACTCATTAAGCGCCATGCTAATAGCTGGTTTTGATAAATGTAGTTTTTCAGAAGCTGCTGCAATAGACTTCTCTTTTACAATGGTGAGGAATATTTCTATTTGACGAATGGTAATCAGCATAGGTTAAGCAAAATTTAACTTAATAATAAAAACATTAAACTATTGTTGGCTAATTTTCAAGTTTATACTGACTACAAGAAATCAAGCAGGAGATAGCAATGAAACATGTAAAAAATTTATTAAATGTAATGGGCAAAGTCCCTACACCCGTTTCAGGATTGGCGTTGGGTATTGCCAGCCTGGGCGTTTGTTTTGAGAGAGTGGGTCAGTTTAATGGGTTGGCACAGGACTTTGGCGCGATTATCTCAGCAGTGTTGCTGGTATTAATTTTTACAAAATTTGTTTTTCATCATCATATTCTTAAACAAGACCTTGCTCATCCAGTCGTTGGGAGTGTGGTACCAACTTCTGCCATGGCATTAATGGTTGTTTCGACAGCGGTTCATCATTTCAGTTTATATCTGGCAGTGACTTTGTGGCTGATTGCCATCGTATTACACAGTATGTTTTTTGTCAGTTTTTGTGTTAATCGCTTTAAAGGCTTTCAGTTGCATCACATGGTTCCTTCATGGTTTGTACCGCCTGTTGGCATTATTGTTGCAGCAGTTACCTTCCCGAATGTGCCAGCATTATACCCATTGGCATACGGTTTATTAATGTTTGGGATGCTTAATTATGCCATTATGTTACCTATTATGATGTATCGTTTAATGTTTGAAGAAAACGTGGTTGAAGCAGCAAAACCTTCAATTGCAGTAATGGCGGCACCAGCAAGTTTAAGTTTGGCGGGTTATTTGACCATTGTTTCAGACCCTAACCCATTAATTGTGGCAGTTTTAGGGGGTATCGCGGTATTGATGTCAGCCTTAATTTATTTATCACTGCTTCATTTATTACGCTTAAAGTTTACCCCAGGGTTTTCAGCATTAACCTTCCCCTTAGTGATCAGCTCAGTCGCGATGTACAAAACGTCAGACTGGATGGATGATACAACCCTGTTGGCAAGTTATGCGCACACCGTACATGCCTTTGCCTGGGTTGAAGCCATGATTGCATTTTTGGTGGTGACTTACATTACGGTACGTTTTGCAAATGTTTTAGTGAAATATGTAAAGAATTCATTTTAAAAATGTAAGTGTATTCGCTAAGGTTAATACAGTTACATGAAATAAAGTTATATAAAACACTTAATCACAAGGAGATTAAAATGGCGAATAAAAGAGTAAAAGTAGCAGTAACGGGTGCAGCAGGAAATATTGGTTATGCGTTGTTGTTTCGTATTGCTTCAGGGCAAATGTTTGGCGCAGATACTGAAATAGAATTACAGTTATTAGAACTTCCTCAAGCAGCTTCAGCATTAGAAGGCGTTAAAATGGAATTAGATGATTGTGCTTTTCCATTGCTTAAAAAAGTAGTTTGTACTAGTGATGAAAATGTTGCATTTAAAGATGTAAATTGGGCAATATTGGTTGGTTCTGTTCCAAGAAAGGCAGGTATGGAGCGTTCTGATCTATTAAAGATTAATGGTGGTGTATTTACGAAACAGGGCAAAGCCATTAATGATAACGCTGCTAAAGATGTGCGTGTGTTTGTGGTTGGGAATCCTTGTAACACCAATGCATTGGTGGCAATGAATAATGCGCCAGATGTGCCGAATAATCGCTTTTTTGCCATGACTATGTTAGACCAGAATAGGGCAGTCTATCAGCTTGCAAATAAAGCAGGTGTGGATGTAACAGATGTGAATAATATGGTGGTGTGGGGGAATCATTCTCAAAACCAATATCCAAACTTTTTTGAAGCGACCATAAAAGGTAAACCTGTTACAGATGTGATTACCGATCACGAGTGGTTAAAAGGCGAGTTTATTAAAGTGGTTCAAGAACGTGGGGCAGCCATTATTAAAGCGCGTGGTGCTTCCTCTGCCGCCTCTGCTGCTGCAGCAGTCGTTAATAGTGTTTATAACTTGACTCACGAAACACCTAATGGAAAAGTGTTCTCCGTATCGCTTTGCTCAAATGGTGAGTATGGGATAGATAAAGGCCTAATTTTTTCTTATCCAGTTCGCACGGTAAACGGTAAGTTAGAAATGGTTAAGGGCGTTAAAATTAACGAATTTTCTCAATCTAAAATTAATGCGGTACATGAGGAGCTTAGAGGCGAGCGTGATGCGGTTAAAGAATTGGGGTTGATATAAAACCATTTAACTTCTGCTATCACTACCGCCTACGTGCTGCTCCTGCGACTTGATCTCTGGATCAACCGCAGCATCTAGAAATATGGTTCAACTGCAATTATTTTCTATACCCCGTCTGCCTTGAGCTTAAGCAAAAATCATAAACAAGACGGGGTAGTTCTATTTTGCCTTATAATCAAACACAACAGGGTCTTTCGCCAAAGCTGGAATAATATTTTCTTTAGCTACCTTTACATGAACAGGATGTTCTAAATATATATTCAAATCTTGTTCTGTTAAAAATGTCATGGTAAAGCCATGGGTATAACCTTCAGCAAAACGCTCTTTACTGATATTTAAAAAATCGGTATAGCTTTGTATTTGCGGAATAGCTTGCTGTAACTTTTTAAGTGAATTCATTACCTGGGTAATCTGTTCAGGTGATAATGAGGGTTGAAAGGGTAACCAAACATGGTGATAAATCATAGTATTTTCCTTAATATATAAAATAATTTAAATCTCTAAATCAACCAAATTACCTTCAGATTCCAGCCAGGACTTACGATCACCCGCCCGTTTTTTTGATAATAACTGATCCATAGATTCAATATCATCATGGATTTCTTCTGAAAAAGTAAGTTGGACGAGTCGTCGAGTGTCGGGTAGCATTGTAGACTCTCTCAATTGGGAGGGATTCATTTCGCCTAACCCCTTAAAACGCAGCACGTTAATTTTCCCAGCACGCTTATCTTTTTGTGCTTTGTGAAGAATATGGTCACGTTCTTCTTCATCAAGCGCATAGTGAACTTCTTTACCAATATCTACCCTAAATAAAGGTGGCATGGAGACAAAAATATGCCCTTCTTTGACCAAAGTAGGGAAATGTTTTAAAAAGAGGGCGCAGAGTAAGGTGGCAATATGCAAGCCATCAGAATCGGCATCTGCAAGAATACAAACTTTACCATATCTTAATCCGCTTATGTCTTCACTGTCAGGGTCAACGCCAATAGCTACGGAAATATCATGAATTTCTTGTGAGCCCAATACTTCTGACGAATCAATTTCCCAAGTGTTTAGAATTTTACCGCGTAGTGGCATAATTGCTTGATATTCTTTTTCACGGGCTTGTTTTGCAGAGCCACCAGCGGAATCTCCTTCTACTAAAAATAGTTCCGTAATGGATAAATCCTGGCTGATACAATCCGTTAATTTACCTGGTAATTGTGGCCCAGCTGTGACACGTTTCCGTATCACTTTTTTAGATGCCTTTAAGCGTTTTTGGGCTTTAGATATTATTTGTTCAGCTATTTGAGTAGCAATATGCACGTGATGGTTTAACCATAAACTAAACGCATCTTTTACTTTTGAGGAAATGAATGAAACACAGGAACGCGATGATAAACGCTCTTTGGTTTGTCCCGAAAATTGAGGTTCTTGCATTTTTAATGATAATACATAGGCACAACCTGCAAAGACATCATCGCCTGTTAATTTAACCCCGCGTGGTAACATATTGTGTAACTCACAAAATTCACGCATGGCTTCTAACAGACCTGTACGGAAACCATTAACATGGGTACCGCCAAGAATGGTTGGAATTAAATTAACGTAAGATTCAGCACAATATTCATCGGCATCTTGTGGCCAGCAAATTGACCAGTCGACAATCATATCATCAACATCCGTTCCATTTCCCGTGAAGGGTTTTTCAGGAATGATATCAAAATTACTTGTTTGCTCAGATAGATAGTCACTTAAACCGCCAGTATATAGCCAGGTTTCTTTTTCAGCATTTTGTAAATTTTCAAAATGGATGGTTAAACCTGCACAAAGCACGGCTTTGGCTTTAAGTAAATTTTTAAGTTTTTTAATGGCATATTTCGGGCTATCAAAATATCTTGGATCAACCCAGAACTTAACTTTGGTGCCAGTATTTTTTTTGCCAACGGTTCCGACTTGCTCCAGTGCTTCAACCAAATCGCCATTTTCAAAGGCAATGACATGTCTGCCGCCATCTCGTTTAATCTCAACTTCTAATCGAGTTGACAAAGCATTAACAACGGAAACCCCGACGCCGTGTAAACCACCAGAATATTTATAGTTATCAGAAGAGAATTTTCCACCTGCGTGAAGTTTAGTTAAAATAAGCTCCACGCCTGATAGTCCCTGTTCTTTATGAATATCAATGGGCATGCCACGACCATTGTCTTCAACTTCAATGGCATGGTCAGGATAAATTCTTAACGTGATTTCAGTGGCAAAACCCGCTAGTGCCTCATCCACACTGTTATCAAGCACCTCTTGAGCCAGATGATTTGGATGACTTGTATCTGTATACATGCCAGGGCGTCGTTTGACAGGGTCTAAACCAGAAAGAACTTCAATTGACTCAGCGGTGTAACTTTTGCTCATATTTTTAAATTTTGTGTTTTATTTTATATGCTTATAGCAATTGTAGCTCACTTTACGCTAATTATCGCCTAGAATTAGGGGATAGATACCAGCAGAAGCATAAGTGCACCTTTAATTTTAACGTGGATCCAGCTTTATGAATTTTAGAGATTTAGAATACATTATTGCCGTTGCTAAATATCAGAGTTTTCATATTGCGGCAGATAAGTGTTTTGTGAGTCAACCTGCATTAAGTATGCAAATTAAAAAGATGGAAAATGAGCTGGATTTAAAACTGTTTGAGCGCTATAAAAAACAAGTTTTAGTGACACCGATAGGCGAAAAAATAATTGCCAAGGCGCAAGAGATTTTACTGTTAAAAGAAGACTTCCAGAATATTATTAATTTAAGTAAAAATCCATTTACCGCCAAAATTAGAATGGGTGTTTTTCCAACATTAGCCCAATATTATATTCCAAAATTTCTACCCGATATTCATGCCAAACATCCTGATTTGAAAGTCGTTCCAGTTGAAGAAAAAACAGAAATTTTGCTGCAGAAATTAGACTCTGGCGCAATTGATGTCGCATTACTTGCAATGCCCGTCAACCAGGCTGATGTTATTTGTAAAGAACTGTTCCAAGATAAGTTTTTGGTGGCGGTACATAAAGATCATCCATTGGCAAAACACAAGAAAATTTCATTGGAAGATATTCGATCAGAACACATGTTGATCTTGCAGCAAGGGCATTGTTTGCGTGACCAGATTATCGCCATTGATCATGAACTGACGTTTGATGATACTGCAACTAGTTTGGAAACATTGCGTCAAATGGTGCAAGTCAACTTGGGGATAACCATTATGCCTAAGATTGCGACTGCTAAACGAGATTGTGCCTGCCCAAAAGCATGCGTAAATAACCCGATTGTATTTTTAGAGTTTGAAGAACCACAGCCGTTTCGACGAATTGCCTTGGTGTATCGTAAAAGCTCACCTTATGCCAAAGTATTTGATAGCTTGGAGCATATTTTAAAAACATCCTATGAAAAGGTGGATCAATAACAGGTGGGTAACCTAAGTCACATGAAAAACCATGCATTATTATCCGTCATCGTCACGATAACACTGTGGTCTTCAGCATTTGTGGGAATCCGCTATACCATGGGCGAATTTTCAGCGGGTGGTATGGCGTTTTATCGATACTTTATTGCTTCAATCGCGATGGCTATTTTTTTCTTTAAAATAAAAAACAAACATAAACCAGAATGGATAGATTTCTGGGGTTTTTGTTTGTTAGGTTTTTTAGGATTTGCACTCTATAACGTGCTGTTAAATTATGGTGAAATTACCGTTGATGCCAGTGTGGCAAATTTTATTATTGCTCAGGTGCCCATATTTGTTGCCATTATTGCCATGTTTTTTTTGAATGAGAAAATGAATCCGCTTGGTTTCCTGGGCTTATTCATCAGTATTGTTGGCGCTGGTATTATTTTTTTAAGTGAAAAAAAATTTAATCTTGGTGATGGGATCTTTAGCATTTACCTAGCTGCAATTTCGGCCTCTATTTATTCGGTATTACAAAAATACTATCTTAAAAAAGGGTATAGTCCCATTGAAATTACGTCCTATAGTATTTGGATTGGTACCATTATGTTAATTATTTATTTGCCTTCTGCCTGTCGTGAATTAGTGCAAGCAAGTTGGAGCGCTAACTTAACTGTAATCTATCTGGGCATATTCCCAGGGGCGATTGCCTATAGCGCCTGGTGTAATTGTTTTAAATATATTCCAGCCTCTAAAGCGGCGACTTATTTGTATTATATGCCACTGCTGACCATTATTTTAAGCTGGATTCTTCTTGGACAAGTCCCCATTTTATGGTCAATTATAGGTGGGTTAATTGCCTGTGTCGGTTCACTTGTGGTCAATCGTTGGGGGATGAGAAGATAAGAAACTAACTAGTTACCGCTATCGTTAGGCGTCACTGCATCTTTAGTATCATCCCAGCCTTTTTTTGTACTTTTAGCCACATCATCGGCAGCATCTTTGGTTTTATCGGCTGCATCATCAGAGACGCTTTTAGTTTTATCCCAAGCGTTTTTTAAGTCTTGGTTTGTCTGTTGCTCAGCGGGATTCGTGTCCTTACTTGAGCTACTACTATTTTCATTTGAACAGGCAGTAATGTTAAACGAAAATAGGGCGGTGATGATGATTGCTAATAAGTTAACTTGTTTTTTCATAAAGATTATCCATTTTAAAACCAGACTTTGAAAAAAGTTAAGCATGTGATTCCCCTGCTGTCAAATTCACAAAGTCAAAATCAATGCACCATTCCAGGCATTGCCCATAAACCAGCTGTTTGTAAAGTATCACGAATTATAAGCGCTTTTTCTTGTATGGTGATGGGACGGTTAATATCATATCCAGGGCTTGGAGCAGTTAGATTGTATAATCCGATATCTGTTAATAATTTTTGATTAACTAATGCTTGAGTAAAATCTGAGGCTGCGCGGCGAATATGGGCAGATGAGGTGATCAAAATAATATTTTTAATACGTTGACCACCGATTAAGTTATTTAACTTCTGTATGGTGCTGATACTGTTTAAGGCATTCCACATGGTGCTATCTGCTTGATCTTCCATAATGATATGATCTTCAGGTATGCCCTGCTTGACCAGCCAGTTTGACATTTGAAATGCTTCCGTTACGCCACCTCTTGGGTCAGATCCTGTGACGATGATGCGTGACTGTGGGAAATGATTGAAGGCACTTAGCGCCACATTAAGCCGTTCAGTTAATACTGGATTTAATGCCCCATCCTCATTTAAGGCATAGCCTAATACCACAATGACAACACCTGTGCCGCTATTTTTACTCAAGATGTCTGGGATAATGGATTTATCTGCATTTACGGCAACTTCGTTTATTTTTAAGTTAAAACTTTGTGCGGCAATATGAATCGCCTTTGCATAGTGCGGTGCATCGTTCCAACCAGTTTCTGTTAATTTTTCAATATATTGTTCGGTAGAATTTGGGTTCCAAATCAGCGAATATCCGGCTAGATAGGTTTGAAGTAGGGGATTATCTGACGCAGAATTTTTAATGATTTGGTATGTTTGTTGAGCGCCATCTAAATCACCTGTCATCACTTGTAACGATGCCAGCGAGAAGTTAAATTGTGCAAAGGTATAACTATCAGGTTTTAATAACTTAATTGCAGATTTTAATGATTGTATTGCTTGACTTGGATCGCCTCGTTTCGTGACTCCAGAAGTAGAGGTAACCGTCAAGTTATATTGGATATTTGCTACCGCATTTTGTTGGTTATTTAATATTGATATAAACTCAGATTGCTGTTTTGGATTTGGTGGGGCGGCAAATAAAGTGAATGAGCTTAGTAGCCATAAAGTGATTATTAAACGAATGATATGCATTCTTTCTCTACAAAATAATTAATTAATAAGAGGTATAGAGAAAATCATTTTAATTAGCAAATAGGCATGACCACGCATAGTATAGAGCGAGTAGATTTATGTGCGTGTCATTTTTGAAAGTGTGATTAATACATCATACGCAAATTGTTTGCAGCGCTCTGGTGACCAGCCATGCAGAGGATCAGGAAAATGATCATTATCTTTAAATGGCATTTCTATTGTAAACGCCAGGCATTTGAATTTATTACCAATATGGTCGGTTGCTTTTAATAAATCAGCTTGCCCTGGCGGGGTAATGTCATAGCCTTTTTCGACTTGAAATTCCTGGCTAACGGCTAACAATGTAGTTTTGAATTCTTCTTCCAAACGCTTGATTTTTTCAGAATAGTTAGGTGCGCCTTCACTGCCTGCCACGAAGTTGTAAGGTATGGCTTCATCTCCATGAATATCTAAAGAAAGATCAACGCCCGTTTTTTCCATATAGTTAAGTACGTAATACACTTCTGGGCTTTTTTCTATACAAGGGGTAAGCCATTCACGGTTAAGATTTGCACCTGCGGCATTGGTGCGTAAATTCCCTCTGGCAGAACCGTCTGGATTCATATTTGGCACGATATAAAAAGTGACTTTTTTTAATAGATCCTGAGCAATGGGATCATTGTTGTTTAACAGTCGTTCAATAAATCCTTCCATAAACCACTCAGCCATGGTCTCACCTGGGTGCTGTCTGGCTGTCATCCAATATGTTTTTTTACCAGTACCAATTTTTAAGAGATCAAGGTCTCGACCATCAACGGTTTTGCACACATTAATCAACTCACATTGTTTTGAAAGTTGGGATTTGCTAAGTAAATCTAAATGGCGGTCGTAAGAATAAGGTGCAAAATAAGCAACAAAGAAAGTGCTATGCTCTGGTATCAGGTTGAATTTTAGTGCTTGTCCATCATATTCAGTATCTGCGATTCTGTGCCAGTGTTTTCTATCATACGAATAAACGGGTCGATAATTTTCCCAGCCTTCTGGGAAAGCTGATTGTCCAGCATTGCTCAATTCAAATGAGCAAATACTTAGATCAGAGGTGTAAACCCTAAAATAGAACCACTGAGTAAAATCAGAATGACTATCTTTCCTAATATTCAGTTTCGCAGTGTTTTGATTAATGTGTAGAACGTCAATGGCACCGCCATCAAAGTGATCAGAGATTTTCATAGGCCGAAATGATTAATTTGAGATATAAAAATTATAGCAAACTTCTTGTTATAACGCTTTTGACGAAACTATTCATCGCCACAGCAAACTCGTTATATTTTGGCTAAAATATTGTTATCTATAAAAAAGATATTACGATATTTGCTGTTAAATATCCGTTCATAAAAATACGTGTGTGAGGAATATGGACCCTAAACAACAGAAAAAAATGTTTTTTGGCATATTGCTGGTCATGGCTATGGAGCTCATAGATATGACGGTGCTTAATAATATTTTGCCTGATATTGGTAGGTCATTACATACAGGGGTCTTTGCAGCTAAGTTATCGATTACCAGCTATTTAGTCTCATTTGGCGTGTTTATTCCAATATCTGTTTGGCTGTCAAATAGACTAGGTAGTCGAAGCCCCATGATATTTTCTTTGATTGGGTTTATTGTCTCTTCGGTATTGTGCGGTTTGGCGTGGAATATTGATTCACTGGTTGTATTCAGGGTTGCCCAAGGGTTTTTTGCGGCATTATTATTGCCTATTTCACAAACCAGTATGATTCGCCTTTCAAGTAGTATGGTCTCTGTTTCTGCGAAAATAGGACTTTATTCGGTTGCTTCTGCGTGCGCTGGACAATTGATTGGTGCGCTATTTTCACAGTATATGTCTTGGCGTTTTGCTTTTTTTATTAATGTACCGTTTGGTTTAATCAGCTTGTATTATGTTTGGAAGTATTTTTATGTCCCATTCCCGAAAGAAAAAATCAAATTAGACCTTTTTGGTTTTTTATCTATTGGTATTAGCATCGGAATGTTATTTGCATTAAGTGATTTAGTGGTTTCACCAGAAGTTTCTCTTAACGTAAAAATTATTTTGGGGGTTGTGCCCGTTATTTTATGCTTAGTCTACTTTTTGAATATTAAACGAGTGAAGACGCCAATTTTAAATTTTGGGTTATTTAAGAACAGAAGTTACAGCATTTCTTTAGTGGTCATACTAATTAATAAGCTGTGTTTATATTGGATATTTATCGCCTTACCAATTTATTTCTATCTGTATATTGGTTATTCACTGACTACGGTTGCATTGATCATGATTTCATTATGGGGCGGTAATTTCTTCAGCAAAAATTTATCTGTTATTGTCACGCGCTTCATTGGAATGAAACACGCTATCGTTCTGTCATCTTTAGGGACAATGGTGCTAATGTTTTTATGGGGCTATTGGCTTCAGGATAGGGCAAATTTAGCTGAGGTATTAATCTTGATACCCTTGTTAGGGGTAATGATGTGTTTATTTCAGACTTCAGCAAATTCCTACATCTTGGTTGTAGTTGAAGATAAAGATAAGGCGGATAGTAATGTTTTATCCAAATCGCTTGTTATGGTGGCGACTGGATTTTCAATTTCTTTTCTGGGTGCTATGTATGAGTTGTCGCAATATTATCTGGTTGCCACACATCAGTTAGTGTTATTTATCTGGGCTTTTGAATATAGTTTTGTGCTTTGTGGTCTCGTTCAGTTTATTGCCAGTTTATTGATTTATTTTTGTCATAGAAGAACAAGTCGATCGTTTTAGGTTTCAATCATTTATTATTTGAGCCCTTTACATTTTTTGAATAAAACTTGCTTTGTTATGGGGTGATGCTAATCTTATTTTTAGCAAACAATGGTTTTTTTGGTTGGATATCTTGATGAAAAATATACATAAAAGTTTTATCTGTGCAGTTATTACAAGTATGGTAATTAGTTTAAATGCTTGTGCTGATGAAGGTTCTGGCTCTAGCTCAAAGTCAGCTTCGACTGAGGGTGATATGGCAAGTATGCAAACAATTGTCGGCAATTTAAAATCAGTTGGGTTTACTTCTATTAATAAACTCAATTATGCAAATGGAAGTTATGAAGTAAATGGTATTGCAAATGGTATGTTTACAACAGCCTATGTAGAACCGCATTCTGGGGATGTGATTCAAGAGAAAAATTACGCAAGCTTAAAGAATATTGAGAGTATTCAGAAGTTAGTAAATAACTTACAACAGAAATATTATCATATTATTTATTCCATTAAACTTAATCCTGAGCAAACGGAATATGAGGTTACCGCTAAAAATTCTCAAGCAAATAAAATTAGTTTAACGGTCGATAAAAATGGTGAGATAACCAGTAATTAACTTGATATGCTGCGGTGCAAAAATAAATCAAGGAATTGCTGGAAAATCACTTTTTATTAATAGAGAAATGGATATAATCCAACTGTTTTTAAATAACACCATAGAAATTTATAGATGAAAAAAATACTTGCTATTTTGGGTGCTGGACTTTTCCTTTCATTAAGTCTTTATGCGGATGTGCAAACAGTAGCGCTTCACCCTGAAAGTATCAATTATAAGACTGAAAAAAAGAACGTGGCAGTTACCAAGTTTTTGGTCGATCAATGGCAAGTATCGCTTGCTGATACAGTGGTTTATTATAATACGCCAAATCAAGATGCTGTTATTGTAGATGAAACTTGGCAAAATCAATATGGTTTAGAATGGCATCAAGTATATCAGATGACCGAAAATGAGTATTTTGATTCTAGATACCAAAAAAGTATGCAGCTGTTTGAGTATTTGCAGGCACAGTCAAAATAATGGTTCTTAATTTGTTGTATAGAATATAACAATGCGCTTTTCGCCAATCGATTAAAGTAAATAAAATATTATGTAACCTATTGAAATTATTATAGTTACCAATATACATTGATAGGTAACTTGTAATCGGTAGGGTATTTATGTCATATAACGAAGCTTATCATTTAGATCAGGCAATTATTAAAGTAATTGGAGTGGGCGGCGGCGGCTGTAATGCTGTTGAACATATGATAAGTCAAGCTTTACCTGGTGTGGAATTCATAAGCGTAAATACGGACAAACAAGCGTTAGTAAATTATACCTCAACGCATAAAGTTCAAATAGGTTCTGAGATCACCAAGGGGTTAGGCGCGGGCGCTGATCCAATGGTTGGTAAAGCTTCAGCGCAAGAAAATAAAGCCCAGCTGATTGAATTAATACAAGGTGCGGATATGGTTTTCATCACAGCTGGAATGGGCGGTGGTACAGGAACTGGCGCAGCACCATTCATTGCTGAACTAGCTAGGCGTATGGGTATTCTAACAGTTGGCGTGGTAACCAAACCATTTTCTTTTGAAGGTACGCGCAGAACAAAACTTGCTCAATATGGTATTACTGAACTTTCTAAGCACGTTGACTCACTCATTACCATCCCAAATAATCGCTTGTTAGAAACACTAGACCGCAATCTTTCATTGTTAGATGCATTTATTGCCGCTAATAATGTTTTAAACAGTGCTGTTAAGGGTATTTCAAATTTAATTACTCAGCCTGGGCTAATTAATGTTGATTTTGCTGATGTACGCACGGTCATGGCAAATCGCGGAATTGCTATGATGGGTACGGCATCAGCTACAGGTGCGAATCGAGCAGAAGCAGCAGCAAGGGCAGCAATATCCAGCCCGTTATTGGAAAATATTGATTTATCAAAAGCAAAGGGTGTGCTTGTTAATATTACTGCAGGTACGGATATGTCTATTGGTGAATTTGAAGTGGTAGGATCAATTATTTCTGAATATATGTCAGATGATGCTACTGTAATTGTTGGTACGGTTGTGGATATGGAAATGACTGATGAATTTAGCGTAACCGTTGTGGTTACCAGTAATAAAACAACGGATGAAGATGACCAATCATTAATATCTGCTGCTAATTCAAGTAGCTTACAAAATCAAAATACGCTTAAAAAACCAGCTAAATGCTTATTAACTGAGTCAGTTAAGTCAGGGCATGATGAAGGCACTAAAAGTAAAAATTATGATAATTTGAATGAAGTTGAATATTTAGATATTCCTGCTTTTTTACGTAGAAAAGTTTGATTTGGGTGATGAGTGGGTTCCAGTCCCTAAAGCCATAAATTGGAGCAATCTGGTTGATGAACAAAAAACTTGGGATGATGCTATTTTTAGCATTATTTTGTTTAAATCTATATGCTTCAAATGCCTTGATCCCATTGATTGATAAAATAGATGCTGGACAAGCCTATTGTAAAGAAACTACGCCAACGAATGTACAAGCATATATAAAGCAGACGCTACCTAATAGTATTGGTTTCTGTCTGGGTAAAGAATCAAACCAAGTTCAATATCAAAGCGATTTTAAGAGTCTTTTAAAGCAAGCAAAAGAAGACCCAAAAAAATATGCATACTATGTGGGGTCAGCTTATTCACTAGGTTTAGGTATTTCACCGAATGTTGAAGAAAGTGGGGATTGGTTGTATAAAGCTGAACAAGCAGGGAGTGCCCAAGCACAATATGCTTATCCGATAATGGAAATGCAAGGTGCTTCAAAATCCTGTAATCTTGATGTTGAGAAATGTACTAAGCACATTGAAGAAAAGTTAGTTAAACTGAATACAGCTAAAGCCTATGAAACATTAATTTCAATTTCGCCTAATCAAGCACATAGATGTGAATATGCAGATAAGGCTGTAAATTTAGGCAGTTCATCCGCCTATCCCGTATATGTCTATTGTCAAACAGAAATTGACAAGAAGCCTTTAAGTAAAGAAATGAAAGATAAGCTGGATAGTATTTTAAATGATAAATCATCAGCTATAATCACAAAAATGGTAGCTGCAAAGTTATTAGGCAATAATCAGGCCTATGATTTGCTTTCTCAAGCCGTGCAATAAGCATCTATTTAGGATAGTCATAAGTTTGTATGTTCTACAACTCATGGCTGAACTTTCAGCATCGTACTGATCAGCCATGCTGTATAGCCTACATAAACCAGTAACAGAACTGCTCCCTCAATGCGATTTATGCGTCCCTGTTTTCCTTTGAATCCATAACCGATGAAGAACAGTGAAACGGTCAGCCCGCCCATGACGACCATATCACGGGAGAGCGTTTCAGGTGCAACGGCAAATGGATGAATTGTGCCAGCAATACCGACAACGGCTAGCGTATTGAACAGGCTGGAGCCAAGTATATTGCCCAGCGCAATATCATGTTCACCCTTTCGAGCGGCAATGACAGATGAAGCCAGTTCTGGTAAGGAAGTGCCGATAGCGATAATCGTCAGGCCAATGATTAAGTCGCTTACCCCGAAAATTTGTGCAATTTCAACCGCGCCCCATACCAGAATTCTTGAGCTAACAATAAGCATCAGTAACCCAATCATCAGCCAAAAAATAGATCGGTTAAGTGGCATGGCTTTTTCAGCTGTTTCTACCTCGATTTCTTTTGCCAAGCTGTCAGTTTTCTGTTTTAAGCCTTGATAAATGGTCCAGGTCATCAGCCCGCCGAATGTCAGCAACAGGACAACAGCATCGAATCTTGATAAGTTAAGGTCTGCAATCAATATAACCGTGAGAAACGTTACCAGTACTAGTATCGGCAGTTCCTTGCGTAATATTGTCGAATGGACCATGATCGGATTTATTAGCGCCGTCACGCCCAATATCAGGGCTATGTTGGCAATATTTGATCCGTATGCATTACCAAGAGCAATGCCAGGGCTACCTTGTAGAGCTGCCAGTGCAGAGACGACCATTTCAGGAGCGGATGTGCCGAATCCAACAATGACCATGCCGATTAACAAGGGCGGCATGCCGAAATGCTTTGCTGTGGAGGACGAACCTTCCACAAATCGGTCAGCACTCCATACTAAAATCACCAGACCGACTATTAAAGCCAATATAGCTAGTCCCATTGTCCAATCCCTTGGTTCACCGTTTGGTTCATATTTTACATTTTTATAATTGCTGTCTCTTATACACATCTCCGAGCCCACGAGACAGGCAGAAATCTC
>OLID01000537.1_pt1 | contig 15313 bp, 14 predicted proteins | sample 1609361 | NCBI WGS metagenome assembly OLID01 (sample SAMN05416778, study PRJEB24817) | seawater metagenome | isolation source: Sea water | place: Canada:Atlantic | collected 2013-07
GATGTGTATAAGAGACAGGGTAAGTTTTCAAATTGCACATTATTTAGTGGTCAAATAACTGCTTAGAACATAACCTGATAGTAAGCTCGAACTGTATGGGTATCCTGTGTATTACCCATAAATTTTTGTCTAATTTCTACGCCAATTTTTTGATAGATTGATAATGTATCGTAATAATGGTTTCGGTTCCATATTAAATAAGCTAAGCCGATACCACCATCTATTCTGGTTTCTTGGTCATTGGCAAGTCCGCCTAAGGATAAATAAGGCAGCAAACCACTGTTTAAGCCAAAAGGCGTAACTTTAAATATTTCACCAAAGTCATAGGTTGCTACTAAGTAATCTTGTTGAGCGATAAAGAACCAGGAGGCACTTGCATATAAATTATGATAAAACCAATAGTCTTCATTTTCGTCCCAGCTTAACCCAATAATGTCACCAAAGCTCACATCGACCATAAGGTCTTGGCTGACTTGATTACCAAAACCAATCACTTCTTGGACAGAAACATAGGCTTGATATTTATTTAAGGGTTGGTAACGGAATCCAAAACGACCTTGTATTAGTGACCAGACTGGTTCTAAACTCTGATTTTCATTACTCCAAAGTGCGCCCCCAATAATCTGTAGACTACCGTATTCAGTATTTTGTAATTGAGTTGGTTCATAATAAAAAGCAAGTCCACCGTTACCAGAATATGAGCTATAAGGTAACAAGGTTTCATTGTCACCTGGTGAGAAGTTACTATTGTCTAGCCTGACACTATCTGAAAAAAATACATTCCACTCTTTATCAACATTTTGGAAAGCCATCTTAGTGCGTTCCTGCGCCTGTCTTTGATCTCGAGTTTCGAGCGTTGCTGGTGGATAAAGTGCCAGCGCTTTACCAAAAGCATTTCCAGCAGCTTCATTGTTATGATTAGCGAATTCTGCATACCCTAATGATTCATATAATGATACATCATTGGGATTTTTCGTAATTGCCAATTTAATTTCTTCTACTGCTATTTCTGGTTTGTCTAAATATAAATAAACATAGCCCAGCGCAGATAAGTAACTGGCATTATCAGGTTGTAGCATATGTGCAACCAGAAAACACTCTTTGGCTTTTTCATATTCTTTAATGTGCATTAAGTGATATCCAAAGGCAGCATACATTCTTGCGCTCGGGTCAAGCTGTAATGCAATCTCATAACTTTGGGTAGATGCGGCTGGGTTGCCAATAGCATCCTGGTATTCGGCATTTAAAAACCAATAGGTAGCTTGGTCTTTTCGGGTAAATAGTTTGCTTGATGGGCTAATTCTTTGGAAACTTTCCTCAAATTTTTCTTTGTCCTTTAAATTATAACTTAGCTCGGCGACTTGAAGTAATAATTTAGGGTCTTGGACATAACTAGGTATTTTATTTAGCTGTTCTTGCGCAGCAGATGTGTTCCCAAGTGCTAAATATGAATATGCTAACTGGATGGAAAAAGATACGTTTGTTGTAATACCAGGGTCTGTTTTTTCTGCTTTTTCAAGGTATTTTAATTGTTTCTCAGGTTCATTTAGATGACCGTATTCTACTGCTGTATAATAATATTCGTCTGCATTTTTAGGGTCTAATTTAATGAGTTTTTTTGAGTATTTTTTTGCTTCCTTATAATCTTCTTGTTTTAAGCTAATTTGCAAAAGCATTTTGTTTGCTTCAATATCATGTGGATCAACTTGAAGTGCGTAGAGTAGGTATATTTTTGCATCGGCGAGTTTATTTTTTTGAATTAGGCGATTAGATCTATCAATTAAAGAAAACAGCTTAAACTGTCTGTATTCTTCCACAAACCAGGGTTCATAGGCAAATGCGTTGCTCTGTATCCATACGGGTGAAGTGAGTAATAAGATAGGTAGTAATGCTTTCTTTATCATGATTTTGCATTCCTATTTACACAAAAAAGAGTTTTCATATAGAGCGCAAAGAGTTAGCCTGGTAACTAGGTTTAGTTAAGAATCAAGAATTTATCAAGAGAAGGGTAGATTTATGCGTTTAAATCTGGGAATTCGTGATCTGTTTTATCCCAGGCAACAGGTTTCGTTTTTTTACTTGCTTTTAATTGGGAGAGGGCGCGTATGTAGGCACAGAAATTAATAATATTCGCGAGAAACAATCTGGGTATACTCAATAGCCCGTGCATAAAACCATACGTTGTGGTGATAAAGTAGAGTCGTTGCAGCATCCGATTTAGGAACAATGCCCCATTAATTAAAACCAAATCCCAGACCCAGGTATCATAGGGTATAACGCTCGGAAAATGCCAATGATCTGGGAAAAAAAATTCATCACACATGTCAAAAATAACGTTTATCACGATAAAATAAGCCATAATATTAACTAGATTGCTGATAATGCCTTTTCGATCTCGAAATAGAAAATACATCATACTGAGTTTCTTCCAAGGCCAGCCAATATTTTTCCAGCCTTGAAACATAATACCAATCATCCATCGACTTTTTTGTCGGATTGCTTTAGTCATTTTATCTGGAAAATATGCCTGAACAGCTAAATATGGGATATTATCTTCTGGTGTTGGGAATAGTTCAAAGTGCTCTTTTAGTCCCTGTTCATGCAGGCGATAACTCATTTCATAATCTTCTGTTAAGCTTGATTCATCAAATACTTGTCCATGATTGAGTGAATATAAGGTCATAATGGCTTTGCGGCTAAAAGCTGTGCCAACGCCTGCTGAGCAAACATTGCCTGTGATTGACTCTCTGACAATGACGTCTTTAGAATGGAATTCTGCAAACTCATCCATGTAAGTGCTGCAAGTAAAATTGTACCAACGTTTTTTTAGTGGAAAAACGGGAATTTGTATCATGTCGTAAGTAGGGATTTGGTAATTAAATAGCTTTAATTCTAAAGGATGTACTACATCTTCAGCATCATGGTACATGATAACTGAAAAGCGCATTTTGTGTTCTGTTTCATAATTAAAGATGGTTGTTATGACATTGTTTAAACAGTCCGCTTTGGTCGAAGGACCTGGGTTTTTGGTTACCACTTTCACAACTTGTGGGTACTTTTTTATGGCTTCATCGACAACGGCTTGTGTTTTTTCATCATTTGGGTAAGTTCCAACAAAAATTTTATAATTTTTATATTGGAATCTACTCACACAAGCATCGAGCATTTTACCGATGACATTCCATTCGCTCCAAGCAGGAATCATGAGTGCAATAGGTGACTCATCTGCTGACAGCATAGCTTTTCGGTACGCTGAGTGGTCGCCTTTTTTATGTTTTAATTTTAGAATTATTTTCCTTGTCCAGTAATAGGTATCAATGAATAAATCATCAATGCTGGAAATAAAAATGAAGACAGCGCTAAAATAAATCAGTATTTGAATAAACACCCAATAGGCAGATTCTATGGCTAAAATAAGAAGTTCAATTGGCATAAATTACAATCAATTATGGCGTTAGCAGAACTTTAGCAAAGGTGTCAAATAAAGTACAGTTATAGTGAAATTATCTATGACTAACGGCTTTTAATAGTTGATAGTTATTTCGGGTTAAATAGGTGAGAGAAAATAAAAATATGGGTATGTCTTTAAATTGACTTTTATATTCCGTTATATTTTCTTGGATATCGTCAGGGTTTGCCTGAATAAACTTATCAGCCTCTTTTTTATCCTCTACAAATACTTCTGCAATAATACCCCACTGATCAGGCGGTAAGGAATGGTAGAATGCATTGAAATAATCTACACATACTGAACTTGGTATTGAGTTCGCGCCTACTCCATTTTGCATAAGAACAGTTATCGGCACATTTTGTAATATCTGCTTCCACATAAGGACATATTGTTGTATGGGCGTATCTAAGTTATAAAAACCAGAGATATATATTGGATAGGGTGTTGAGATAGCATTGATTTCAGTGCTAAGAACGCTTAAATAGTTGGTTAGTTCTTCAATTTTATTTGCTGATTGCCAGTTAATGTTATCAATTTCTTGTGATATATAGAAGCCCGCAATCACGCTATCATTACCATATAATTCTATAATCTGATTGGCAATAGTAATGGATTTTCTCTGTAATCCGTTTAAATACGTTGATATGTTGGTACGGTCAGATTGTATTTTTTTAAAGTATTCTGGGTCTTCGTATAATCCAAATATAATTTTGATATGATATCTTTTCGCAGATACTATTATGTCATCAATTAAGTTACCACGACTTTCATCTTGCAATAAATTTGTATTTCCATATTGAGTCCATTGGATAATTATTTGATTAATATTTTCTTCTGCAAGATGTTTGAATATATCATTCCAGTTATATCTATCTTCTTCTAAATAATTTTCCCAGGGTTGAAAAAAAACCCCTTGAATTTGATTGTTGGATTCCTTGGTATGAAATAGCCTTTCTTGTATACATGAAGACAATATAAACGGCAAACATAACATTACCACTATAAGGTATGCTCTTAGATTTATTTGTCTGCGCATAATATAAAGTCTGTATCCATGATTAATAAATATACTAAAAAAAACATTGATCACCAAATACACAAAAAATTGTTAGTAAGAATGGATGTGTTCGGTAATGAATATTTAATGAGATAGATATATGCTATGAAGCATCCATATCGTATCTTGTTAAGATAATGAAGAAAATTAAAGTATTATCGATATTTGGCACCAGACCAGAAGCCATTAAAATGTTGCCTGTTGTAAAACAGTTGCAACGAGATGAGCGTTTTACTTCCGTCGTTTGTATTACAGCACAACATCGTCAAATGCTAGACCAGGTCATGTCACTTTTTAACATTATTGCTGATTATGACTTAAATGTAATGGCGCCGAATCAAACACTGACAGGTTTAACTGCCAAGGTGCTGCAAAAGCTAGATCCCATTATTACAGAAGTCAAACCAGATTGGATTTTAGTGCAGGGGGATACGACTTCGTGTTTTGTTGGCTCCTTATGTGCTTTTTATCATAAAATTAAAATAGGGCATGTTGAAGCTGGGTTAAGAACGGGTGATTTGTATGCGCCATTTCCTGAGGAAGGGAATCGCCTATTAACCAGTAAGTTAGCAAATTTACATTTTGCGCCAACTAAGCAAGCTCAGGTAAATTTAATTGCTGAACATGTCCCAACAAAATTTATTTCTATTACAGGTAACACAGTGATTGATGCGCTAGCAACTGTTTCTAAGCGTATTAAGTGGAAAGATGAATGGAAAAATCTATTTAGTTCGGCAAGTAACAATGTAAAAAATGGACGGGATTATGTCATGGTTACAGGACATAGGCGCGAAAATTTTGGTCAAGGGTTTTTAAATATCTGTCAAGCATTGAAAGAACTAGCTTTAAAGTATCCAGAATGGCAGTTTATTTATCCTGTACATTTAAACCCAAATGTACAAACGCCTGTTAATGAGTTGTTGGGTAATATAAAAAATATCCATTTAATTAAACCGTTGGATTATGAACCATTTGTGTATTTGATGATGAAATCTAAAATTGTATTAACCGATTCTGGTGGTGTACAAGAAGAAGCCCCATACTTTGGTAAACCAGTATTAGTTATGCGTGATAAAACTGAAAGACCTGAAGGGGTCGAAGCTGGAACTGCAAAATTGGTCGGCACGGATTCCGTAAATATAGTCAATGAAGTATCTGCATTAATAGATATCCCCTCTGAGTACCAAAAAATGGCACAAGCAATTAATCCGTATGGTGACGGTAATGCTTCATCAAGAATTATTGAACAGATACATCTATATAATTAATGAACCAAATTATTAAGCTTAAGAGATCTAAGCAATATTTTGTGCTTATTGCTGTTTTGCATTTCGTGGCTCTAGCAGCATTCCTGATTTTATCTATTATTTTTTTGGTAAAAGTATTATGCATTTTAGGAACAATACTGAGTTTCCTTTATATTCTCTATATATACCAAACTGTTCAGCTTGAACAAATTGAATTAATTAATTCAAACAAGTTAGTTCTTCAAACTAAACAGTCAACTGTAAAGGCACAAATACTTAATAGTAGTGTAATTACAGAATTTTATATTTGTTTATATTGCAAATGTATTGATTCAGGTAAAAAGCACTACTTTGTATTAATGAAAGATAGCTTTAAAGATAAAGTTCAGTATAGAGCTTTTTCAGCTTGGCTTAAGCAAGTAGCTATTTAGACTTGTCGTTGCTGGAACTTAGGTTTTGCCAAGAATTTTTCCAGGCATCCAAGTTTTTTTGTGCAACATTTTGAAAATAAGTAACAGGATTGAGCATATCTCTATTAAGTGGATTGGTTGAATCAATTAAACTGCTTACGTTGTCTTGAATGCGTTTTTGCTGGCTTAAAAAAGCCTCCATTGTATTATCGAAGTAACCAGTAAGTATTTCTTGCATGCTATTACCATACGAACGGATAACTTGTTGTAAGAAGTCATTGGTAAACATTGGTTTTTCACCTACTTCTTCTTGTTCATTAATTATTTGCATTAGCACACTGCGAGTAATGTCTTCTTTACTTTTGCTATCAATAACCTGAAGTGGTTCACAGTCTAAAACAATTTTACGAACATCATCTAAAGTAATGTAACTTGAAATGGCTGTGTCATATAAACGACGGTTGGGGTATTTTTTAATAATGCGTACTTTTTCGTTTTCTGAAGAGTTTGCTGCTGTCATGTTGCACCTATATATTATGAATATTCAATATTGTGCATTGTAGCATAAATATTTTTGGTTTTGTGATGTAGATCATTAAAATTTGGCAAGATTATATTCAGAAGCGCTTTTGGGTTTATTTAAGCTGGGTTGTCAATATCAACAAAAATAGCTTCAATGTCATAAATGTGACTTAAGTGTTCGGAAATGGCTTGTGCACCATATCGCTCTGTTGCATGATGTCCAGCCGCGAAATAATGAATGTGACACTCACGTGCGATATGAGTTGTGTTTTCAGATATTTCACCACTTAGATAGGAATCAAGACCCTGTTCTGCTGCGTTTAAAATAAAGCCTTGTGCGCCGCCCGTACATATCCCAATGCTATGGATTTTCTGTTGATTACCATTAATGTGTAATGCTGGCTTGCCTAATATATTTGAGATATGGTTTGCAAATTCTTCTGGATCGGTCGGGCTTGGGAGCTGAGCAATAATGCCAATGTTTGGGCTTGTATTTGTGTTCAGTTCGCCTATGGTTTCTAATCCCAGTTTTTTTGCAAGCTGTACATTGTTGCCAAAAGTGGTATGTGCATCTAATGGTAGATGATATGCGAATAAATTTATATCATTTTTAATCAAGGCTGCGATACGCTCTTTTTTCATACCGACAATTGGGTAGCTCTCGTTTTTCCAAAAATAGCCATGGTGAACAAAGATTGCGTCAGCTTTTAATTCTATTGCTTTATCAATTAATGCTTTAGAAGCAGTTACGCCACAAACTATTTTGTTGATAGTTTGCTTACCTTCAATCTGTAAACCATTTGGGCAGTAGTCATTAAACTTATGTGGTTCTAATAGTTCATTGAAATAGTTTAAGAGGGCATTTCTTTGGATTGGCATAATCGGTAACGGTTATATTGGGTTATTTATTATTCTAGGTGTTTTGTTTGATATCTTCTAGTGTGTAATTAAGTGGTTTACCACTTTGCTTCATGCTCTTCCATTACGCCGAAGCCAGTAATTTTTTTCCAATATCCGTCAATTAGGAATTTACCATTTATTTCCCCGAAAACCTGAGTAAATTTACTTTTAATAATGAGTAAATTAATATTTTCATTTCTAGCACCTTGTGGTGTTAGGGTTAGTTCAAGCTCTTGGTTGCTGACATGCCAGTTTGATTTGTCTAGCGGTTTTGAATAACTAAATTTGACATCTTTTGTTAGAATAGAGTTATTAGCATACCAAATGATATTCTCTAAGTTGCTATTGAAACCGTCAACCAAGTTAATGCCAACCTCTTTTCCATCTTCACATTTTCCTTGAAATGATGCCCAGTTCCAGAAAGTGTGCCGAGGCGGGAAGCCTTTTGAAAAATCCAAGCCAAATTTCATATTTTGATATATCTTGGATCGTCCATTTATTTTTAGTTCGAATGCACCATCCAGTAAAAGATTTTTATAAGTGTAATGAAATGGTCTTTTTGTCTCAGATGGGCAAAAGCAACTGATACCCGCTGTATTATTTTTAAGATCAATTTTTAAAGTAAATTTTTTAGTATTAACTTCAGCAATGACTTTATTTTCACTTGCTACAATGGAATAATTTTTTATTTTCCAAGTATTGTTAAAGCCTGGATCAAAGTTTTTCTCAAAACCAAAAGGAACGGTTATTTCGTCCTCGATCAGTTTTTTATTTTTAGTGTCATAGATATAGCAAAAGGCCTTTGCGAGATAGCCAGCATCAACTATTGCTAGTCCTACATACCAATCTTTAGAATAGCCACCAATGAAAAACCATGTTTTGCGTTTAAATCGCCTTGATTGTGTTGGGATATCCTTGGGGAATGAAAGAGTAGGGATATCCTGGATTATGTTCTCATAAGCACCATACGGGATATAGTTATGATTGAGGAATATTGACTGAATTGTTGCATTAATCACTGGGAATGTTGTCTCATTTGAGTCATCCATTCAGAAGGATTCAGAATGTCACCATCATCATCTAATTCAGGATAAGACCATCCTCTTTGTTGGCAAAGTTTTGCCATTTTAGGTTGTATCCATTCAAATAATGTTTTTGAGCAGATAGTTTTATCTTTATCATACAAACCTTTTGCTAACCGCTGTCGTTGCATTTCAAATAAGATTAATGCAGTTGCAACAGATACATTGAGTGACTCGACCATGCCATGCATTGGAACAATAATATGCTGATCAACCGCAGTAGCAGTGTCTTCAGATACCCCCCATTTTTCTGCGCCCATTACCAAAGCTGTAGGTTTAGTAAAGTCAATTTGACGAAAATCTACGGCGCTATCTGAAAGTTGTGCAGCAAGCACTTGTTTACCTTCTTGTTTAAATTTATTAATAAGCGCAATGGGTTTTTCATGTATTTCTAAATCAACCCATCTTTCGCTACCTAGAGAGGCTGTCCGATATGTTCTAAGTGATTGAACTCGATTTTCAATTGCATGCACTTTTGGAATACCCACTGCATCACACGTGCGTATGATTGCTGATAGGTTATGAGGTTTGTGAACCTGATCAAGTAAAACGGTAACGTCTTCTTGTCTTTGAGAGAGTGTGTCTTGAATTCGTTGTAAACGAGACTGTGTCATAATGTCTGTTTTCTATTAACGTGTTGTAATGGTATTCAATAATTAAAGGGTTGGTAAGGTTATTTTTTATGTTTTTTTCAATTAAATGTTATTTACGTAAACAATGTTGAATTTGAATATATATAATTAGATCAAGATTTCTTTCTTGCTGTTATTTTATGGATGTTTCGGTTCGCGAACAAAAAATTGGTTTATTTGGTTCTGTTATGATTGGCGCAACCTGTATGGTTGGTTCAGGATGGCTTTTTGCGCCATTGATTGCTGCACAATTAGCGGGTAATTATGCCTTTTTATCTTGGATTGTTTCCGCAGCATTTATTTTGGCTGTTGCATTTTGCTTTATTTATGGTTTTGTGAAATACCCATATCGGGGTATTACCGCACGGATCATTTCTATTACTCACAATTCATCATTTGGTTTGCCCTTTGCTTTCGTTAACTGGTTTGGAATTATTGCGACTGTTTCAACAGAAGCACAGGCATCTACACAATATCTAGCTTTTTATTTAGGGGAGGCATTTGCTACACCAGATGGTTTGACCATTTATGGTAAATTACTGGGAGTGGTTCTTTTATGCTTGTTTTTACTGGTAAACTACTTTGGAATTAGATTTTTGGCAAAAATTAATAATATTGTCACCATCATTAAATTTGCCACACCAGTCATTGTTTTAATTGCTTTAGTAATTGCGCATTTTGCGTTTAGTAATTTTACCGATACAGTTCCAGAAAAACCGCATGATATGTCTTCTATTTTAGTTGCCATGATTGGGGCGGGGATGATTTATTCATTCAATGGTTTTCAGACAATTGGTTCATTTGCAGGTGAAATTGAGAAACCAGAACGTAATTTGGCACTTGCATTCTTTATCTCAGTTATCTTGGTTTTGGTATTTTATTTAATTATTCAATTCGTATTTATGGCGGCTATGCCAGCAAGTTACCTAACTGGTGGATGGGAAAATGTTCAGTTAACCTCGCCGATGATTAATTTAACAGCGATATTGGGTTTGCACATCATGTCATTATTGTTAATTATTAATGCCGTTGTTTCTCCATCAGCTACAGGGTTTACTTATTTAGGTTCTTCAGCCAGGATGTTGTCTGGTATGTCACACCAAAAGCAAGCACCTAAATTTTTACAAAAAATGTGTCCCAAGTACCATTTTTCTAAGACTTCTATGGTTACGAATTTTATAGTGGCATTAATTTTCTTTTTGAATTCATCTGGTTGGGCAAATTTAATGGTGACTGTCGCAATTTTCAACATCATGTCTTACATGGCTGCCCCCATTAGCATGGGCGCATTAAAAAAGCATCGTTTTATCGGTTGGATTGTTTTCTTATTAATTTGTGGGCTTATTGCTACAGCTGACCACGAAAACATTGTTTTAACCTGTGAGGCGTTAGTCGTTGTTGCGGTGATATTTATTTTTACCAATGGATTAAATAAAGCCTGGTTTAATTTTCTATCAGTCTTGCCGTTTTACATCTTATTGTTTGCAGGGTTTTATACAGATAACATGATTGCTATACTTATTTTAGCATCTATTTTTTATTGGTTTTCTATTAGTGATTTCTTTATCCAGTTCTGTAAAAAACATAAAGAAGAGATACACGTTGGCTGATTATATAATCAATTGCAATTAATCAGCTTGGTATAAAGATGCTTTTAGAATCTAAGACGTTACATCAAGCCTTCTTTAAACAGTCAAAAAAAACGCCAACGGCAAGCTGTTTGGTAGATGAGAATGTTCAATTGAGTTACTTTGAAGTTGAACAATATATTAAAACATTCTCTCAAGTTTTTCAGTCTGCAGGCATTAAAAAAAATACGGTTGTCGGATTATATTCAGAAAAAAGAGTTGAGCTAATTATTGCATTTTTAGCTGTTTCGGCTCTAGGTGGGCGTTGTTTACAATTAGACAAAGCTTTCCCTAATCGTTTTCTCAATGAAGTTATTACAGAAACAGCAACCACGGTTATGTTATGTGATAACGATATGGTATTTGAAGGCACTAAAACAATTAATATTGTTGAGCTTTATAATAAACAGACATCAGAAGATATATCTAACGCGTACCAGAACAGCAACAATGTTAGCAAAAATGACATTGTGTGGCTTGTGTATTCTTCTGGTACAACAGGCACACATAAAGGTATTGCGATTGCGCATAAGGCGATTTTGGCTTCTTATGATATGCGTAATGAAATTAAAGATTACACTGAACAAAGTCGGGTTGGTTGCAGTATTTATTATCTTTGGGAAGTTTTTAGACCAATGTTAAAAGGTGGTTGTTCATATATTATCAATGACAATATTTTGCATGATTTTGGACGGCTAACGCAGTTTATTGAGAGGCACCAAATCAATGACTTCCTGTTTACACCATCCTATCTGGAAATGTTATTACATGCCGAACCCGAAGCAGCAAAAAGAATATTTGAGCATTTGCATACCTGTTGGCTGAATGGGGAAATTGTCTCTTCAGGATTATATCATCAGTTAATACCGTATATGGAAAAAACGAATATATATAATCTTTACTCAATTTCAGAATGTCATGATGTGGCGGTATATCGTCTCACAAAAAAAGACAGTGTTTTTGATAATGAGCAAGTTATACCAGTTGGTTATTTATTAAAAAATGTTGAGACTGTTTTATTGGACGAGAAGGGAGATTTGTGTAGTCCTGATCAAAAAGGTGAATTATATGTTTACTCACCAGGGTTGGCAGAGGAATATATCAATCGTATTGAATTGAACCAAGAGCGTTTCATCCCTGCAAATAAAAGTCCTATTGGTAAGCGATTATATAAAACGGGTGATTTGGCAAGATTGATTGAAAATGGACAGCTAGTCATTATTTATGGTCGCTGTGATTATTTTGTTAGATTACGGGGATATAATATATCGTTACCATTTTTAGAAGCAATACTTAAAGAAAAACTAGAGGTTGTTCATTGTGTTGTCGTTAAAGAAGGGCAGACGAGTGCGTCTGAGTATCTGGTTGCTTATATCGAAATACCGTCAGAAAATCAGGTGAAATTCAAAGACAAATGGAATTTGCAAAATAACGCTGCCTCAAGTCAGGAATTAGTTAGTTACCTAGCAGAACACGTACCTAACTATATGGTGCCGCAAACATTTAACATTGTGTCTGAAATTCCAATCAATCCCTATTCAAACAAATTAGATAGAAAAGGACTTGTCAAAAGTCAGAATCAGTTTGATATTACAAAATTTGGTTATGTAAAAAACCTGCGTGATTATCGAAAACTTTGGTCAACATTATTAAATTTACCCATAGATAGAATAAATAACCAGGATGGTTTTTTTGATCTGGGCGGTACCTCTTTAATTGCAATGGTATTAATTTCTCATGCGCCAAAATTAAGCTTGAACAGAGTTAATATAAAAGATTTTATTGCCAATAGCACTTTTGAGCAAAGCTATCAACTTTTTATGAGCCAACAATCAGCCGAGCAGGATAACAAATTAGCTGTCCTGAAAGATATTGATATCAGTATCAATCAAATTAAAGAATACTTTTTGATGAATAAACCTCACAGGAGTCGTAACCAAAAGCCGAAAGAAAAGGTCTGCTTGTTAACGGGTGCAACTGGTTTTTTGGGGTCACATATTTTACAGCATTTACTGTTGGATACTAAAGATAAGATTGTATGTTTAGTGCGTGGTGAAAATGATGAAGCAAGTCAGGAAAGAATTAAATCCACACTTAAAAAATTAGGGTTGAATGCTGCACAATATGTAAATCGTATCATCATTCAGAATGGTGATCTCTCAAACATTAGATTGGGCTTATCCATTAAGCAATGGCAGGCGTTAGCGAGTGACGTTGATTATGTGATTAATGCTGCAGCAAATGTAAATTTAATATTGCCTTATCAGTCCATGAAAAAGGTCTGTGTCAATGGGGTAAAAAACATGGTTGAGGTTTGTCTCAAATATTATTTGAAACCATTTTATCACGTTTCAACAAATGGTATTTTCCCTGAAAATCAGGCAGTAAAACCAGAAAATGGGAATGTAGGTAATTATATTTATGATTTGAATTCTGGGTATAGCCAAGCTAAGTGGGCATCAGAACGAATATTAAATGAAACAATTCAGCTAGGATTGCCTGTGACGATATTTAGACCAGGTAATATTTTTGCTGAACTTAAATCGAATATTAATGATAACGATATGAACTGGTTGATTCTGAAATCAATTAAAGAGATAGGCGCTGTACCAAAAGGGCTTAACCTTGAAATGACAAGTGTTGAGAAAATTGCACAAATAATTGTATATTCGAGTCAGCAAGAATTATCTAATCAATATTTTAATATGATAAATCCAAAATATTTGTCTGGTGCCAGCATAGCTAAACATTACCATTTAAAAATTATTCCAGCAGATAAATGGTTAGATCAAGTAAAAGATGAAAAGTTAACCTGCTTATTAGAAAATTATGATGGCTGGCTAGATGCTGAAGTTGAATATCAACAGGATAATTACGATCAACTTTGCCGTAAGTTAAAAATTAGTAATGAAAATATAGCTGAATACCCATTGATTTCAGCATTATTCTCAGAAAATTTACATTAGTACCAGGGAGTATAAATGCAGGATTTAGTTAATCAACATGTCATTATTTTTGGTGCTTCCAGTGGAATGGGCGCGGCAATTGCAAAAGCATGTATCTCTAGCAACATGAAGGTTTCTATGGGTGCTCGCCGACTAGAGAAATTAAAACAAGTTTCTGGCGGTGGATGTGAGAATGTTCTCTTAGCTAAGGTTGATGTCCAGAATAAAGAAATGGTCAATACTTTTCTTGAGAGTGCCGTCAATAAATTTGGTAACCCTGATTTTGTGATTAATTGTGCAGGTGTAATGTATTATCAGCTAATGCAAAAAAAAGCTTATGACCAATGGCTTAACACCGTGAATACCAATGTGATTGGTCTGCTGAATATTACCCATGCTATTATTGATCCTATTGTTGAATCTCAAGGCATGTTCATTAACATTACCTCTGATGCTGGGCGTAAAGCATTTCCTGGATTATCAGTCTATTCAGGATCAAAGGCTTTCATGGAGTTTATGTTAAGTGGATTGCGTCAAGAATTAATTGAATCGGGAGTCCGAGTAGTCAATATTCAACCTGGGAATGTTCAAACACCATTGCAGGAAATGTCTACTGATAAAGAAGCAGAACAACAATATGGTAGTCAGTTACGAGAACATTTTTTGAATACGACAGATATTGCCAACACAGTGCTATTCGCAATGGCACAGCCAAAAGGTGTGGCTATGAATGAAATATTAATTGAACCTCAGCAAGAGCCAATATAAAAATCATTTGTTGATGGCTCCTTTTATTCAATCTACAATTCGCTATAATTAGTTGAGTTTCATTAAAAGGTAATAGAGATGAATCACCCAATATTACAATTTATTGAATGGTGGGATAAGGCAAATGAAGAATCTCCCCTAAAACATAATAATACTGTTTGCATATCAACGGTTAATGATGAAGGTTATCCAACTGGTCGCTTTGTTGATTTAAAAGCAGCTGATGAAAAGGGCTTTGTTTTTTGTACTTACCTTGAATCTGTTAAAGCGCTTGAGCTAATTAGTAACCCAAAAGTGGCGATGACAATCTGGTGGGATCACGTTGGCTATCAAGTTAGGGTAATTGGTGATGCACAAGTACTTGATGATACACAAGCTCAGAAGCTTTGGGCTGAAAGAGATAAAGCATCACAGATTGTGACGATTAGTTTTCATCAAAGCAAACCCATTGAGTCACGAGAAGAAATACTAGAAAAATATGAAAAAACGAGCCGATGTTTTGAAAATATTGATCCGCCAAAACCCGATAAATGGGGCGGATTTTTGGTCGTCCCAAAATCCATTGAATTTTTTACTTTTAATAAAGATAGAGTACATTTCCGTGAAATGTATACCCTGAATACTGTCTCTTATACACATCTGACGCTGCCGACGATCTACTCTGTGTAGAT
>OLID01000538.1_pt1 | contig 15311 bp, 12 predicted proteins | sample 1609361 | NCBI WGS metagenome assembly OLID01 (sample SAMN05416778, study PRJEB24817) | seawater metagenome | isolation source: Sea water | place: Canada:Atlantic | collected 2013-07
GATTTCTGCCTGTCTCGTGGGCTCGGAGATGTGTATAAGAGACAGGTTAGGAGCTGGAGATAAAATTCAATTAAATGATAAGATTGCATCACCAGATGATGTTACTGCTTTTATTTTAAATGAAAGATCTCAAAGATCAGAAGCTGAACATCCATACATGACAACATCAATTAAAGCTGATGTAGAATCTAGTGTTGGTACAATTACTGATATTAAATTAAAATTAAGAGATGTAGGAGCTTTAAAGTTGAGTTTATCTAGTCGTAAATTGACTGAGGTAAAGCAATAAGATTTTTACATTTATTTTATAAAAAAGGACAATCATTTTTGATTGTCCTTTTTTTATGCAAAAAGAGTATCTTTATCCATATTTAAATCAACTTTTTATCCATGAAAAAAATATTTTTACTTTTATTATCTATCATTAGTTTAAATATTAGTGCTCAAAAAGATTCATTACAATTAGGAGATAAGTATTTAGAAGATCAATTGTATTTAGGGATTAGCTATATACAGTTGTTTAATCAACCTGATAATGTAATTGGAAGTGGTTTTTCATATGGTTTTAGTGCAGGTTATGTTAAAGATATATCATTAGTTAAAAGTGGTAGATTAGCTTTAGGGATTGGAGTGGGTTATGCTTATGATTCCTTTAATCATGGATATAAGATTAGTTCTCAGAGTAATAATGTGGTTGTAGAAGTTGACCCTAATATTGTTGAAACAAGTGACTTTAGATTACATTCATTAGAATTTCCATTTGAGATTAGATGGAGAACTTCAAATGCGAATAGATATAAGTTTTGGAGAGTTTACTCGGGTTTTAAAATAAGCTACAACTTAAAAAACACATTGGGATATACTTCGAATTCATTATTGACAGAATATAAAAATATTGAAAGATTTAATAAACTTCAATATGGTTTAACTATTGCAGCTGGTTATTCAACCTTTAATTTTAGCTTGTACTATGGTTTAACACCATTGTTTAAATCGTCAACTTTAGGCACAAACCCAATTGATACAAAAGTTATTAAATTAGGAATGATTTTTTATATTTTATAGCATACTTGAAGCTATAAACTGACCAATTAATCCAATAAAAAAACCAAGATAAATTTCTTTGTGATTGTGCGCTTTTAAGTGTAACCTTGAACTAGCTAAGATGCCAGTTAAGATAATTATAACAATTGTTATAGGCAAAGTTGGGATTGAATATAAATTCCCGTAAATTAAGAAAAACCCCAGAGTGCTACTTAAAGACATAATGTGTAAACTTGATTTAATTTGAGCTGAGAACAACAAATAAACCAATGCTAACGAAAAATTTGTACCAAAAAATAACATGCCTAATTCTTTGAAGTCAGGAATATTGATAAGGTTTCTTCCTAGCAAATAAAAAATCAATAGCATGATAAAAAGTGGAATCTTTCGCTCTTTTATGCTTTCCGCCTGGAAACTATTAATGAAACCAAGTGATTTTAATATAATTAGTGAAATTAACGGAATTATGTAAGTCGAGAAAAAGACAATACTAATCAACAAATATTGACGTTCTTTTTTGACTTCATGAGGTATAATTGAAAGAAAAAGTAATACTCCGATTGTTGGTATTACAATTGGATGTAGAATTACTGATATGAGTTTATGAAACTTCAAAAATCAAATTTCTTTACGCAATCTAGCAACAGGAATGTCTAATTGCTCTCTGTATTTTGCAACTGTTCTTCTAGCAATTGGATACCCTTTTTCTTTTAAAACTAAAGATAGTTTATCATCAGTTAAGGGCTTCCTTTTATTTTCTTCTCCAATTACGTTTTGTAGAATTTTTTTTATTTCTTTAGTAGAAACATCTTCACCTTGATCATTTTTCATTGATTCAGAGAAGAATTCTTTAATCAATTTTGTTCCGTAAGGCGTTGATACATATTTACTATTTGCAACTCTAGAAACGGTTGAAATATCCATATTAATTTGATCTGCAATATCTTTTAAAATCATCGGTTTTAACTTGCGTTCATCACCTGTTAAAAAATAATCATATTGATAATGCATAATGCTATTCATGGTAACCATTAAAGTTTGTTGTCTTTGTCTAATTGCATCAATAAACCATTTTGCAGCATCTAATTTCTGCTTGATAAACATCACAGCATCTTTCTGAGATTTTGTTTTCTCTTTAGACTCTTGATATCCTTTTAGCATATTATTATATTCTCTAGAGACATGCATTTCTGGTGCGTTTCTAGAATTTAATGTTAAATCTAACTCTCCATCTAAAATCTTGATAGAAAAATCAGGAACAATTTGTTCTGCTATTTTATTATTCCCAGCATAAGAACTGCCCGGTTTTGGATTTAATTTACTGATTTCTTGAACCACTTCTTTTAGTTCATCTTCAGAAATATCAAACTTCTCCATTAATTTTTTGTAATGTTTTTTCACAAAATGATCAAAAGAAGTTTCTAAAATTTCAATAGCTAAAGATCTAATTTTCTCTATTGACTTTGTTTTTAGTTGTATAACCAAGCATTCTTTTAAATCTCTTGCTCCAACACCAATTGGATCTAATTTTTGAACAACATTAATTAGTAATTCTAGTACTTTTTCTTCTGTGGTGAATACATTTTGAGTAAAAGCTAAGTCATCAACTAAATCTAAAACATCTCTTCTAATATAACCACTATCATCAATACTTCCGACCAAGAATTCAGCAATAATTCTTTCTTCTTCGCTGATTCGAAACGTATTTAATTGATTTTTTAAAGATTGATGAAATGTTGTTCCAGATGCATAAGGCATTTCTCTATCTTCATCATCTGCAGAGTAATTATTTGCTTGTGTTTTATAATTTGGAACTTCATCATCACTCAAGTATTCATCTATATTGATGTCTTCTGCCTCAATTTTTTCATTTCCATCATCTTCATATTCATTGGCTAAAGATTCGTCAAACTCAGTTTCTTCTTTACCAGTATCTAATGCCGGATTTTCTTCTAATTCTTGTTTTAAACGCTCTTCAAAAGCTTGTGTAGGCAACTGAATTAACTTCATCAACTGAATTTGTTGTGGAGATAATTTTTGTAGTAGCTTAAAATTTAAACTTTGTTTTAGCATTTATTTTAGATGAAATTATATTAAAATTCTGCGTTTTGAGGTGTTCTTGGAAATGGAATTACATCTCTTATGTTTCCCATTCCAGTAGCAAACTGAACTAATCTTTCAAATCCTAAGCCAAAACCAGAATGCACAGCAGTTCCATATTTACGAAGATCTAAATACCACCAAAGCTCTTTTTCATCAATGTCTAAATCAGCCATTTTTTCTTTTAAAACATCTAAACGCTCTTCTCTTTGTGATCCCCCAACAATTTCTCCAATTCCTGGAAATAAAACATCCATTGCTCTCACTGTTTTTCCATCTTCATTTAAACGCATATAAAATGCTTTGATTGTAGCTGGATAATCAAATAAAATTACAGGACATTTAAAGTGCTTCTCCACTAAAAAACGTTCGTGCTCAGATTGTAAATCAGCTCCCCATTCGTTAATCGGATATTGAAATTTCTTCTTTTTATTAGGTTTTGAGTTTCGTAAAATCTCAATTGCTTCAGTATAACTAACTCTTTTAAAGTTATTCTCTGTGATAAATTGTAGCTTTTCTAATAACGACATTTCACTTCTTTGTGCTTGTGGTTTCGATTTTTCTTCTTGCGTTAAACGATTATCAAGAAAAGCTAAATCGTCTTTACAAGTTTCTAAAATGTCTTTTAAAACTGATTTAATGAAATCTTCTGCCAAATCCATATTGCCATCTAAATCCATAAAAGCAACTTCTGGTTCAATCATCCAGAATTCTGCTAAATGACGTGTTGTGTTTGAGTTTTCTGCTCTAAAAGTTGGACCAAAAGTATATGCTTTTCCTAAAGACATTGCAAAAGTTTCTGCTTCTAATTGACCAGATACTGTTAAGTTGGTTTCTTTACCAAAAAAATCTTTTGAATAATCTATTTTTCCATCTTCTGTAACAGGAGATTTATTATCTTCAAAATTGGTAACTCTAAACATTTCACCTGCTCCTTCTGCATCAGAACCTGTAATTATTGGTGTGTTTACGTAGTTAAATCCGTTTTCTTGAAAGTATTTATGAACTGCAAAAGACAATTTAGAACGCACTCTCATTACTGCGCTAAATGTATTTGTCCTTACGCGTAAATGTGCATTTTCTCTTAAAAACTCTAAGCTGTGTTTTTTTGGTTGAATTGGATATTCATCAGGATTTGAGTCTCCTAAAATTTCTAATTCAGAAACCTGAATTTCTACATTTTGTCCTTTACCTTGGCTTTCAACTAAAGTTCCTTTTATACTTACGGCTGCACCTGTTGAGATTCTTTTTAATGTGATTTCATCTGTGTTTTCAAAATCGATTACACATTGAATATTATTAATTGTAGAACCATCATTTAAAGCAATAAAACGATTGCTTCTAAAAGTTCTAACCCAACCTTTTATAGTTATTTCTTGTGAAAATTTATCTGATTGTAATAATTCTAATACGCTACTTTTAGTCATCTTCTTAAAATAAAATTAACACGATTACGAATCGTAATAGTGAAAAGCAAAGATACCTTTTTAGCGTAAAATGAACAACGAAACTATGGTGAATAAAAGCTTAAATTATTCTTCTTCTATAGGTTGAACCTCTTTTGGAGGTAAAATTCGAATTGTTGGTTCTTTGATAACCTTTTTGTTTGATATTTTTTTCTCGAATGATAATAATAAAGATGGCAACAATAATAAGTTTGAAACCATTGCAAACAATAAGGTTACAGAAACTAATCCGCCTAAAGCAATTGTGCCACCAAAACTAGAAACAGTAAAGACTAAAAACCCAAAAAATAATACAATCGATGTGTAAAACATACTTACCCCTGTTTCTCTTAATGCGCTATAAACCGATTTTTTAATTTTCCAATTATTTGCATGTAGTTCTTGTCGGTATTTTGCTAAAAAGTGAATGGTGTCATCAACCGAAATTCCAAATGCAATACTAAACACTAAAATAGTTGATGGTTTTATCGGGATTCCAATGAAGCCCATTAATCCAGCTGTGATTAATAATGGTAACATATTTGGAATCAAAGAGATCAGAATCATTTGATATGATCTAAACATCCAAGCCATAAATAATGCAATTAATAAAATGGCTAACGATAAAGAAATCACTAAATTATTGATTAGATAATTCGTTCCTTTTAAGAAAACCAAGGCTTTCCCTGTTAAGTGAACCTCAAATTTATCTGAAGGAAATTCTTTAGCGATAACTGCTTTTAATCGATCTTGAATGACGGCCATTTTATCAGTTCCAATATCTTTCATAAAAGTGGTGATTCTTGCATAGCGACCAGTTGAATCAACAAAATTATTTAACATGTTTGAGTTGCCTTCAGAATTTTTTGTGTACGAGAAAATATAACTTTGCTCTTGTGTTGTTGGTAATTGATAGTATTTTGGATTCCCTAAATAATAAGCTTGCTTTGAGTATTTTACAAGATTTGTAATTGAAATTGGTTTAGATAGCTCTGGAAACTGTTCAATAACTTCATTGATTTTTTCCATCTTTTTGAGTGTAGAAAGTTTCATTACACCTTTCTCTTTTTTGGTGTCAACAAAAATTTCTAATGGCATAATTCCTCCAAACTCTTTTTCAAAAAACTTAATGTCTTTATAAAATTGTTTGTTTTTTGGCATGTCTTCAATAACACTTCCAGAAACTCTTATTTGGTATATTCCAATAATCCCAAAAACAATAATTACTACAGTAGAAATGTAAATTGCAATTCGATTATGACGTACCATTTCTTCCATCCAATTGACAACATTATCGATCCATTTTTTTTCTAAATGATTCAAGTGTTTTTTCTTCGGTAATGGCATAAAACTATAAATAATCGGAATGATTAATAGAGCCAAAATAAAAATACCAACAATATTTATGGATGCGATAATTCCAAACTCTTTTAGCAACTGGCTTTTCGTAAAAACAAACGTTGCAAAACCAGAAGCTGTTGTAATGTTCGTCATTAAAGTGGCATTTCCAATTTTAGAAATTACACGTTGTAAAGATTTTGCCTGATTACCATGTTTCTTAACTTCTTGCTGGTATTTGTTAATTAAAAACACAGCGTTCGGAACACCAATTACAATAATTAATGGAGGAATCAGTGCTGTTAAAACGGTGATTTCATATCCGAATAAACCGATAAATCCAAACGCCCAAGTAACACCAATCATTACTACTAAAAGCGTAATAAAAGTTGCTCTAAATGATCGAAAAAAGAAAAAGAATATAATTGCAGTGATCAATAATGCCCCAACTACAAAAAGTAGAATTTCATCTTGTATGTTTTGTGCATTTAAAGTTCTTATATATGGCATTCCAGAAACACGAACTTGTAAATTATTGTCTTTCTCAAATTTCTTAACTATCGGAATTAGATCATTAAATATAAAATCCCTTCGAACTGGTGTGTTTATTATTTCCTTATTGATATAAATAGCGGTTTGTACAGTTTCTGTTTCTTTATTGTACAATAGGTTATCATAAAAAGGAAGTTTCTCAAATAGTTGTTTTTTTATTGAAGAAATTTCTTTTTGACTTGTTGGTTTTTTATTTAATAAAGGTTTTAGAACAAATCTCCTGTTTTTTCTATCTACTTTTAATTCTTTTACATCTGCAATTGAAACTGAAAAATCTATTTCATCATAGGCATCAATTGTTTTTGTAAGTTGATTCCAAGCATTAAATTTCTCTGGGGTAAATAATGTAGAATCTTTAACAGCAAGGATTATTAAATTCCCTTCTTCTCCAAAAATTTCTAAAAATTGATTGTATTGTATATTGACTTCATGATTTTCTGGAAGCAGGTTTGCTTCTGTGTAAGAAAACTTAATGTGCTTCATTTGGGTCGCCAAAAAAGCTGTAAAGGCAGCAACTAATATTAAGACTATATATCTATTTCTTAAAATTAATCCCGCAACTTTTGTCCAAAAATTCATGCAATAAAATTTATGCAAATGTAGGAAATGTTTAAGAACATAGTATATAAAAAAGGAGCGTTTTAAAACGCTCCTTTTTTATATCTAAATGTTGGTTTATTAAATAGTCATGATTTCTGTTTCTTTGATAGCGAATAATTCTTCCGTTTTTTTAACAAAAGAATCCGTTAAAGTTTGTATTTCAGCTTCTGTGTTTTTTTTCATGTCGTCAGAAACATCCACTTTTTTAATTTCGTTGTTGGCATCTTTACGGGCATTTCTAATACCAACTTTTGCGTGCTCAGATTCAGCTTTTGCTTGTTTAGATAAACCTATACGTCTTTCTTCTGTTAATGGTGGAACATTAATGATAATGTTATCTCCATTATTCATTGGGTTGAAACCAATGTTGGCAACCATAATAGCTTTTTCAATTTCTTGCAACATATTTTTTTCCCATGGCTGAACAGTAATTGTTCTTGCATCTGGTGTATTTACGTTTGCAACTTGACTTAAAGGTGTAGAAGAACCATAATAATCTACTTGAATTCCAGCTAACATTGCAGGAGTTGCTTTACCAGCTCTTATGTTTCTTAACTCTTTTATTAAGTGCTCAATTGCATTTTGCATTTGTTCTTTTGCACTATCAATTATAAATTCAATTTCTTCGTTCATCACTTAAAATATTTATGATAATTTTTTAATTTTTTACTACTGTTCCGATGTTTTCTCCAGAAATCAGTCTTAATAGATTTCCGTTTGTGTTCATGTCAAAAACAGTAATTGGCAATTTATTTTCTTCACTTAAAGTAAAGGCAGTCATGTCCATTACCTTAAGCCCTTTATCAATTACTTCTTTAAAAGTAATGTTTTCAAATTTAATTGCATCTTCATTTTTCTCTGGGTCAGAATTGTAGATTCCGTCTACACGAGTTCCTTTTAAAATGGCATCGGCATTAATTTCTATTGCTCTTAAAACCGCTGCAGTATCTGTAGTGAAATACGGGTTCCCTGTTCCAGCTCCAAAAATTACAACTCTTCCTTTTTCTAAATGACGAACAGCTCTTCTCTTGATAAAAGGTTCTGCAACTTGTTCCATTTTGATTGCGGTCAATAATCTTGTTTTAACGCCTTCAGTTTCAATTGCGCTTTGCAATGCTAATCCGTTAATACAAGTGGCAAGCATCCCCATATAATCACCTTGAACGCGATCCATTCCGTTACTTGCGCCAGCAACTCCTCTAAAAATATTTCCGCCACCAATAACAATGGCAACTTCTATACCTTTTTCTACGACTTGTTTTATTTCTTTTGCATATTCTGATAAACGTTTTGGGTCAATCCCGTAACTTCTATCGCCCATTAATGCTTCTCCACTTAATTTTAAAAGAATTCTTTTGTATTGCATGTATTGCTTTTTATTTAAAAGATTCCTACGTTCTTTAGAACAAAGGTTGGGCAAATATAAGAATTTCCTTGAAAGCTTTTTATATTGAAGTTTATGATTTTGTAAATAAAAAAACCATCCTAAAAAGGATGGTTTTGAATATAGTTTTTGAGAACTAAAGGATTATCCTAAAGTAACTCTTTTAAATCCACTAATTGAAACATCGCCATACGTTTTAACGTAATCTGCAACATTCTTCTTGTCGTCTTTAATAAAAGCTTGGTCTAAAAGACATTGTTCTAAATCTAAAGTTGTGTTATCAGAAATAAAACGATCCATTTTACCAGGTAAAATTCTATCCCAAATTTGCTCTGGTTTTCCTTCCGCTTTTAATTCCGCTTTAGCAGCTTCCTCAGCTTCAGCTAAAACAGCATCAGTTAATTGAGCCATAGAAATATATTTAGGAACATTTTTTAATGTTTTTCCTAATCTACCTAATTCAATATTATCTTTTTCGATAACCGCAATTCTTGCTTCAGTTTCAGCTGCAACAAATGCAGGGTCAAAATCTTTATAAGATAAAGATGTAGCTCCCATCGAAGCAATTTGCATTGCAACATCTTTTGTTAAAACATCTGCTTTATCAACAGCATTGGTTAAACCAATGATTGCAGCAATTTTACCAATGTGAGTATAAGAACCTACAAATGCAGCTTCAATTCTTTCAAAAGCAGTGATTTCTAATTTCTCACCGATAACTCCTGTTTGCTCAACTAATTTTTCAGCAACAGTCATTCCGTCAAAATCAGCAGCTAAAAATTCTTCTTTAGTTTTATAGTTTAAAGCGATGTCAGCAAATTGACCACCTAAAGCTACGAAAGAATCATTTTTACCTACGAAGTCAGTTTCACAAGCTAAAACGATTGCAACACCAACAGTGTTGTCTGCGTTTATTCTTGTTACCGCAACACCTTCTGTAGATTCTCTATCAGCTCTTTTTGCAGCAATTTTTTGACCTTTTTTACGTAAAATATCAATTGCTTTGTCAAAGTTTCCTTCTGCTTCTACTAATGCCTTTTTACAGTCCATCATTCCAGCTCCAGTTGCTTCTCTTAAATTTTTAACATCAGCAGCACTAATCTTTACTGTTTCCATGTTATTTTATGTTTTTTAATTATAATTATTTTGTTTCTTCAGTAGAAGTTTTAGCTTTTGTAGTTTTTTTAGCTTTAGGAGCTTCAGTTGTTTCAGCAACAACTTCTTCTTTAACAACCTTAACTTCTTTAACTTCTTTTGCTTTTTCTTTACCCGCTTTTCTTTCAGCTAAACCATTTGCAACTGCATCAATAATATAACCTAATACTTTTTCAATAGATTTAGATGCGTCATCATTTGCAGGAATTACATAATCAATTGGTCTTGGGTCAGAATTTGTATCAACTAATGCAAAAATAGGAATGTTTAAGTTTTGAGCTTCTGCAACTGCAATGTGCTCTTTCTTAACATCAACTACAAAAATTGCACCTGGTAAACGAGTCATATCAGTAATAGAACCTAAATTCTTTTCTAATTTTTCTCTTTGACGGTTAATTTGTAGTTTTTCTCTTTTTGATAATGCATCAAAAGATCCATCTTGCTTCATTCTATCAATAGTAGCCATTTTCTTAACTGCTTTTCTGATAGTTACAAAGTTTGTTAACATTCCTCCAGGCCATCTTTCAGTAATGAAAGGCATGTCAATGCTTTTTGCTTTTTCAGCAACGATGTCTTTTGCTTGCTTTTTAGTTGCAACAAATAAAATTTTTCTACCTGAACTAGCAATCTTCTCTAATGCAGCAGCAGTTTCTTCTATTTTTGCAGCAGTTTTATACAAATCGATGATGTGTACACCATTACGTTCTGTGTAAATGTAAGGAGCCATGTTTGGATCCCATTTTCTAGTTAAGTGACCGAAGTGCACTCCGCTGTCTAGTAATTCTTTAATGTTTACGTTCATTGTTTACTTTCTTTTAATGTAGCAATAGGTAAGTAGCCTTGTTAAAGAGTCTTACCTATTTAGATGCTAAACTGTTTATTTAAAATTATAAATTAACAATTCATCGCTACGCTTGTATAGGAATATCGAAATAAATTCGAGTATGCTATTAACGTTTCGAGAATTGGAATTTTTTTCTTGCTTTTTTCTGACCAAATTTCTTTCTTTCTACCATTCTTGGATCTCTTGTTAATAATCCATGAGGTTTTAAAAGAGCTTTGTCTTCTTCGTTGATAGATACTAGAGCTCTAGTAATTGCTAAACGAATTGCTTCAGCTTGACCCGTTACACCACCACCAAAAACATTTACTTTAATATCGTATGATGTTAAGTTATCTGTTAATTGTAAAGGTTGTTGAACTTTATATTGTAAAGTTGAAGTTGTAAAATAATTTGTAAACTCTCTTTTGTTGATTGTAATATTACCTTTTCCTTTAGTAAGATAAATACGAGCAACAGCTGTTTTTCTTCTACCTATTTTGTGTACTGTATCCATTATCTTAATTCGTTTACGTTAATAGCTTTTGGGTTTTGAGCAGTTTGTTGGTGCTCAGTTCCAGCGTATACATATAAATTTCTAAAAAGAGCTGCACCTAATTTGTTTTTAGGTAACATTCCTTTTACTGCTTTTTCGATCAATCTTGTAGGATCTTTCTCAAACATTTCTGTAGCAGTTAGCGATCTTTGACCACCAGGATAACCTGTGTGACGGATGTACGATTTATCAGCCCATTTGTTTCCAGATAAGGTGATTTTTTCTGCGTTAATAATTACAACGTTATCTCCACAATCTACGTGAGGAGTAAAGTTTGTTTTGTATTTACCTCTAATTAGCATTGCTACTTTAGAAGCAAGACGACCCAATGTTTGCCCGTCCGCATCAACAACTAACCACTCTTTGTTAGCAGTTTCTTTGTTTGCTGATACTGTTTTGTAACTTAATGTGTTCATTACACTTTAGTTTTTGTCAATTAATAAATATAAATTTTCCTTAAAAAAGGTCTGCAAAGGTACAACTAAATATTAAATTAACAAGTGGTGTTTATGTTTATTTTATGTGCTGAAAATTAAGAGTATAGAAAGAAGATTTATCAAATAATTAACATTTAATTAAGACAGAATTATAGATGCTGATAGTTTACTTTGTAACACTTTTTAATTTAGGAAGTCTTTGTAAAAGGATATATTCTTTTACAATCAATCAAATCAACTATTAGAATGACTAAAAAAATCTCATTAATTTTTGCATTATGTATGTATACTTTTGCGTTTAGCCAAGAAACAACAACTACTACTACGACTAAAGTTCCAAAACGAATTTACAATACAAAAAAGATCACAACTGCTCCAGTTATTGACGGAGATATCACTGATGAAACATGGAATACTGTTCCTTGGGATGCTAATTTTACGCAATTTTTACCTAATGAAGGAGATAAGCCAACCCAGGAGACAAAAGTTAAATTGCTTTATGATGAAAAGCATTTATATTTAGCTGTTCGTTGTTATGACTCTGAACCAGATAAAATTGTAAATCGTTTATCTCGTAGAGATGGACTTGAGGGAGATTGGATTGAAATTAATATTGATAGTTATCGTGATTTAAGAACTGCATTTGCATTTACTGTGACAGCAGCTGGAGTTAAAGGAGAAGAATTTGCTTCTCTTGATGGAAAAAGTTGGGATAAGAGTTGGAATCCCATATGGTATGTGAAAACTAAAATTGACAGTGAAGGTTGGACTGCAGAATTTAAAATTCCGTTTAGTCAAATTCGATTTACAGATATAGAAGAACAAATTTGGGGAATGCAAATACAACGAATGGATTTTAGATTGCAAGAACGTAGTCTATGGCAGAGATTGCCAAGAACTGTTTCTGGTTGGATAAGTAACATGGGAGAGTTACACGGAATTAAAAATCTAAAACCACAAAAGCAAATTGAAATTCAACCCTATACTGTTGGACAAACTGAAACTTTTGAAAAAGAAGTTGGTAATCCATTTGCAACAGGAAAAAGAAGTAGTCTGAATTTTGGAATTGATGGTAAAGTAGGTGTTACTAATAACCTAACATTAGATTTTACTGTAAACCCAGATTTTGGTCAAGTAGAAGCAGATCCATCAGTAATTGCTTTAGATGGTTTTCAGATTTTTCAAGAAGAGCAACGTCCGTTTTTTGTAGAAAACAAAAATATTTTTGATTATCAAGTTACAAAAGCACAAGCTGGCGGACCTTTTACAAGAGATAATGTGTTTTATTCTAGAAGAATTGGAAGAAATCCCCAAGGCGGAACAACTGCAACTTCAAATGAGTTTGTAAATAGACCAGGGTTTTCAACCATTTTAGGAGCAACAAAATTCTCTGGTAAAACAGAATCGGGTTTATCCATCGGAATTTTGGAAGCGATAACCCAAGAAGAATTTGCAGAAATCGACAATAACGGAACAAGAAGAGAAGAAGTTGTTGAACCTTTAACCAACTTCTTTTTAACGCGTTTGCAAAAAGAATATAATGATAGTAATACATTAATTGGTGGAATTTTTACTGCAACAAATAGAAACTTAACCGACACAAATATTACCAGCATGCACAATGCTGCTTATACAGGCGGAATCGATTTTAAACATCAATGGAAAAATAGAACTTGGTATGTAGAAGGAAATATGGTCGTAAGTAAAGTTTTAGGAAATAAAGAAGCAATTTACAATACACAAACTAGTTTAAGGCACAATTTTCAAAGAGTAGATGCTACGCATGTTAATTTAGATCCAAATAGAACATCTTTAACGGGTACTGGAGGGAATTTTAAAATTGGAAAAACAGGTGGAGGAAATTTTGAATTTGATACTGGTGTAACTTGGCGTTCTCCAGAATTAGAAATCAACGATATGGGTTTTCAAAGAAATGCGGACGACATTACGCATTATAATTGGATGGCTTATAAATCGTTACAACCTTTTTCTATTTTTAGAAGATTGCAAGTAAACTACAATCATTATGTCTCTTGGAACTTTGAAGGAAAGCACACCTATTTAGGAGTAAACACCAATTCTCATGCTACATTTCATAATAACTGGAAGACAGGTTTTAACGTACATTATGCCGCAATAAACTTTACAGATTCTGCTTTAAGAGGAGGGCCAATGTTGCGTTTACAAAGTTCATTGGATTACAATGCATATATACAAAGCAATGATAGTAAAAAAGTTCACTTTAGAGTTAATGCCGGACAAGATGTAGGTTCAGAAAATTCTTTTGTTAAAAAATACGCCTCTGTTAGTATGACATTTGTTCCTATGAATTCATTTAATATTTCTTTATCTGCAAATATCAATAGCAATAATCAAGAATTACAATATGTAACAACAAAAAATTATGGAGTTGGAAACAATAGTATTTCTAAATATATCAACGGAAGTTTAGATCAAGACACTTTTAATTTATCGTTGCGACTAAATTATACAATTAGTCCAAATATGTCGATTCAATATTATGGATCACCATTTATCTCTAGAGGAAGATATACCAATTTTAAATACATCACCAATTCATTGGCAAGCAAATTTACAGATAGATTTCAGAATTATAGTAGCAATCAAATTTCATATGATTCTAATTCTGATGCTTATTTGGTTGATGAAAATTTAGATGCAGCTACAGATTATTCTATTGAGAATCCTGATTTTTCATTTATTCAATTCCAATCAAATTTAGTAGCTCGTTGGGAGTATATTCCAGGCTCTGAAGTATTCTTAGTTTGGTCTCAAGGATTAACGAGAAGCGGAAATCCTATGGATGATTTATTACCAAGTTTAAAGGATAATATTTTTGGGCAAACATCACATAATATCTTTTTGATAAAAGCAACATACAGATTTATGTTGTAAGAGTTTTATAAAAAAAATAAAAAGCCGAGTTTTTAAAACTCGGCTTTTTTATGAAATGATATTTTTTCTTTTGTTGATGGGTGTGTAAACTCTAAAAATGCAGCATGTAAATACAACCGATTTTCTTTTTTGCCGTATAAATCATCGCCAATAATTGACGTGTTTAATCCTAAATAATGCGAAGCATGAACACGCAATTGATGTGTTCTTCCAGTAATTGGGAATAAATGAATTCTAGTTGTATTATTTTTTCGCTCAACAACTTCCCATTTTGTTTCTGCGCTTTTACCATGTTCAAAACAAACTAATTGTCTTGGCCTGTCATCTAGATCAACACGTAGCGGCAGTTTAATTTCACCAGAATTATCATCGATATTTCCATCTAATAAAGCTACATATTTTTTAGTGACAGTTCTGTTTATAAACTGACTTTGTAAATTTTTATGTGCTTTTTTATTTTTCGCCAACACCATTAATCCAGAAGTAGACATGTCTAATCGATGCACAATTATGGGTCCAGATATCTTTGGATATTGTTGTTTGATTCTCGTATAAACAGAATCTTGTATATGAATTCCAGGAACCGATAAAAATTCTGCAGGTTTATGAATTACAAGTAAATCGTCATCTTCAAAAATGATTTCTAATTCTTTTCCAATTGCAGGATTTTTTAACATCGGATTTGTATCCATTTCGATTCCCGATAACATGTGTGTTAAAATAGGTTTGCATTTTCCTTGACACGCAGGATAAAAATATTTGTGCTTTCTAATTTCAGTATTTGGCGATTTTCCCCACCAAAATTCAGCCATTGCAATTGGTTTTAAATCATGTGAAAAAGCATATTGTAATAATTTTGGAGCAGTACATTCTCCTGAGCCAGCTGGCGGGTTTTGATCTGTAGTTTTTGCAAATAACTCCGTTAGGTTTTTAGTTTCTTTAGTAGAATTTAAAAATTGATATT
>OLID01000539.1_pt1 | contig 15247 bp, 9 predicted proteins | sample 1609361 | NCBI WGS metagenome assembly OLID01 (sample SAMN05416778, study PRJEB24817) | seawater metagenome | isolation source: Sea water | place: Canada:Atlantic | collected 2013-07
ACGAGATTTCTGCCTGTCTCGTGGGCTCGGAGATGTGTATAAGAGACAGTCGTAGAATAAACGTTCAAAATTACGAAAAAATGAGGCGTTAGAAATTGAAAAAAAGCGTGAAATAAAAGAAGTTACTAACGATTCGTCGTTAGTTTATTCGGTTTCTCCATAAACCAAACTACAAATATGTAAAATGCGATGAGCGTGTTGTGAAAAATGAATTTCGACCATGTGAATTCATTTGGATCCATATCAACGATTTGGGTAATGAAAAATAAGCCAAGAGCTAAACCAAAATACAAACCGAATTTCCGCAAATTGTACTTGATGGGATAAAACTTTTGCCCCAATAAATAGGATGCAACCATCTGTAAAGCGTAGACGATTAAAGTTGCCCAGGCAGAAGCAACAAACCCGTACAAAGGAATGAAAATCATATTGACGAGAATCGTAATTACACCACCACCTATCGCGATATACGCACCGAATTTAGTTTGTCCACTTAACTTATACCATATCGATTGATTGTAATAAATTCCCAAAAACACATTTGCTAAAAGCAATATAGGAACAACATATAATCCTGCCCAATATTCCTCACTTCGAATGAAGTATTTAAATATATCAATGTTCAACGAAACCCCTATAAAGACAAGACAAACTGCGGCAACAAAGTAATTCATGATTTTGATGTACACTTTATTTCTGTCTTCATTTTTGGATTGCGCAAAGAAAAACGGTTCAGCTGCGTAGCGATATGCTTGAAGAAAAATCGTTACTATCATTGCCAATTTGTAGCATGCACTATAAATCCCAACTTGTTCCAGTGAATATTCCGGAGTGTTTCCTGCTTGAATCAACAATGGTTTCATCATGATTCTATCCAAGGTTTCATTCACTATTCCCGCGAACCCAGCAATTATTAGAGGAAACGAATAACGCAACATTTCAAGTGCTAATTCTTTGTTGTAATTCAACTTTAAATTTAAAAAGTCTTTATATGTTCCTACTAGTTTTACACATGAAGCCAATAAGTTTGCAAGAAGAATAAACAATACACCTTCCATTGGTTTTTCAGGATCGAAAACTACCAGCATCAAGAATAAATTCATTCCCACATTTACTACAATAGCTGTAAAATGAATGGTTGAAAAACGAAGTGCTTTATTCTCTGAACGCAGCTTTGCCATGGGTAAAGCGGCAATTGCATCTACGCAAACAATCGCTCCCAGCAATACAATAAATTCAGGATGTTCCGAATACATCATTGCATCAGCAATGCTTTGACTGGCAAAGAGTAGAACAATAAAAAAGACAAGATTAAATCCAATTACAGTAATAAAACTGCTTCTGAAAACAGCATCTTTATCTTCCTTTTCATTGAAAAACCGGAAAAAAGCTGTTTCCATTCCGAGTGGAAGTAGGATGATTAAAAATGCTACCCAAGCGTACAATTCGGATATTACTCCATAATCTGCTGGATTTTTAAAAACACTTTCACTCGTATAAAGAGGTACTAAAAAGTAATTAAGCAGTCGCCCAACAATAGTCGGCAACCCATAAATGGCGGTTTGGCCTAATAAACTTTTTACTGGATTCAATTAGTTTCTGAAATTAGGTTTTCTTTTTTCCATGAATGCTGTTGTTCCTTCTGTGAAGTCAGCTGTCCCGAAACACTTTCCAAATTCCTCTATTTCAACATCAAAGCCATTAACGCCGTCTTTGAAATTAGCATTCACCGAACGAATTGCAGATGCAATCGCACTGGCTGAATTATTCAGAATTTTACCCGCAATTTCTTCTGCCTTCTCAAGTAGATTTTCAAGTGGAACAACATGATTTACCAATCCCCAAGAAAGTGCTTCATCGGCTTTTATCATCCCTGCAGTAAACACCATTTCGTTTGCTTTTCCACGACCTACAAGTTGAGTTAAACGCTGTGTACCGCCGTATCCTGGAATTACACCCAATCCAACTTCTGGCAATCCCATTCGAGCAGTTTCGGAAGCAACGCGTATGTGCGACGACATGGCCAATTCCAATCCCCCCCCCAACGCGAAACCATTCACCGCAGCAATGACTGGTTTGTTCATGTTTTCTATGAAATTGAACAAGATTTCTTGACCTTTTTGAGCCAATTCCCCGCCTTGAGCAATATTAAAATGCGCAAATTCCTTAATGTCGGCTCCAGCAACAAATGCTTTATCTCCTGATCCTGTCAAAATAACAACACCAACTTGATTATCTTCATTTGCCAACGTAAGAGCATTGTGTAACTCTTGAATCGTTTCTTTATTTAAAGCATTCATTTGATTCGGACGGTTAATCGTTATAATTTCGATTTGTCCTTTGCGTTCTGTTAAAATAGAATTGTACATAGAGAAAATTTTGTTCTTGTAAAGTTAAATTATTCGTTGGGAACAGCACCTATTTTTTACGTAAGCGTTTATAAAGTTTGATTCCCATCATTAAACCGATGGCAACAGCGAAAAATCCAACTGTTCCTTTGATCCAGTTCATACTGTCCTTTAAGGTCACAATAAAAACGATTGCCACCAATGCCAATGTCGCTACTTCGTTCCAAATTCTCAAACCATTCGATTTCCAAAGAAATTTATCTTTCTTTAAGTCGAATAGTATTTTTTGGCAAACAAAGTGATAAACCAGCAGCATTAGAACAAATGTCAATTTTACATGCATCCAAGGGGCATGAAGATAAGAAGGAATTAAAACAATCATCCAAGTGCCAAAAATGACCGTTAAAATCATGGCTGGAGTAGTGATGATCCACCACAGTTTTCCCTCCATTAATTTGTATTGCTCCGACAGAATTGAACGATCCGGATCTCCTTTTTGTTGTGCTTCCGTATGATAAATGAATAAGCGAACAATGTAAAACAAGCCCGCAAACCAACTCACGACGAAAATTATATGCAATGCTTTTACCGTACTGAAATCCATTTTCCAAAATTACGAATAACGAATAACAAATTGCGTCTTCAGGAATTGTAATTCATAAATTCTAATTGATAATTCGTAATTATAATGACTATCTTTGCATCCTTAAAATTTTACAAATGAGCATCGAACTTTCCGACCAAGAGATTCAACGAAGAGAAAAGTTGACCAGACTGCGTGATTTAGGGATAAATCCTTATCCAGCAGCATTATATCCTGTAACCGATTATTCAATTGAAATAAAACAGGATTTCCAAGAAGGAAAAGAAGTTTGCATCGCAGGAAGAATTATGTCTCAACGAGATATGGGAAAAGCTTCATTTGCCGAAATTCAAGATTCAAAAGGACGAATTCAAGTTTACGTGAACCGTGATGAAATATGTCCAGGAGAAGACAAAACGAATTACAATACAGTTTTCAAAAAGCTAATTGATTTAGGTGATTTTTTAGGAATAAAGGGAACTGTTTTCAAAACACAAGTTGGAGAAACGTCTATCAAAGTATCCGAGCTTACGCTATTGAGTAAGTCTTTAAAGCCATTGCCTCTTCCGAAAACAGATGCCGAAGGAAAAGTACACGATGCGTTTACTGATCCTGAAATGCGTTACAGACAACGGTATGCTGATTTGGTGGTAAATCCACAAGTGAAAGAGATTTTCATGAAGCGTACGAAGTTGTTTAGCGCTATGCGTAACTTCTTTAATGACGCTGGATACATGGAAGTTGAAACACCGATTTTGCAAGCAATTGCTGGTGGAGCAGCGGCGCGTCCGTTTATGACGCATCACAATGCCTTAGATATTCCATTGTACATGCGTATCGCCAATGAATTGTATTTAAAACGATTAATTGTTGGTGGTTTTGACGGAGTATATGAGTTTTCAAAAAACTTCAGAAATGAAGGGATGGATAGAACGCACAACCCCGAATTCACTGCAATGGAAATCTATGTTTCGTACAAAGATTACAACTGGATGATGGATTTCACTGAGCAATTGTTAGAGCATTGCGCAAAAGAAGTAAATGGAACTGCAGATTGTACATTTGGTGAACATAAAATCAGTTTTAAAGCACCATACAAACGAATCACAATGCGTGATTCTATCATTGAGTTTACAGGATTTGATATCAAAGGAAAATCGGAGGATGAGTTGCGTGCTGCTGCAAAAGGAATGGGCATCGACGTAGACGATACGATGGGTAAAGGAAAATTAATCGATGAAATTTTTGGAGAAAAATGCGAAGGAAATTACATACAACCAACTTTCATTACCGATTACCCAAAGGAGATGTCGCCATTGTGTAAATCACACAGAGAAGATCCCGAATTAACTGAGCGCTTTGAATTAATGGTTTGCGGTAAAGAAATAGCAAATGCGTATTCTGAATTGAACGACCCAATTGATCAGCGTGAGCGTTTTGAAGAACAAGTTCGTTTAGCTGAAAAAGGAGACGACGAAGCAAATGGTCTAATCGATCAAGATTTCTTGCGTTCATTGGAATATGGAATGCCCCCAACTTCTGGATTAGGAATTGGGATGGACCGATTGATTATGTTTTTAACCAATAATCCTGCTATTCAAGAAGTACTTTTCTTTCCACAAATGAGACCAGAGAAATTCAATGAACAAAGAGGACCAGAATTAACGGAAAATGAAAAGTTGGTTTTTGATATTCTTGCGAAAGAACAATCAATGGATTTAAATAACTTAAAAGAGAAGGCAGGTTTAAGCAATAAGCAGTGGGATATTTCAATTAAAGGATTGACAAAACACGGCATCGCTAAAGTTCAAAAAACCAACACTCAATTGATTATAGAAATTATTTAAATTTTTCATCACCCTTAGCAATTCAACAGTAAAATTTACTAAACCGGTTTAGTAAACCTTTTTGCATTGCCATACTTCTAAATTACCATTCCAATTTAACCAGTATTTTGTTTTGTTCTACTTTTACTAAACCGATTTAGGTTGTAAGTTTGCCGAGCTAATTAAGTAGACCACTTTCAAAAAACAAAAAACAATGCGGTTATTTTTTACACTCACTTTATTGCTCGTTCACCAGTTTGGAATTTCTTGCACAGGAGGTGCAAATAATCAGGGAGCACTTACACCAAATGCAGCTTATCAAACAGTAGCAACAATGGATGGTTATTATTACTCAATGAATGTTGTTTGTGGAAATCAATATAATTTTGACTTCTGCGCAAACGGAGGTTCTGTTGCCGGTTTATGGCCAGAAATAAGTATTTTAAACAATACTGGTACCATACAATATGCATTTTCGGGTTATGTTGGTGGTTGCTCTACTTTGAATTGGACTGCAACTTTTACCGGCACAATACGAATATTAATTACAGATTCTGGTTGTGGTCAAGGTCAATTTTACAATGGAACAATGGCCTACAATGTAGTTTCTGGAGGTGCAGTTAGCGCTGCTTTTTCAATGAGCGTAAGTTGTGGAGGTGGAATCGCAACTGTTTCTGGTACTCCCGGAGGAACATTCGCTTTTAATCCAGCACCAGGTGATGGAGCCCAAATAAACACCACCACTGGAACTGTTTCTAACGGTTCGGCAGGCACAACATATTTTGTTCAATATACAATTTGTGGAACCTCATCAATCGAATCTGTTACGGTTGTGGATGAAGATTGCTTTACCCTAAATGGATCTGCTCAATATATAAATGTCGCTGGTGAAGACTGTATTCAATTAACCGATGAAATAAACAACCAAACGGGTTGTGCTTGGAGCGGTTCACAAATCGATTTTAACTCTAACTTTTCTCTCTCTCTAGATTACTATTTTGGCAACAATATAAACGGCGCAGACGGAAATACATTTACTTTTCAACCGAGTAGTTCAACTGCTTGTGGGCAAAATGGCGGTCAGCTAGGAGCGGGAGGTATTCCAAATGCATTATCAATCGAATTTGACACGTATGACAATGATAATCCTGCTCATGTTTATGATATGTCATGTGATCACATTGCTGTTGAAATTGACGGGAATTTAAATTCTGGAACTCCCTATTGTGGACCAGTTTGCGCAAAAGCAGGAGGTGGAAATATTGATGACGGGGGCGTTTATGAAGTTGAAATAGCATGGAATGCCGCTACACAACAACTTCAGGTTTACTTTAACGGTTCTCTCAGACTTAGTTGTAATGGTGATTTTGTAAACACCGTATTCGGCGGTCAAAACATGTTGTATTGGGGTGCGACTTCAGCTACAGGAGGTTTGAATAATCAACAATATTTTTGCCCAAGTACAGTTATCATTTTGCCTACCGAATTAGCTTCTTTTTCATCTCATTGTGAAAATGATAATGAAGTATTTAATTGGACGACAAGTTCTGAAAGCAGGGTAGAATTTTTCCAATTGGAATATACGTATGATGGTCTAATATTTTACTCCGCAGGAGTAGAACAAGCAATAGGAAACTCAACCGAACCAGTTGATTACTCCTTAACTATTACAAATTACGATGATAAACAGCGTTACTACAGATTGAAAATTGTAGATGAAAATGGCGATCTAAAATATACGGATTTAATATCTGGTGTTTCTTGTGGAAGTGAAAGCTTAATTTCAAAAATTAAACAATCAGAACATAATTTAGAAATTAATTGCGTCGAAAAAATCAATTTAACAATTGTAAATCAAATTGGAAAAATTATTTTCCAAAGCTCCCATTCAAATAATCAATTCAAGCTCGATACACAAGTAATCGCTTCTGGTATCTATTATATCCATGCATCAACTGATGATGGTCAAATAGAAATCAAGAAAATTATTGTAGCTGATTAAAACACTCTTAATTAACAAAAATCGGTATCATTTTAATAATGATACCGATTTGATTTTACCTTATAATGCTTACATGACCAACGTATGATTTACGTTCATCTGTTCGTTTCGTTTTAACCTCTATTTTCCAAGTGTAAACTCCATCCGGAACAGTACTTCCATTGTATGTTCCATTCCATCCAACATCATAGTTGTGAGACTCCCAAACTATTTCTCCCCATCTGTTGAAAATCAATAACGTAAAGTCATATGGGTCAAATCCACTATAAAAAACTGGTTTGAACAGCTCGTTGTAATTATCACCATCTGGAGTAAAGGCGTTTGGAACGTACATTATTAAGCTTTCAATAACTTCAATTTGAATGTAAGCTGTATCAAAACACAAACCTTGATTAGATGCTATTAATTGAACCGTATAGTTACCAACATTGTCACTGTAACTATGAGTCGGCTCAAAAGAATTACTTATTGGGGTTCCATCACCAAAGTTCCATTGATATTCAGTAGAATTTGTAGAACTGTTTGTGGTAGTTAGAAATCCATCATACGACTCCAATTCAGTCGGGTAAGTAGAGAATACTGCATTTGGTTCTGCAATGACACAAATAAGAGAAGGATACATAACCGTATTCACACAGCCATTATTTGGATCAGTAACAGTCAACGAGACGTCATAACAACCAACTTGATCATAAAATTGCGAAACCGAGCTTCCGGCTGATGAAGAATTTCCATTTCCAAAGTTCCAATTATAATTCATCCCAATTTGTCCGTTTGTTTCCTGAAAATTAACAGGAACAGATCCGCAACCGTAAACCGAATCAGCGACAAAACTATTTAAAGGCACATTAATGTCCTGGGTAATGTTCACCATTGCGGTATTTGAACAACCATTAACTGGGTTAGTTACGGTTAATGTATAATTTCCAGGTTGATTAACAGTTGGTGTTGCCGATGATCCACCAGAAACGATTCCTGGTCCTGACCAAGCATAATTCACGCCTGCGGTTGAACTTGATCCGTTAAGCGTTAAACTTGTTGAGACACAGTTCAACTCTTGCGTTAATCCAGCATTTGCATCAGGTATAGCAATATCTTGTGTAATTGCGACGCTTGAAGTGCTAGAACAACCATTTGACGGGTCAGTCACTGTTAATATATAATTTCCTGGTTGATCAATCGTAGGAGTCGCTGTATTTCCACCAGAAACAATTCCTGGTCCTGACCATGAAAATGTAACACCTGCAGTCGAAGATGAACCATTTAACACATAGCTTGTTACACTACAATTTAAAATACTTGTCGGACCAGCGTTGGAATTAGGAACTCCAACATCGTTGGTAACAGTTGTATTAGAAGTTGAAGTACATCCATTCGCTGGATCCGTAACTGTTAAAACGTACGTACCTGCTTGATTCACAGTTGGAGTAGCCGTAGACCCTCCTGACACAATTCCAGGACCAGTCCAACTAAATGTAGCGCCTCCTGTAAGTGAAGAACCATTTAAGTTTGTAGACGTAACCGAGCACGTTAACACTTGAGATGGACCAGCATTTGCATTTGGCGGAGTGATATTTTGCGTGATATTCACTGTTGATGTTGATGTACAACCATTTACTGGATCTGTAACGGTTTGAGTATACGTTCCAGGCTGATTAACTGTTGGTGTCGCCGTTGTTCCACCCGAAACTATTCCTGGACCTGCCCATGAAAACGCAGCTCCCGCTGTTGAAGATGAACCATTCAATACTACACTCGTTGTAGTACAGTTTAAAACTTGAGTTGATCCTGCATTGGCATTTGGTGCTACAATGTTCTGTGTAATATTCACATTCGCCGTTGCAGTGCACCCATTGGCAGGGTCAGTAACAGTTAAAGTATATGTTCCTGGTTGATTAACAGTTGGTGTGGCTGTTGCTCCTCCTGAAACTATTCCTGGACCTGCCCATGAAAAGGTAGCTCCGCCTGTTGCTGAAGAACCATTCAATACTACACTTGTTGTTGTACAAGTAAGAGTTTGAGATGCGCCTGCATTAGCATTAGGAGGAGTGATGTTCTGCGACACGTTCACATTTGACGTGTTCGTACAACCATTCGATGGATCAGTTACAGTAATTGTATATGAACCTGGTTGATTAACTGTTGGTGTGGCCGAAGTCCCACCAGAAACAATTCCTGGACCCGCCCATGAAAAAGTAGCCCCACCTGTAGAAGATGAACCATTCAATACTACGCTTGTAACACTACAATTTAGAATTTGAGCTGCTCCCGCATTTGCATCGGGTATTCCAATGTCATTTGTAACTGTCGTATTCGAAGTTGCGGTGCATCCATTCGCAGGATCTGTTACTGTTAAAATATATGTTCCTGCTTGATTAACTGTTGGTGTGGCCGTTGTTCCTCCAGAAACTATTCCTGGACCTGCCCATGAAAAAGTAGCCCCACCAGTTGATGAAGAACCATTCAAATTAATTGAGGTCACTGAACAAGAAAGAACTTGTGGTGCTCCTGCATTTGCATTTGGAGGAGTGATGTTTTGAGTTACGTTAACCGTTGAAGTTGAAGTACAGCCGTTCGCAGGATCCGTAACCGTAAGCGTATACGTTCCAGGTTGATTCACCGTTGGAGTGACCGTTGTTCCTCCTGAAACAATTCCAGGACCCGCCCAAGAAAAAGTAGCTCCGCCTGTAGAAGATGATCCATTTAAAACTACACTTGTTGTTGCGCAGGTTAACAATTGAGGTGTTCCTGCATTTGCGTTAGGTGGGGTAATATTCTGTGTAACATTAACATTCGCTGTTGAAGTACAACCGTTCGCAGGGTCCGTAACCGTAAGCGTATACGTTCCAGGTTGATTCACCGTTGGAGTGGCTGTTGTTCCGCCTGAAACTATTCCAGGTCCAGCCCAAGAAAATGTAGCTCCACCCGTAGATGATGATCCATTCAGAACGACGCTCGTAACAGAACAATTTAATACTTGTGCCGCTCCCGCATTCGCATTTGGCGGGGTCACATTTTGAGTAATATTAACCGTTGAAGTAGCCGTACATCCATTTGATGGATTTGTAACAGTTAAAGTATATGTTCCTGGTGCGTTAACCGTAGGTGTTGCCGTTGCTCCACCTGAAACGATTCCAGGACCCGTCCATGAAAAGGTAACACCACCCGTAGACGATGATCCATTTAAAACCCTTGTAGTGTTTGTACAATTTAATTCTTGTGTCGTTCCAGCATTTGCGTCCGGAATTCCTACATCATTCGTAACAGTTGTATTCGCGGATGCAGTACATCCATTTGCTGGGTTTGTTACTGTCAAAGTATACGTTCCCGCTTGATTAACAGAAGGGGTTGCTGTTCCTCCACCAGAAACAATTCCAGGTCCTGCCCAAGAAAATGTTACACCTCCAGTTGAAGAAGAACCATTTAAATTAATTGAAGTTACCGCACAAGAAAGAACTTGCGGCGCCCCCGCATTTGCGTTAGGAGGAGTAACATTCTGAGTAACATTTACAGTTGAAGTTGCGGTACATCCGTTTGAAGGGTTTGTCACAGTTAATGTATAAGTACCTGGTGCGTTAACAGTTGGTGTTGCCGTGGTTCCACCAGAAACAATTCCAGGTCCTGCCCATGAAAAAGTAGCACCACCAGTAGATGATGAGCCATTTAGGACAACGCTCGTTGTAGTACAAGTCAATACCTGTGGGGTTCCTGCATTTGCGTTAGGAGGAGTTATATTTTGAGTAACATTAACCGTTGAAGTTGCGGTACACCCATTCGCCGGGTTGGTAACAGTTAATGTATATGTTCCTGGTGCATTAACCGTAGGTGTAGCCGTGGTCCCACCTGAAACTATTCCAGGCCCTGCCCAAGAAAATGTCGCTCCAGCAGTTGAAGAAGACCCATTTAATACAACGCTAGTGGTAGCACATGTTAAATTTTGAGGTGTTCCAGCATTTGCATTTGGAGGAACGACTGTTTGAGTAACATTTACTGTTGAAGTTGCAGTACATCCATTGGTTGGATTGGTCACTGTCAAGGTATACGTTCCTGGCGCATTAACCGTAGGTGTCGCCGTGGTCCCACCTGAAACTATTCCAGGTCCAGCCCAAGAAAATGTAGCTCCACCCGTAGACGATGATCCATTTAAGTTCACACTCGTCGTTGTACAAGTTAGTACTTGAGGTGTTCCCGCGTTCGCGTTTGGTGCTGTTATATTTTGAGTAACGTTAACCGTTGAAGTAGCAGTGCAGCCATTTGCTGGGTTAGTCACTGTTAAAGTGTATGTACCTGGTTGATTAACAGTTGGTGTTGCCGTTGCGCCACCAGAAACGATTCCTGGTCCTGCCCATGAAAATGTTACGCCTCCAGTTGAAGAAGAACCAGTTAAGGTACGAGTTGTATTCGTACATGTTAATACTTGTGCTGGACCTGCATTCGCATTCGGAGGAGTTATGTTTTGAGTAACATTCACATTCGCCGTATTTGTACAACTATTTGCTGGGTTTGTAACGGTAACCGTGTACGTTCCACTTGCATTTACAGTTGGTGTTGCCGATCCTCCACCAGATACAATTCCGGGTCCTGCCCAATTAAATGTCGCTCCACCTGTTGAAGAGGATCCATTCAAAGCGACTGAAGTCACAGAGCAATTCAAGGCCTGTGGAGTTCCTGCATTCGCGTTCGGAAGTGCAGGAGCCGTGTAACCTCCAGATAGAGTACAGGGGGTGGCCGAAAAAGAGGCCGTGACGGTGCAGGCTGCACCATTGGCGGCGAGTCCGTTAATTGAATACGATACTGGAGAAGCTGGAAATGGATAATTAAATACTTGAGAGCCTCCGCATGAATTTGAAACGGTCAATGTTCCACTAGTTGGGGCATTAGTATATGATACTTGTCCAGTTACATTGTAAGTGTTTCCCGCCAAACAGTTACTAGGATTTCGAGTTATACTATTAATTGAACATGGATTACAGGGATTCGGCGCAGTATAATTAATTGGACCATTGGCACAAGGTGTGTCCGCTGAGAAAAAAGTAGTTAGACTACACGGTGCGCCATCAGCCGTCATCCCATTCACTGTATAGTTTAAAACTGCAGATGAAGGAAAAGGAGCACTTGCGACAACCGTTTGATTTCCATCACAATCCTGTACAATTAAATTGCCAGAGGAAGGAGGATAAGCATATGTAATTTGCCCGGTTACATTGTACGTATTTCCTGGTGAAATACATGGTCCAATATTAGCAGTAAAATTACTTATCGCACATGGATAAACAATGTTACAATTCGTGGACCCTGTTCCTCCAGTTTGTGTTAAACTAATATTCTGATTAACATTCGCAAAGTTTGTAATTAACATAATATAGACTTGACCTGCAACAGCTCCTGGTATAGATGGTGTTTCCATATTCGTCGAGCTATAACTACAATCTACATTGGCTCCAAGTGACCCGCAATTTCCTTGTGCTGCAGCCAAATTTGCAAACGGTCCCCAAATAATAAAATCAATATCAGAACCAGCTGTCAAACTCATATCAATATTTCCATTGGTTGCTATTTCAAAATAATACCATGCGGGATTTGGTTGAGTTCCTAGACAGCCGTAATTATTACCTGCCTCTGATGTTGTGTTTGTACTCGCAGGGAAATTTGCTCCAACTTGTGTACAAATTGGTTGCATATTTGCGCATGTTGAACCTTGAGAGTAGACAAAATAATTCGTGAAAATAATACTTAGAAATAGTATGATTCTTTTTATAGTAGTTAGTAGTTTCATCAAGCTTAGTTGTTAATTAGAATGTTTTCGATTTCTAGTTTTCGATTGTTTAAACCAACTTTAATTCCTTCCATATCTTCAAACCATCCTGATTCATTAGCTGCAGCTTGTTCCGTTGGATTAGAATTTACCATTGCAATTTTTGAATTGATATTTTCAATATGTGCATCAATTCGTAACATTTCATTTTCTAGCTCTGCCCTATTATGAATAATTTGAGGCTCATTGAGCTTTTTAGTAATTGTAACTGTGCCATTGATTGCGTTCTCAGAGTGCCAATCATTGGTAGAAATAGTATTCGATGTGGAATCAGTTGGAGTATCTGTTACTTCTTGTTGGCAAAAGGTGTAATGTGCAACAAAAGCGAAAATTAAAATGAAAGTGATTTTCATAAAGAATAGCAGTTTAATTAAGTCAATTATATAAGTCTGGTTTATTTTCTAACGAAAGAATATTAAAACAGTTGCTTTATTTATTCGAATTTCATCAATTCAAAAACCTTAAAGATATGTAATAAATGAAAATTAAGAAAACTATTCAATACGCATTTACGCGACTTGGAAAATCGTTAATGAAGCGAATTGATTTATTTTAATGTGATCCTCTCGCTTGGAAGTCACAGCCCAAAAAGAAATGCTCTCCAGGAGCTTTTGATTCTTTTAGACGTTCATAAAGTCTCTCAACAGATTTTAGCCCTATTTCATTTATAGGCAATTTTAAAGCGCTAATTGGTGGATTCATGTAATCGAATGAATCATTGTCATCGAAAGAAATTAAACGAACATCTTTTGGTACCTCAATGTTCAATTTCTTTAGTGCAGATAAAACGGGAAGGGTACATTTATTATTCAAGGTGATAAAGGAGTCACCACCATTTTCAATTTCTAGCTTAATTAACTTATCAATCTTTTCTTGTTCGAATGGAAGTTCAACTGAACTAAAATCAACTTTTGATTTCTTACATGAGGCTTGAATTCCATTCACACGAGCTCGAATTGTTGAAACATTTGAAGGAATTGGTACCAAGGACACTACTTTTTTCGGTTTTATCGAAAATAATGATATTATATTCTCCGACTCTTTTTTATTATCGATGCCAACAAAATCAGCATTCTCATCACCTGGCCTATCCGCAAAAACAACTGGTATGTGCGTAGCAATTAAAATTGGAACCAAATCATCAATGTGATTACTCGGTGCTATAATCATCCCATCAATACTACGTTGAATTAATTCAGTCATCAATACCTTTTCCAGTTCCTTGTCGTCATTTGTGTTTACGATGAAGGTATTGTATCCTGAATTGTACAATTTCTCCTGAATAGTCTTACACAATTCGGCATAAAATGGGTTTGAAATATCCGGCAAAACTAAACCTATAGTTTTGGTTTCTCCGTGACGTAAACTTTTTGCAAAAAAGTTAGGAACGTACAAAAGCTCCTTTGCTTTTTCCCTAATTAGTCGTTGTTTCTCCTTACTGATGTTAAATTGATCACCTTTATCGTTAAGTACAAAAGAAACGGTGGCTTTAGAAACGTTTAACGCTTTTGCTATATCGCTTAAAGATGTTCTTTTTTCTTTCATCTGGAGATTATATTAGATTGATTACCTCTAAATATACTAATTATATCTTGACTGCAGAAACGAAACCTTCTCAATTATTTTGGAAGTTTAGAAACCATTTGCTTGTATTCTGTCGCATAATCGTTTCTTCCTGAACATCCCAATCCAACAGCTGCGGTATGGAAATGTTCAATGCGATTGCCTGGGTCAGGATGTGTACTTAAAAACTGTGGAACGCTTGATCCACCTTCTGCTTGAATTTTCTCAAAAAAACCAGCTCCACCATCAGCATTGTAGTCTGTTCCACATAAATATTCAACTGATTTCTGATCAGCTTCCGTTTCATGATTTCTTGAAAATTTCAATCCAACCAATTGACTGGTAATACTTGTCAAGGCAACTTGGTCACCAGCCAATACCTGTAACATGAAATCTATTCCATTCATCGTTGTCATTTGTCTAGTGGAATGGCGCATATCGGCGTGCGCGATTTCGTGCCCCAAAACTCCTGCAAACTCATCTTCTGAATCCAAGTACTTCAAAATACCAGTGTAAATATAAATGTACCCTCCTGGTGTGCAAAACGCATTTAATGTATTATCGTCATGTATAACACGTAACCTCCATTCAAATTCATCTTTATAATCAACACCTCCGGCATTTAAAATTTTATCTCGTACCTTATTCAAGTAGTCATAAATCTCTTTATATTTTATTGGATCTAATAAAGGGTACTCTGTTGGATTTCCATCTATTTCAGCAGCAACTTGAGCTCCTAATTCTTTATCCTGGCTCACTGTAAAAAGGTTGATTCCTTTTCCTTTATTCTTCTCATTAATCATTCCACAGGCAGACAAAAACAAGCCTGATATTCCAATAATTACTAATCCGTAAAATTTCATTCCTTAATTGTGTTTAAAATGTAAGCTCCTTTAATACAAAAAGTTGATTGCAAAAGTAATAAAACTTCCAATGCACCAGCCAATTATAACTTCTAAGAATGTGTGCTTTTGTAAATATAATCGTGCAGACATGACCAATCCAGAAAACAATATTGAAATCGTAAACATCCAAAGTTGATATTCATTTTGTTGTAAAATGTAGGCAAGTATATACCCCTGTCTCTTATACACATCTCCGAGCCCACGA
>OLID01000541.1_pt1 | contig 15198 bp, 10 predicted proteins | sample 1609361 | NCBI WGS metagenome assembly OLID01 (sample SAMN05416778, study PRJEB24817) | seawater metagenome | isolation source: Sea water | place: Canada:Atlantic | collected 2013-07
GAGATTTCTGCCTGTCTCGTGGGCTCGGAGATGTGTATAAGAGACAGATTACAAAAGGAGCATTTTTTGTGTCTTGATTTTCTTTTCCTTTACTTTCTCCCTCTGATTGAGAAAAACAACTGACTGAAAATAAGAATGTAAAAAAAAGAAGTTTTATTGATTTCATTTTGATGTTTTAAAAGCCGAAAATAATAATTTATTTCTAGAGGATAAAAACTACAGTAACAAACTTTTTGTATTTTCGTCTTACTATAAAAACTACATGGATTTACTTTTACTTTTTCTGGGATTGATTTGTATGATTTTAGGAATCATCGGCGCATTTTTACCAATTTTACCTGGACCTTTAACTGGTTGGCTCGGATTATTATTATTGAGTTTCACATCTGTTGTACCAAAAGATTGGACGTTTTTAGGAATTACTTTAGCCGTTGCAATTTTAGTTTGGATTCTCGATTATTTTATACCCGCAATGGGAACAAAACGTTTTGGCGGAAGTAAATATGGCGTTTACGGAACTACAATCGGATTAATCCTTGGCTTGTTATCTCCTATTCCATTTGGAATGTTAATTGGTGCTTTTGTTGGTGCTTTTATTGGCGAAACAGTTTTTGATAAAAAGAAATCAGACAAAGCATTAAAAGCTTCTTTTGGGTCTTTACTTGGTTTTTTTGTTTCGGCAAGTTTGAAATTCGGTGTTGGATTGGTGTATTTCTGGTTTTTTATCAGTTCTTTTTGGGAATATAAGTCGGTCTTTTTTTAAAAGTTGATAACAAAAAAAAAGCGTCCCATCTCAGGGAAGCTTTCCATTGGTTAACAAAACCACGACACTTTTATGAAAGTGCCAAAACAACACAACTAAATGCTACTTTAAAAAAAGCAGCCTGCAAATATACAAGGTTTTTTAAACCTGACAACTTATTTTAAAGCTTTCTAAAAGAAATCTATTTAATTGCAAATTGCTTAATCATTTTATTGATTGTATCTTTGCGCCTTTATTATATATCCTATAAAGAATACCGCAATATGCAATTATCAGAACAAGAAGTTGTACGTAGAGAAAAACTATCAAAATTACGCGAATTAGGGATCAATCCTTATCCGGCAGATTTATTTCCAGTGAACCACAATTCAAAACAGATTAAAGAGAGTTTTGCTGAAGATAAACAGGTAATTATTGCTGGTAGATTAATGTCTATTAATATTCAAGGAAAAGCTTCTTTCGCACAGTTACAAGATGCTGAAGGTAAAATTCAGGTGTATTTTAATAGAGATATTATTTGTGAAGGAGAAGATAAAACGAAGTACAATGATGTCTTTAAGAAATTATTAGATTTAGGAGATTTTGTTGGAATTGAAGGAGAATTATTCACTACCAAAGTTGGCGAAAAAACAGTTAGAGTTAAAGACTTCACCTTATTAAGTAAAGCTTTAAAACCTCTACCATTACCAAAAGAAAAAGACGGAGTTGTATTTGATGCATTTACAGATCCAGAAATGAGATACAGACAACGTTATGCAGATTTAGCAGTAAATCCTCATGTAAAAGAAGTATTCATTAAAAGAACAAAGTTATTTAACGCAATGCGTAATTTCTTTAATGAATCTGGATACTTTGAAGTTGAAACCCCTATTTTACAACCAATTCCTGGTGGAGCAGCAGCAAGACCGTTTATTACACATCACAATTCATTAGACATTCCGTTATATATGAGAATTGCCAATGAATTATATCTAAAAAGGTTAATTGTTGGCGGATTTGATGGTGTTTATGAGTTTTCTAAGAACTTCAGAAACGAAGGAATGGACAGAACTCACAATCCAGAATTCACAGCAATGGAAATCTATGTTGCATACAAAGATTACAACTGGATGATGGAATTCTGTGAGCGTTTATTAGAACATTGTGCAATTGCTGTAAACGGAACCACAAAAGCAACTTTTGGAGAACACGAAATTGACTTTAAAGCGCCGTATGCAAGAGTAACAATGGCAGATTCTATCAAACATTTCACAGGTTTTGACATTAGTGATAAAACTGAAGAAGAAATTTTTGCAGCTGCAAAAGAGATGGGAATCGAGGTTGATGCAACCATGGGGAAAGGAAAATTGATTGATGAGATTTTCGGAGAAAAGTGTGAAGGAAATTACATTCAGCCAACATACATTACAGATTACCCGAAGGAAATGTCTCCACTTTGTAAAGAACATAGAGACAATCCTGAATTAACTGAACGTTTCGAATTGATGGTTTGTGGTAAAGAAATTGCTAATGCATATTCAGAATTAAACGACCCAATTGATCAAAGAGAGCGTTTTGAGCACCAATTAAAACTAGCTGCAAAAGGAGATGATGAAGCAACAGAATTTATAGATGAAGATTTCTTAAGAGCTTTAGAATACGGAATGCCTCCAACATCTGGAATGGGAATTGGAATGGACAGATTGATTATGTTCTTAACAAACAACCAATCGATACAAGAAGTATTATTCTTTCCGCAAATGAGACCCGAAAAGAAAACAATTTCTGTAGAATTGAATGAGGAAGAAAAAGCAGTGCTGGAAATCATCACAAAAGCAGAAAAAATAGATTTAAACGAGTTGAAAGCACAATCTGGTTTATCCAACAAAAAATGGGACAAAACCATTAAAGGGTTAACCAAAAAAGAGGTTGCTAAGGTTTCTAAAACAGATGAAGGCTTATTTGTAGAAGTTTTATAAAAAATAAAATCAAAAAGGAATTACAAACAATGTAGTTCCTTTTTTTTCGTTAAAAAGAAATACCGAATCAAAAAAATAATTTAAGCTTGATTCAATCAACAAAAAAATATGACTCGTAAAATTCTATTTCTTAGTTTTTCATTGCTTTTATTAATTTCATGTGGAGAAAGTGAAATTAATTATACAAATCAAGCAAATAATCAGCAACGGTATAACAGTCAGATTTTTCAAAACGCAATTGTTTCTGAGGATGTTCGTTATGGAGCAAATGTTACTTTAAGCGGAGCTGCAATTGGTTTATCTATGGATATTTATCAACCAGAAAACGACACAGAAATCAATAGACCTTTAATAGTTTTAGCACATGGCGGAAGTTATACTTCTGGTGACAAAAAAGATCTATCAGAATTAGCTGCTTTTTTAGCAAAAGCAGGTTATGTTGTCGCATCAATAAATTACAGATTACTAGATATTACACCAACACAATTAGACTTCAAGAAAGTGGTCATAAATTCTGTCGCTGACATGAAAGCTTCTGTTCGCTTTTTCACAAAAGATGCTGCAACAACTAACTTTTACAAAACGGATTCTACAAAAGTATTTATTGGCGGATATTCAGCCGGAGCAATCACAGCTTTACACACTGCTTATGTTAATAATGAAAGTGAATTAACAACCATTGGCGGACAAGCATTTGTAGATTACGTAAACTCAAAAGGCGGACTGGAAGGTATGAGCGGAAACGAAAATTATTCTTCTGACATTAAAGGTGTTATAAATATTTCTGGGGCTTTATTTAATTCAAATTTTATAAATTCTAACGAAGCTAGTTTGTACAGTTATCATGGAACTGATGATTTAGTTGTTCCTTTTTTACAAGGAAATGTAAATGGAACAGGAATTATTGCTGATGGTTCTGGAATTTTACATCCTTATGCAAAATCAATTGGTTTAACAAGCGAATTAAATATAGTTCAAGGTGGCAAACACAACGCGTTTGTAAATTGCAATTCTTGCTTAGTAGAAATTAGAACATTTTTGTTTTCTAGACTTCAATAAGTTTTCTAACATTATTTTTTTATCTTTCAAAACGCTAATCAACTACCGTTTTGAAAAAAAATATCTTTCTAATTTTTATAATTAGTTGCACAACTTTATTTGCTCAGGAAAAAAAACAAGTTTTTGTAAAACACATTAATACAGATGTTCGAGAAATTTCTATTGACGGGCAACTAAATGAAGCCGATTGGGCAACAGCAAAAACAACTACAAATTTCTGGCAATACTTTCCTACAGATTCTCTAAAAGCCAAAAATCAAACAGAAATAAAGATGATGTTTGATGACAAAAATTTATATATTGGAATTATAGTTAAAGCAAAATCAAACGATTTTATTGTTCCGTCTTTACGTAGGGATTTTAGAGCTTCAGGTAACGATAATGTTACACTAATTTTTGACACATTTAATGATGGTTCCAATGCTTTTTTCTTTGGAACAAACCCTGCAGGTGTAAAAAGAGAAGCATTGCTTTCTGGTGGGGGAACAGATTTGCGAGGATTTAATTTAGCTTGGGATACAAAATGGGTTTGTAAAACTCAAATTTTAGAAGATGCATATGTTGCAGAAATTGCAATTCCGTTAACAGCTTTTAAATTTAGAGAAGGAGAAACTAAATGGCGCTTTAATAGTTATCAATTTGACACACAAGATAACGAGCGAAATACTTGGATGAACATTCCACAAAATCAGTTTATTTTTAGTTTAGCTTATATGGGCGAAATGATTTTCGAAAAACCATTAGGAAAGTCTAGAGCACCTATTGCAATTATACCATACATCAATACTTTTTCTGGAAAAGATTTTGAAAATAACACATCAATAAATGATGTAAAAATTGGAGGAGATGCAAAGTTTGCTATTGGCAATAGCATGAATTTAGATGTAACAATCAATCCAGATTTTTCCCAAGTAGAAGTTGATCAACAAACAACTAATTTAACCAGATTTGAAATTTCGTTACCAGAACGAAGACAGTTTTTTATTGAAAACAGTGATTTATTTGGAGATTTTGGAAGTTCAAGAGACGGAAATCCTTTTTTCTCAAGACGGATTGGAATTGCAAAAGATAAAAGCGGAAATTCTATAGAGAACGGAATTGTTGCTGGAGCAAGATTAAGCGGAAAATTAAATAACAATTTACGTTTAGGTATCTTGAGTGTTCAGACTGAAGAAGATGTTGCAAATGAAATTCCGTCTACAAACAATTCGGTGGTTGCAATTCAACAAAAATTATTTAGCCGGTCAAATCTTAGTTTTTTATTCATTAATAAACAAGCGACAAAAGAGTATAGTTTTCTAGCTCAAGAAGACAAATACAATCGAGTTATTGGTGTAGATTACAATTTAGCTTCCGCAAATAATACCTGGAATGGAAGATATTTTATACATAAGTCTTTTTCTCCAACTACAAATGGCAAAGATATTTCTGCAGGAATTTCTACAGAATACAATTCTAGAAATTTTAAAATTAGATTAAGCGGTGTTTATATTGAAGATGCTTTTAGATCTGACTTAGGTTTTATTAGAAGAACAGATATTTTAAAAATCAATCCAAATTTTGAACACACTTTTTATCCAAAGTCTGGCAAAATTCAAAAGCATGCAGTTTCAATAACGCCAATTTTTATTTGGAAACCCGAATTAAGTTATGAGAACTCAGATTACACGATAATTAGCAATTGGAATATCGATTTTAATAATGCTACAAACCTAGAGTTTTCTATGTTTAATCGTTACACGTATTTGTATGATGGTTTTGACCCGACTAGAACAAGCTCAACAGAATTACCAGCAAATGTTGGATATTCTTACACAAGTTTTGAAGCAAAATATAGGTCAGATATAAGAAAACAATTTTCTTTTGATGTTTCGCCATCAATTGGGCAGTTTTATAACGGAAATAAATATTCTTTAGAAGGAAATTTAAATTGGAGATTAGAACCAAATTTTCAAACTAAAATACAAGTAAATTATAATTACATTAGCTTACCAAAGCCTTATGCAACAGCATCAATTTGGTTAATTGGCCCACGATTTGATGTTACTTTTAATAAAAGTTTGTTTTGGAACACATTAGTTCAGTACAATAATCAAGACCAAAGCTTAAGTGTAAATTCAAGATTACAATGGCGTTTTGCTCCGTTATCTGATTTGTTCATTGCTTATAATGATAATTACAATACAAACTCACCTTTAAGCCCTAGATTTAGATCCATAAATTTAAAACTCAGTTATTGGCTTAATTTATAACAATAAATAGAAATTAGTTTACTAGTAAACTCAACAATGTCTTTAACATTTTTTTAAGAATTTTCTTCTATATTAGTATTAAATTCGAAAAAATAATTTTTTTACACTAACCTTTTAAATATAAATACATGATACAAAAAGTCATTTCAAGATTATTAGTTGTCTTATTTGTTTTTGGTTTTTCTATAGACGCTGATGCTCAGCGAAAAAAGAAAAACAGCAAAAAAGATGCTAAAACAGTAGTTAAACCTACTCCAAAACCAAAACCTAAAAAAGGAGCCATTAAACCTTATGCAGATGTTGTTACAAAAGATGTAAAAACTGATGATGGTTTATTTAAAGTTCACAAAAAAGACGCAGCTTACCTATTTGAAATTCCTAATGATTTATTAGGGAGAGATATGTTAATGGTAACTAGAATTGCTAAAACAGCAAATGGTCTTGGCTTTGGTGGTGGAAAAATCAACACACAAATGTTACGTTGGGAACGTAAAGACAAAAAAATATTATTAAGAGTTATTTCTCAAAATGTAGTTGCTGATAAAAATTTACCAGTACACGAAGCAGTAGAAAACTCTAATTTTGCCCCAATATTATTTGCTTTTCCTATACTAGCAATTAATAAAGATGATAATAATGCTATCGTAATTGATGCAACTACATTATTTACAACTGATGTTGCAGCAATTGGATTACCTAGTTTTTATAAAAGAAGGTTAAAAGCTACTAGATTAGATACAAAGCGTTCTTTTATTGATAGAGTAAATAGTTACCCACAAAATATTGAAATCAGAGATGTTAAAACTTATTTCTCATCTGCTCCTCCTTCAAATCAAAGTGTTGGTTCTATTTCAATAGAATTAAGTAACTCATTGATTTTATTACCAGAAGTTCCGATGAAGCGTCGTTACGCTGACGATAGAGTTGGATGGTTCGCAAGATCTCAGGTAGACTATGGTTTATCTGATCAAAGAAGTAAAACTGTAAGATACTTAGATAGGTATCGTTTAGAAGTTAAAAAAGAAGACATCGCTAAGTTTAATAGAGGTGAATTAGTTGAGCCTAAAAAACAAATTGTTTATTACGTAGATAGAGCTACTCCTGAAGAGTGGGTTCCATTTATTATTCAAGGAGTTAATGACTGGAATGTAGCTTTTGAAGCAGCAGGATTTAAAAATGCAATTGTTGCGAAGAGAGCTCCAACTGCAGAAGAAGATCCAGAATACAGTCCAGAAGATGTACGTTATTCTGTAATTCGTTATTTAGCTTCTCCAATTCCAAATGCAAACGGACCTCACGTAAGTGATCCACGTTCAGGAGAAATTTTAGAATCTGATATCAACTGGTATCACAATGTAATGAGCTTATTACAAGGATGGTTTTTTGTTCAAACAGCAGCAATAAATCCTGAAGCACAAAAAGTTGGATTTAAAACTGAAGTTATGGGAGAGTTAATCAAGTTTGTTTCTTCTCACGAATTAGGACACACAATTGGATTACCACATAACATGGGAAGTAGTTCTGCATACCCTGTAGACTCTTTACGTTCTGCTACTTTTACAAAAAAATTCGGAACAGCACCTTCAATTATGGATTATGCGCGTTTCAATTATGTAGCACAACCAGGAGATAAAGGAGTTGCATTAATGCCAAATATTGGTGTATATGATAAGCATGCTATTAATTGGGGATATAGACCAATCTTAGGAAAAACTGCAGAACAAGAAAAACCAATCTTAGATAGCTGGATTTTAAAACATGCTGGAGATCCTTGGTATCGCTTTGGAAGAAATAACAGAATTGACCCAAGTTCTCAAACTGAAGATTTAGGTGATGATGGAATTAAAGCAAGTAAATATGGAGTTGCAAATTTAAAACGTATTGTTCCTAATTTAATGAGATGGACTGGAAAAAAAGGTGAAAACTATTCTGACCTAAAAGATATGTATGGACATGTACTTTCTCAATTTATGAGATATTCTGGACATGTAACAACTATTGTTGGTGGTGTTATTGAAGACAATAAAACATCTGATCAAGCTGGTGTTATCTATACAAATGTTTCAAAAGACAGACAAAGAAGTGCTGTTAAATACCTTAATGATGAAGTATTTAATACACCTTCTTGGTTAATCAATAAAGCAATTATTGACAGAACTGAATCATCTGGAGTTTCTAACCGTATCAAAAACATGCAGTCAAGAGCTCTTAACGGACTTTTAAATGATGCTAGAATCATTAGAATGGTAGAAAACCAAACTCTAAATGGAGCAAAAGCATATACTGTAATAACTCTAATGTATGATTTACGTAGAGGTATTTGGGCTGAGTTGTATTCAAAAAAATCAATTGATACATACAGAAGAAACTTACAAAGAGCTCACATTAGTAGATTAGGAACTTTAATGTCTAAAGGAACTGATATTTCTGACATCAAACCTGTAGTAAGAGGAGAGTTAAACAGAATTAAAAGAGATACTAAGAGAGCAATTGCTACTGCACCTGATACAATGACTAGATATCATTTACAAGATGTTGTTGAAAGAATAGATACTATTTTAGACCCTAAATAGTATTTTCTTAACTAATTATAAAAAGCGTTACCAATTTGGTAACGCTTTTTTTTATTCCTACATATTAAAACTTTAAATTGTACACGTATTACACTTTTAATTTTTTTTTGATGAAACACCAAACTATAGTATTAAAATATATCCTCTTTTTTTTAATTGCTTTTTTGCCATTTACAATTCAATCTCAGGATACGAAATGGAATTTAACAAATGACAATGCTATTGAATGGAAGGTAAAGCAAAATGAATCTCATTTAGATCATATTGAAATGAGTGGTTTTTACACATCAGCAATTGTTTATTACGGTGTAGAAAAGGGGGTTTTAAAACAGAAAACAAAATTGGTTTTCCCAATGCTTCGCACCATTCCTAATGATACGCATGCAAGTTTAATTCATGATTTTGATAGTGATACTTTTGATAAGGTAAAAGTAAATGGAAAATCAATTATTGAATACCCTAGTCATTTTTATCACAAAGGTATTATTAAAATAAAATCGAATACTAATACTGGAATTGCTGTAGAACACCACTTGTTTCCTTCTACAGATCAACCTGTTTTTATTGATAAAATAACTTTGAAAAACACTACTCAGAATTCAGTAAAAATTGATCTACCTGATATCAATTATTTACACACAACAGATGCGGAAAAAGGAGTAACCGGTTCTTATATCATTTCAGCTAAAACTTCTAAAAGAGGGGTGTTTAGTTTAAGAAAGAATGAAGTATTAGAATATGCTATTATATATTCTGCTAGAAGAATACACGAAGATGAGCAATTTGTTTCTGCAGATTATGAATACAAAAAGAGAGTTGATTTTGTTAAAAACACTTCATCCGCTTTAGTTCTTGAATCCCCAGATGAAATTTTAAACAATGCTTTTTCTTTCGCAAAAATAAGAGCTGTAGAAAGCATTTTTAAAACAAAAGGAGGTTTGATGCATGCTCCAGGAGGAAGTAGATATTATGCCGCAATATGGGCAAATGACCAAGCAGAATATGCAAATCCTTTTTTTCCTTTTCTAGGAAATCGTGCAGGAAATGAATCTGCCATAAATTCTTTTAGACATTTTGCTAGATATATAAACGATGAGTACAAACCTATTCCGAGTTCAATTATAGCAGAAGGCCTAGATTATTGGAATGGCGCTGGAGACAGAGGTGATATGGCGATGATAGCTTATGGAGCTACAAGGTTTGCGTTAGCTTACGGAAATAGAAATACAGCAAAAGAGCTATGGCCATTAATTGAATGGTGTTTAGAGTTTTCTAGAAGAAAAGTGAATTCTAACGGAGTTGTAGTTTCTGATTCTGATGAATTAGAAGGAAGGTTTGCAGCAGGAGATGCTAACTTAAATACATCTAGTTTATATTATGACGCTTTAGTTTCTGCAGCAATTTTAGGAAAAGAAATTGACATTGACGTAAAGCAATTAAATACTTACAAAACCCAGTCAGAAAATTTGAAAATTGCTATTGAAAAATTCTTCGGAGCAAATCTTAATGGTTTTGAAACATATAGATATTTTGAAGGAAACGATTTTTTAAGAGCTTGGATTGCTACACCATTAACCGTTAATATTTTTAATAGAACAAAAGGAACTGTTGATGCTCTATTTTCAAAATATTTATGGACAAATGACGGATTGGCTTCTCAAGCAAGCATTAAAGATTGGAAAGCGTCTGTAAAACCATATATTAAAATTCACAAATTACAAGAAAGTGATAATCGATCAATTGCAGCAATTAAGAAAGTATTTGATGACAAGGTTTTTAATCAAGATCAATTTACAAAGAGAAACTTTAGAGATTCTAAATGGAGAAGTGTTCAACTTCCTGGGTATTATGAAACTATTTTTAAAGACAAAGAGCCATTAGATGGTGTTTATTGGTTTCGAAAAAAATTCAAAATTCAAAATATAAATTCAGATTTTACCTTAAATATTGATGAATCAATTGACGATTCGGCAAGAATATTTGTGAATGGAAAAACAATTGGAACTTCTATTTGGAATACAACAGCTAATAATTTTACAATTCCTAAATCATATTTAAGAAAAGGAGAAAACATCGTCGCAATTTTAGCAATTGACCGAAGAGGTCCTGGTGGAATTACTGGAGATATTTCTATTGAAAACAATTCAGGTGTTAAAATCTCTTTAAATGGAAAATGGAAATATTTGTTTTACGGGTTTACAAGAAACTATCAGTATTTTATTAAAGCTACTAAAAAAAGTAAACAAATATTAAATCATCAAGAAAAATTAAAATCTATTTTTCAGGATGAAAACATTACAACCTTTTGGGACAGAGCAACATTATATGCATTTAGGGGAGCTTTTGCTGCTGGTGAAACCAAACGTACTATGCAATATTTAAAAGAGTATTCAGAAAGACGTTTATTAGGAGAACACGTTCCTTATCCTGTTGAAGCTTACCCAGAAGGAAGTCAAAGACATTTATCTGCCGAAAGTGCCTTATACTGTAGAGTAATTACTGAAGGATTACTAGGGATTAGACCAACTGGTTTTAATACTTTTTCGTTTTCCCCAAAACTTCCAAAAGAATGGAATCAAATAGCTTTAAGAAATATCAAAGCCTTCAATTCAGACTTTGACATAGAAATTAAAAGGAAAAAAAATCAACTTCATATTAAAGTTTTTAATAATAAGAAAGTCTATTTAAATTCAACAATTAAAGAAAGTGAGACCGTTGATGTTACCTTAAACTAAAAAAAAGCCTCTCAAGTTTGAGAGGCTTTTTTTATTAATTCTACTTATTAAAATCTTCAATTGAGTTCTTTATGACTTCGTCTAATCTTTTCTGATCTATATTATATTTCATATCTAAACCATTCTTTTCTGGGAATTGCTCAATAATTAATGATGATGAAGGAAAAGCAAAATCAACACCTAAAGCCTTTGCCAATTTTACAATTGCAATATGTAACCTGTGTTTAGAAGACTGCTCTGTTCCCCATTCCAAAGACTTAAAATACACATTTATCATGATTAATAAAGCAGAATCTCCAAACCCAGTAAATTCTACATTATAAGACTCTGAGCGTGTTTCTGGATGTGCAATTATCAATTCTCTTAATCCTTTTACAAAAGCTTCAATTAGTTCTGGTGGTGTATCGTATCGTAAACCCAACTTTGTGTTGTAACGTCTATATAATCTTAAGCCTTTATTATTGATAACAATCTCAGACAACTTGCTATTAGGTATTTGATAAATAGAAGTATCTACAGCTCTAATTCTTGATGATCTAAATCCAACTTCTTCTACGGATCCAACAACCTCACCAGCTTCAATCCAATCTCCAATATGAAATGGCTTGTCAAGAAATATCATAAATGTTCCTATCAAATTTCGAACAGTGTCTTGAGATGCTAATGCAACAGCCAAACCACCAATTGAAGCACCAGCAATAACTGTTGTTGCATCAAAACCTAAAACAGTTAACATCTTTAAAATTCCAACAAAAATTACAATTCCAGTTAAAAAATTATTTAAAATAGGAACTAATTGATCATCTAACTTACTTACAGTTCTTTCTGTAAATTCTGAATACACATGCATAACTACTTGCACTAATTTTAAGAAAACATAAATCCAAAAAACAGTTTGTGCTATATTTAATCCAACAAACACCCATTTGTTAATTATCAAACTAAATTGAAAAGAAGGAAATACTTTATCTATAAAACTTAGTGCTATTAACAAGCCTATCGGATGTGCCAATTTTTTTAAAACTTTGGCAATAGCTAAGCCATCGTTATGAAGGAAATAACTGTGTACTTTACGTAGAAAGAAAAAAGTAAAACGTTTAAAAATAGCATGTAATAAAAATGCAATAATTACCATGATTAGCAGCCCTACATATTTCCAAACCTCAATCTCAAAAACTTTTTTATGTCCAAAATCTGGCATTAATTCTTCAAGCTTTAAAACATACCAAGGAAAAACATCATTATAAATATCATCGAGATTTTTAATTGTTTCCTGAGAATAATACCATTTCTCTCCGACTTTTTCAACAGAAATTAAAGGCATCACATCTGGAAATAATACATATTTATTAAAATTTCCTAGCATTAATGAATCTTTATAATCTGAATTTGTTGGTGTATTCTTAAAATCGACAAACAACCCTTTCCCGTCTAAAATTTGCTTTATTTTAATCGCTGCATTTTTAGGTTTTTTTGTAGAATTTGGAAAAATAGTTAATGCTGCTTTTTCAGGCTGGTATGAGTCTGATTGTAAAAAATACAAGTGTGAGTATATAGTAGCATTAGGATTTTTAAGGTTAACATTAGTAGAATCTTGAGCCGACAAAACTGATGTAAATAGTAAAAAAACGAGTAGTAATCTTTTCATTTTTAAGGATTTCAAATTTGTTAATCGTATGTTAAAAAAACATTCAAAGTTAAACCTTTTGATTTTTTTAAAGTCAAAGAAGCATAATAAATAACAATTAAAATTTTAAAACATGAAAAAAGTAGCATTAGCATTAGCGTTTATATTTACAGTTTCAGCTGGTTTTTCTCAACAGAGAAAAAGAATGGCTAAAAAGAATAATATGACTCCAGAACAAGTGGCAACATTGTCTGCAAAAAAATTAACACTTCAATTAGATTTATCTAAAGACCAAACTCGAAAAATTACTGCTTTGTACACCGATATGGCAAAACAAAGAAAAGTAAAAGGAGATAAAATGAGAAAAGAAGCAGAAGCTTCTAGAGCAAAGTTAGCAAAAAACAAAAAAGACGATGTTAGAAGACAGCGAAGACCAAGAGCAGATTTTGAAACTGCCAATGAAGCTTTAGATAATAGAATTGCTTTTCAGGCAAAAATGAAGAAGATCTTAACGTCTGAGCAATATGAAAAGTTTTCTAAGCTACAGAAACGTAAAGTTGGTAAAGCAAAGAAAATGATGGCTGGAAAAAAGCAGAAAATGGCTAAAAAGCAAAAAATGAGAAAACGCGGAAAAGGAAAGCGTTAGAAAATAAATGTATTTGTTTGATTGATTGATACAAAAAAGCCCGATGTTATGTGAGAGTTCATCGGGTTTTTCTTTTTTATTCTTTAAACCAACTAGAATACTCCACATAATTATTGGCAATTCTGTCAATCTCTCCAGAAATTAATTCCTTAGAAATATCTTTTATTTTTTTAGCAGGAACTCCCGCGTAAATAGTTCCACTTTCTACAATAGTGTTTTTAGAAACTACTGCCCCAGCTGCAACTATCGAATTACTTTCAATCACACAATCATCCATAATAATACTTCCCATCCCAATTAAAACATTGTCCTGAATTGTACAACCGTGTACAATTGCATTATGACCAATAGAAACATTATTACCAATTGTTGTCGGTGATTTTTGATACGTTGCATGAATTACAGCGCCATCTTGTACATTTACTTTATCGCCCATTTTTATAAAATGAACATCGCCACGAATTACAGCATTAAACCAAACGCTACAATTTTTACCCATAGAAACTTCGCCTACAATAGTTGCATTTTCAGCTACATAACAATCTTCTGGAATTTGCGGAAACTTGCCTTTTACAGCTTTAATTATTTTCATTAAAAATTTATTTGATTTTCAAGGTTTGCCCAACACTTATTGTGTTACTTGATAAGTTATTGGCTTTTTTTAACTGACTCACTGTAATTTTATACTTCCTAGAAATAGAATATAACGTTTCTCCTTTTTTAACTGTATGCGTTTTACCTTTTGAAAACTTCTTAGGCTTCACAGTCTTTTTTACAGGAACAACTTTTGGTTGATTCTTTTTAACTTCTCTTCTATACTTTTTTAAATCGCTTTTTTTAACCTTATCAAACTCATATAATTTATAATCTTCAATTATCTTGATAAGCTTATTTGGATATTTTCTATCCGTAGCATAACCCGCTTTTTTTAAACCTCTAGCCCATTTCTTATAATCTTTGATTCTGTAATTGAACAAAAAAGCATAACGTCTCCTTCCTGTTAAAAACTTAGAATGATCGTTATATGAATTCTCTACATATCTATATTTTCTAAAACAATCGTCTTTTTTATCATCATCATGATACACGCGTTTCCCTGTCCAACCTGTATGACATTTTATCCCAAAATGATTGTTAGATTTTGATGCCAATGTACTTCTTCCGTTTCCAGATTCTAAAATTCCTTGTGCTAAAGTTATACTTGCCGGAATTTTATATTCATGCATTTTTATTACTGCTAACGGTGCATACTTTTTAATATACGTTAACGTGTATTTGTTTAGTTTTTTATTTTTCTTGACAAGCTTTTTTACGTGTGCATTCTGTTTTACAGAAGGCATTTTCTTTATAGAAGTAGTTTCTTTTGGAGCTTTCTTTTTAGATTTTACTACGCTTTTTTTAGAGCCACAGCTTACAAGAAAGATGCTAAGAAACGCTATAATTATGTAAGATTTAAACTTCATTAAAGGGTAATTAATTCTAAATTTTTCTTTGATAATTTCTGATTAACGCCTTCAATTCCTTGTAAACCGCCAGTGTCTGTCTCTTATACACATCTGACGCTGCCGACGATCTACTCTGTGTA
>OLID01000543.1_pt1 | contig 15185 bp, 9 predicted proteins | sample 1609361 | NCBI WGS metagenome assembly OLID01 (sample SAMN05416778, study PRJEB24817) | seawater metagenome | isolation source: Sea water | place: Canada:Atlantic | collected 2013-07
GATTTCTGCCTGTCTCGTGGGCTCGGAGATGTGTATAAGAGACAGGGGCAGGGCGTGGGTTATCAGGTCCGCTTTAGCGACAACACCAATGAACACACGTTTATCAAGCTGATGACCGACGGCATTCTGCTGGCGGAAATCCAGCAGGATCGTTATCTCAACAAATACGAAGTGCTGATCATTGATGAGGCGCACGAGCGCAGTCTCAACATTGATTTCCTGCTGGGATACCTCAAGCGTCTGAGTCGTCAACGCCCTGACCTGAAGATCATCATTACCTCGGCAACCATAGATGTAGAAAAATTCTCCAGTCACTTTTCCGGTGCACCCATCATCAGTGTGTCGGGACGGACCTATCCGGTGGAGATTCTGTATCAGGACCCGGCAGAATTGGGCAGCGACAGCCAGGATCAGGCCAGCGACAAAGACGAGGACGTGTTGTTTGCCGGCGTCATGCAGGCCTTGCGCAGGCTCGAGCGTATCGAGCGGGAACGGCGGCAGCCACCGGGTGACGTACTGGTATTTCTGAGTGGCGAACGGGAAATCCGTGACCTGGCCATGGCGCTGCGCAAACAGGAACTGAGGCAGGCGGAAATACTGCCGCTGTATGCGCGGCTGACCCAGAATGAACAGCAGCGTATTTTTGCCCCGCACAAGGGGCGTCGTATCATTTTGTCCACCAATGTCGCAGAAACCTCACTGACGGTGCCGGGCATCCGGTATGTGATCGACAGCGGCCTGGTGCGTATCAGCCGCTATAGCGTGCAGAGTAAAGTGCAGCGTCTGCCGATTGAACCGGTGTCCCAGGCCAGTGCCAATCAGCGCGCTGGTCGCTGTGGCCGGGTGGCCAGCGGTATCTGTATCCGCCTGTACAGCGAGAGCGATTTTTTGAGTCGGCCAGAATACACTGATCCGGAGATTCAACGCACCAATCTCAGCGCAGTCATACTACAGATGCTGTTGCTGAAGTTGGGGGATATCGGCCAGTTCCCCTTTGTCGAAGCCCCTGACCGGCGGGCCATCAATGATGGTTTTAAGCTGCTGGATGAGCTGGGTGCCATCAATCGCGAGCGCCGACTGACCGATACCGGTCGTGCCATGGCCCGCCTGCCGGTAGACCCGCGTCTGGGGCGCATGCTGCTGGAAGCCGCCAGACGTCACACATTGTATGAACTGCTGATCATCGTCAGCGCACTGAGTGTGCAGGACCCGCGCGAGACGCCGGCAGACAAGCGCCAGGCGGCCCGGGAACGGCACCAGCAATTTGCCAGCAAAGAGTCGGACTTTTTGTCCTGGGTGATATTGTGGGAAGAGGTGGAACGCCAGCGACAGGATCTGACGCAGGGGCAGTTCAGGAAGTTCTGCAAGGATAATTTTCTGTCCTGGATGCGGCTGCGTGAATGGCGGGAAACCCATCGCCAGCTTAGTCTGTCATGCCAGTCACTTGGTTATAAGGCGCCGCAACGCACAGAAGAGCAGGTGGCGGACTACGAAGCGATACATCGTGCCATGCTGCCCGGTTCTCTGAACCAGCTGGGGCAGAAAACCCAGGACGGTTTTTATCTTGGCAGCCGCGGGCGGAAGTTCTCCCTGTTCCCCAGCTCGGTGTTATACAAAAAAATGCCGCGCTGGATAGTCAGCGCCGAATTGATCGAAACCAGCCGTCTGTTTGCCACCATGGCGGGCCGTATTGAACCGGAATGGGCAGTGGACGCGGCGCCTCACCTGTTACGGCGGGACTATTTTGAGGCGCACTGGGAGAAAAAGCGCGGTGAGGTGATCGCCTATGAAAAGATCAGTCTGTTCGGCCTGACCCTGATTGAAAAACGCGCAGTGTCCTACGGTCGTATTGATCCGCAGCTCAGTCGCGACATCTTCATCCGTGAAGGGCTGGTGGCGGAACAACTGGACACGAGTCTGGGCTTTTATCAGGCCAACGCGGAACTGCTGACAGGCATCCGGCGGCAGGAAGAAAAAGAGCGTCGCCCGGACATTCTTGTGGGAGACGATCAGCTGGCGGCATTTTATGACGAGCGCCTGCCGCCTTCGGTTAATACAGTCGCAGCACTGGAACAATGGTACGGGGAGGCCGAACAACAGGGTACTGATCCGCTCCGCATGCAGCGTCAGCATGTGATTGCTCGGGACATTGATCAGCACAGCGAGTATGCCTTTCCTGACAGTACCGCGGTGCAACACAATGAACTGGCGATCAATTATCGCTTTGAGCCGGGCAGTGACGAGGATGGTATCCGTATCGATGTGCCAGCGCCACTGATCGCCAGTATGGTGCAGCGTGATCTTGACTGGGCCGTACCCGGCCTGGTCCATGATCGGGCGGTGGCGTTGATGAAAAGTCTGCCCAAGGCCTTGCGTAAACAGTTTGTGCCAGTGCCGGACTTTGTTACGCAGGCGCTGAGCAGCGCGGGCAAGGAGAACGGGGCGGGTAAGGAGAGCAAGGCGGGCGCGGGCGACAGCGACCGGTCCGAACAAGCGTTGACCGAACTGCTTGCTGATCGGGCCTGGGCGCTGAAACGGGTCCGGATTACCCCGGAGCAGTGGGATCCGTCGGCGGTCCCCTTGCATCTGCAGCCTCGCATCCGCGTGCTGGGCAAACACGGCAAGGCGCTGGCTGAAGGTCAGGATCTGGCAAGTCTGAAACGGCAGTTCAGTGACAGCCCGGCGGCGGCAACCCGGACCCGACAGCATCCCCTGGAGCGTTCCGGGCTGACTGACTGGGACTTTGGAGATCTGCCCGCCACTGTAGAGATTCAGGACGGTATCAGGCTGATTCGCTATCCGGCGCTGAAAGACAACGGCGACAGCGTCGCCATTGTGCTTTGTGATACCGAATACAGGGCGCAGCAAACCACCCAGCGCGGCCTGGCTCGATTGCTGATGCTGAGAACGGCGCAACAAAAGAACATGATCCTCAAACAATTGGGCCGCGTACAAAACACGCTGGGGCTGAAACTGATTACGCAGGACAAAGCCTGGCTGGAACATGCGGTATCGGCGGCGTACCGGCTCGGCTTTCATTTGAATGAACAGCGCATAGGCAACCGGGCCGAGTTTGAGGCACTGCTAGCGGCCGGCAAGGCGGATCTGGTAGACCAGGCCGCACGTCTATGCCGTCTGCTGACGGATACCTACGATCTGCTGTTTGACATCAGGCGTCGGCTGTCGGCTTTGCCGGCCACGCACCGGGCTGCAGCAACCGATATCGATGCACAACTGGCGCTGCTGTTCCCCGGTGACTTCCCGTTATCGGTACCCGATGCCTGGCTCTGGGAGTATCCCCGGTACCTCAAGGCAATTCAGCAGCGACTCGATAAGATGCCGGGGCAATGGCATAAAGATCAGGCAACGCAAGCTGTGCTGAACGAGCTGGCAGATCTGTATGGTCAGGACAGGGTGCAGGCACAGGTTGGCGAACATGCCGGTCTGGCGGATTTTCCCTGGTGGCTTCAGGAGCTGCGTGTTTCCCTGTTCGCCCAGACACTGGGTACTCGTGGACCCGTGTCGGAGAAACGATTGCGTAAGCTGCTGGCTCTCCCCCGATAGGGCTATATAAAGCAACCTGCGAATCTGGGATAATACGCGCCCTAATGTTTTGGAGCGGTAAAAGCGAATGCAGTATCGTTTTAGCAGATTGTTGGCGCTGGGTCTCATTCTGGGCATGGCCGCCGGTGGCGTATTTGCCCAGCAACCGTCGGAGTATGATCCGTGGGAACCGGTAAATATCAGGGTCCACGCATTCAACGAGTACGTTGACCGTAAGGTGTTACGTCCAGTGGCAAACGGGTACACGCGTTACGTGCCTGGTGTCGCGCGCACGGGCGTCAGAAATTTTTTCAGTAACATCAATAATATTTCAGTGCTTGCCAACAATCTGCTGCAATTCAAACTGGACGCCGCGGCCAACGATACGGGGCGCCTGATGCTAAACACCTCCTTTGGCCTGGCCGGCCTGGTAGATGTAGCTACCTGGGTCGGGTTTGACAAGAACGAAGAGGATTTTGGTCAGACCCTGGGATATTGGGGCGTCCCACCGGGTCCGTATGTGGTGATTCCGCTGTTCGGGCCAAGCACGGTTCGTGATGGTTTTGGTTTTGCTGTGGATAACTCTACCAACCCGCTTAATCACCGCGATGATGTCATGCTGCGCAATGCCGCGTTCGTATTGCAGCAGATAGATCGTCGGGTTGAGGCTATGTCAGTGGAATCGCTGATGTCCGGGGATCCTTATATCTTCACTCGTGAAGCCTACCTGCAGCAGCGCGAGTATCTGGTCAGGGACGGCGAAGTGGCCGACCAGCAGAGCGACTGGGGTGACTGGGACTGACCAGTGCTTGTGGCGTGAGCTATTTCGTGGGCTGTTACGTTGGTCCAAAGGGCGCCGGTCAGGCGCCGTCGCGGACCCGCAGTTTGGTGCGGATGAAATCACTGTGTGAGACGTAAAGCAGATCGGCGGTTTTGCGAATCATCTGTTCCTCATACTTGTCCAGATGATCATCGGCCAGTGCCAGCCGCCACAGGTTTTCCACCAGCAACACCTTGTCCTCATATTCGTAGGCCTCATTTACCAGGCTGGTAAATTCGTACAGCGACACCGCCTGTGCTGCTTCCTCCTCGGCCAATGCAACAATATCGTCAAGCTGTTGCTTGTCCAGTTTGAAAGTGTCTTCCAGCACCTGACGCAACATGTCGGTTTCGCGTGCATCAATATGCCGGTCGGTCTTGAGCAATTCAAACATCAGCGCGGCGCTGGCCAGTCGTAAGCGGCCGATCTTGTGCTCCGCACTTTCCTGGGTCGGGCTGGCCAGCTGGTTATCAAAAAAGCGCTTGATCGCAACGATCATACTGTCTCCTCGTCTGTGTTGTATTGCCGCGTTTCGTCGCCCGGGTGGTTGTCGGTGTCCGCCAGCGCCAGCGCGTCTTCGAGCACGGAAATTCCTGCCTGTTTGCGAAATGCATTTTCACTGAGATGGCGGCGGAACAGACGTCCGCCATTTTGACCTTTGAAGAGCCCGAGTATGTGTCGGGTCATGTGTTGCAGGGGCGTGCCCTGGGCCAGTTGCGCCTCAACATAGGGCAGATAGGCTGCCATGATTGCGGCGCGCGTCGGCACCGGCCTGCTGTCGCCAAACAGCCGCTGATCCACGTCGGCCAGCACATATGGGTTGTGATACGCCTCACGACCCATCATGACGCCATCCAGCGCGATACCGTCGGGGCTGTCGCTGCCGTCAAGCAGGCCGCGGGCCTGGGGCAGGGTGGTGATGCCGCCATTAATGATAATGTCCAGCTGCGGGTACCGCTGTTTGATGCCCTGAACCCGGGGATAATTGAGCGGCGGAATATCCCGGTTCTGCTTCGGGCTGAGCCCCTGCAACACAGCAATCCGGGCATGGATGATGAAGGTTGTGCAACCGGCATCGGCTACCGTGGCGACAAAATCCTGCAGAAATGTATCAGAATCCTGGTCATCGATGCCGATGCGCGACTTCACCGTGACGGGAACTGACGTCGCGGCTTGCATGGCGCGAACACAAGCGGCCACCAGTGCCGGCTCGGCCATCAGGCAGGCCCCAAATTTGCCGGACTGAACGCGGTCGCTGGGGCAGCCGATATTGAGATTGACCTCGTCATAACCCCATTCCTCGGCCAGCGCGGCGCATTGCGCCAGAGCTGCCGGATCGCTGCCGCCCAGCTGCAACGCCAGCGGATGTTCTGCCGCGTCAAATTGCAGGTGCCGTTTGACATCACCGTGCAACAGCGCGCCGGTGGTCACCATTTCAGTGTACAGCCGCGCCCGACGACTGAGCAGGCGCAGGAAATAGCGTTCGTGACGGTCCGTCCAGTCCAGCATGGGGGCGATGCAGAATCTGTGTGACATACAATCTTGAGGTGAATCGTTCAATACCATTGTTCTCTCTTGGAAGGGGGGACACCAGGGCAGCAATGTTGGTAATGTTCGTCCGCGAGCCGAGGACTGTCAAGCTGACAGTCCCGGTTGCTGTCCTTCTACCTGTCCCGATACAGCAAAGCCTCGAAATCATCCTGCCGCAGGGGTCTGGAAAACAGGTATCCCTGAGCATAATCGCAGCCGACACGGGAAAGAACCTGCAATTGTTCATCTGTTTCCACGCCTTCTGCAACAACCTTGATGCCCATGGTGCGCGCCATACCAATGATCGCCCTGAGTATGCGGTCGATTTTATCGTCCTGGCCTGCGTCCCTGATAAGCTCCCTGTCGAGCTTGATGCTGTCAACCTGGAATTCCTGCAGAGCCAGCAGGGAGAAAGGCTCTATACCGAATTCATCAACGGCGAGATGAAGTCGCAAGCCCGCCAGGCCAAGGCTCTTGACCGGATTGAAACCGGAGCGACGGATGCTTGTGAGGAAGGTCGGCGTCAGTTCCATCGTGATCTGGCTCTCACTGAAATCACTGTCCGTCAGCCGTGCCCGCCATTGATCCATCAGATTTTGGTTAAAAAACGAGGCCGGTGATTCGTTAATGTTGACGGGGAAGGCTTCGCCCTCCGGGGAGCGCCACCGCAGCGAACAGTTTACCGCCTGTTGCAGCACAAAAGCGTTGATACTTTCCGCGACCGGGCTTTGCTCAGCCACGGCCAGAAAAGTTGAGGGAGTCAACAGTCCTTCGTCGGGATGATTCCATCGGAGCAACGCTTCTGCTCTGGATATCGCTCCCGTGCGAATGTCGACGATGGGCTGATAGTAGATCTCCAACTGATTCTCGGTGACGGCTTTCTCCAGTTGCCGGTTCAACCGCATATGCTCTGACTCGCTCTGCGCCATCCAGGTCTGGTAGAGCTGAACCTGTTGCCCACCTCGCTCTTTGGCAACGTACATAGCCTGATCAGCGTTATTCATCAGCTGGTGGATATCGCTGCCGTCGTCAGGGAATACGGTCAGCCCGAGACTGCCGGAAAGGTGTATCCGGTGGGAATTGATATCAAACGGTGTTTCGAGAGCGGCCAGCAGTTTCCTTGCGGCCCGCTTCGCATCTTTCCCGCCGGTATTCTTCAGAATGACAGTGAATTCGTCGCCGCCGAGACGGGCCACAGTATCCATGGACCTGACACTGGCGCCGATGCGTTCGGAAACCTGCTGCAGCAGCTGGTCACCGGCTTCGTGACCGAGCTGGTCGTTGGCCTGCTTGAAGCGGTCAAGGTCGATGAATAACAGCGCAAATGAGCTACCGGTTCGCGCGGCCTCCTGAAGGGTCTGCTCAAGCCGGTCGAGGAACAGCCGTCGATTGGGGATGCCGGTGAGTGAATCAAAATTGGCGTTCTGCCAGGCCTGGTTTTCGGTGTGTTTTCTTTGGGTGATATCCTGATAGGTCGTGGCAACAGCTTCGACCTGGTCCCCTTTATCAATGACCGGCACAAACTGGCAGTCATAGTACACCTCCCGCCCCGCTGGCGAGTGATGATGCAGTTCCCTGCGCAGGGGCTCGCCGGTGCTGACCGTTTCGGCAATCGCATCGTGCAACTCAGCGGCAAAACCAAGGCCCAGCTTGAGAGGGGTTCTGCCCATGGCGTCCCACACCGGCGTGTCGGCCAGATCTGCCATCGGGCTGTTGAGAAACAGTAGCCTGCCTTCAGGATCAAATATCGCAGTCGGATCGGGAGATACTCTCAGCATGGCTTCGATCAGACGTGCCTGCTGCTCTTTACGAACGGAGTAGGTCGCCACTGAATCTGCCATCTGCTGGTCGACAGCTTCGTTAAACCGGATCAGCTCTTTAAGGTCGTCTGCGCAGAAGGTTTCATGCTCCTCACACCAGAACCGGGTAATTCGCCGCCGCAAGGCTATCAGTTCCTGTAAGGCCTGCCGCAGACTCAGGCCCTGCTGCTGGCGCTCCCGGCCGTGCCGTTGGGCGGCGGCCGAAGCATGCGTTGTTCTGCTTGTACCAAGACCCTTCCCGACTGCCTCTTCCCTGGATTCGGGTGCGGACAGGTCTTTAATAATGAACTCCAGCATCGCCTCGGCGTGGTCCCTCACCGTACGGCTGTCCTTGCCTTCCAGTTCCGGGGCGATGCGGCATGCAGCTTCTTCCCAGTCGTTTAACTGCTTTTCCATGTTCGCTTGAATATATCGGACGATTTTCATTGGCACTAGTTCCCTCTATGATGCGTCAGGCAGTCATCGCCAATCCCTGAGTTGCGATAACCATATATCAACCCCCGATACCGTGACACAGATCACAAAAGGAGGGAAGACTTTCGCGCCTGAAGCCTGGCGCAGGCCGGGAATCGATAGGGAGTATGGCGAGCGCTTGTCTGACAAAAACGTCTATCAACTGACTGATGAGGCGTCATCACGTATAATCAGGGTTTATTCGGCGTACGCTTGTGTCGCCGGAGAACCATGATGTATTGCAGGAGTCCCATGTCAATCTCGTCCGCACCTAAAGTCCGCACCCGGATCGCGCCATCGCCGACCGGAGATCCCCATGTTGGCACAGCCTACATTGCCCTGTTCAACCGGTGCTTTGCCCGACAGCACGGTGGTGAATTCATCCTGCGCATTGAGGATACCGATCAGACCCGCAGCACGGCCCGCTCCGAGCAGGACATTCTGCAGGCACTGCGCTGGCTGGGACTCGACTGGGCCGAAGGGCCGGACAATGGTGGCCCGCACGGACCCTATCGGCAAAGCCAGCGCAGTGATATTTACCGGCAACATATCGAGCTGTTATTGGACAAGGGGCATGCGTTTCGCTGTTTCTGTACCGCCGAGCGACTGGACGCCGTGCGCGCCGAGCAAATGGCCAACAAACAGACCGCCGGTTATGACGGCCACTGCCTGACGCTGAGTGAAGACGACATCGCCGCCAGGCTGGCTGCCAGGGAACCGCACGTGATTCGGATGAAAGTGCCACGCGACGGGGAATGTGTGTTCCATGATCGCCTGCGCGGCGAGATCCGTATCAACTGGCAGCAGATCGATATGCAGGTGCTGATGAAGTCTGATCATCTGCCAACCTACCATTTTGCCAACGTGGTTGACGATCATCTGATGGAAATCACCCATGTGATCCGCGGTGAGGAATGGATCAACTCAACACCAAAACACATTTTACTGTATCAGCATTTTGGCTGGCAGGTGCCGCAGTTCTGCCACATGCCGCTGCTGCGTAACCCCGACAAAAGCAAGCTGAGCAAGCGCAAGAATCCGACCAGCATTTCCTATTATCAGGACATGGGGTATCTGCCGGAGGCCATGGTGAACTATCTGGGCATGATGGGCTGGACCATGCCTGATGGCCGGGAGAAATTTACCCTGGCGGACATGGAGTCAGCGTTTGATATCGATCGTGTGTCTCTGGGCGGTCCGGTGTTTGATGTGGAAAAACTGAACTGGCTGAACGGCAAGTATATCCGCGAGAACCTGGACACTGAGACCTTTGCGGAAGCCTACAGTCAGTGGGCATTTGCCGATGGCAAAATGGCACAGATCATTCCGCTGGTGAAAGACCGGGTGGAGCGTTTCAGTGATGTAGTACCTCTGGCCGGCTTTTTTCTCAGTGGTCTGCTGCCCATACAGGCACAGGATTTTACCCACAAACAATTGAGCGCGGAGCAATGCAAACATATTCTGCAGCTCTATGTGTGGCAGCTGGAACAACTGGCAGACTGGACCCGTGAGGACGTGGAGCAGAGCGCGCAGCAGCTGGCTGCATTCATGGATATCAAGATCCGCGAAACCCTGTTTCCGCTGTTTGTCGCAATCACAGGCAAGGCTGTGTCGGTCTCTGTCATCGATGCCATCACCGTTCTTGGCCTCGATATCAGCCGGGCGCGAATTCGCCAGGCCATTGACGTGCTGGGCGGTGTTTCCAAGAAGGAAGCGAAGGTGCTCGAGAAAACTTTCCGCGACTTGCAATCGGGTGTCGAAAAAGCGGATTAAGGCATTGACAGCAAGGGGGGTGATGCCTAAAATGCGCGATCTCTGCAGTACGCAGGGAATGAAGGGGCTATAGCTCAGCTGGGAGAGCGCAACGCTGGCAGCGTTGAGGTCATCGGTTCGATCCCGATTAGCTCCACCAAACTCTTGTGCGCACCCAGGCACAAACAAAAAAGGGTCAAGCGAAAGCTTGACCCTTTTTTGTTGTCTTCGATTTGGTTTGGTGCCGAGCGAAGGGTCGGGGACTGAGCTTTAGCTCCGTCCCCTCGAGGTTGTCAAGCCGGATAGTCGCGCTTTGGTGCGCCCTTGTAAAGCTGACGCGGGCGACCGATCTTGTACGGACCACTCAGCATCTCGTTCCAGTGTGCAATCCAGCCGGGCGTGCGACCCAGGGCAAAGATTACAGTGAACATGCTGGTGGGGATGCCGATGGCCTTGAGGATGATGCCCGAGTAGAAGTCGACGTTCGGATAAAGCTTGCGCTCGATGAAGTATTCGTCTTCCAGTGCGATCTTTTCCAGCCGGCGGGCGATCTTGAACAGAGGATCGTTTTCCACCCCCAGGTCGGCCAGCACTTCGTCACAGATTTTGCGCATCACCTTGGAGCGCGGGTCGAAGTTTTTGTACACCCGGTGTCCAAAACCCATCAGACGGAAGGGGTCATCCTTGTCCTTGGCCCTGGCAATAAACTCTTCTATGCGCGACTCATCACCAATTTCGTTCAGCATGTTGAGTACCGCCTCGTTGGCACCACCATGTGCCGGTCCCCACAGTGCTGCGATGCCGGAGGCGATGCAGGCGTAGGGGTTGGCGCCGGTGGAACCGGCCAGGCGTACGGTCGATGTGGAAGCGTTCTGCTCGTGATCCGCATGCAACAGGAAAATCACATCCATGGCCTTGGCCAGCACCGGGCTGACATTGGGCGTGGCGGCCGGTACGCCGAACATCATGTGAAGGAAATTTTCTGAATAGCTGAGGGAGTTGAGCGGGGACATTGCAGGCTGGCCGATGGCATGTTTGTAGGTCATCGCCGCCAGCGTTGGCATCTTGGCAATCAGGCGGATGGCGGCCAGTTTGCGGTGTTCGGCATCATCGATGTCCAAACCATCATGGTATTTGGCTGCCAGGGATCCGCACAGGGCGATCATCACGGCCATCGGATGCGCATCACGCTGGAAGCCGTTCAGCAGTTGTGATGTCTGCGAGTCCACCATGGTGTGGTGGGTGACCTCTTCAACAAACGCTGCCTTGGCGTCGGCATCGGGCAATTCACCGTTCAGCAGCAGATAGCAGGTTTCAAGGTAGTCGGAATGGTCGGCAAGCTGATCGATGGGGTAGCCGCGGTGCAGCAGGACGCCGGCATCGCCATCAATATAGGTGATGGCCGACTCAGTGGAGGCTGTCGACATGAACCCGGGGTCGTAGGTGAATACACCCTTGGAGACCAGGCTACGTACGTCAATCACGTCCGGGCCGACAGTGCCTTCCAGCACGGGAAGTTCAATCACTTCCTGGCTGCCGGCCAGGCTCAAGCGGGCTTTTTTTTGTTCACTCATAGTGTACTCCTGACTGATAAACTTCCAGCTGCCAGCGATTGCGTTTCATTGGAAACGACAAGCAGTCTGCTCTCGGTATGTTATCCCTCGATTTATTGTAGTGCTGGGGGGAGGCAGGGCCAGCGGCAAAACGGGTACTTTACCATAATCCGGCGCCGGGTCACTCCCCGGATGCGCATAAATTATCACGATTGACAAAACGTTGTCATTTAATGCTGCAAACACGTGCCTTTAGCCTGTGTTTTATTGTATTCCCATCCCTATAAGTCTATACTCAGCGGCCGAACTCCCGGTCCCGTAATGCGCCGGTGAAGTTAACGAAGCGCCTGAATGAACACAGAAAATTGTCCTGTCTGATTGCACTGATCAGGACACTGGTTCGGTTCAGACTCTCCGGAGGTTGATCAGCGCGTAGAGGCTGGTCTTATCGCTAACCGCGTCGTCGCCGACGCTTCACCAAGTGGCTACCAGTGAAAGACAACAGACCTAAAAATCTCGAACTCCACACCATACATTTCCCGCTGCCGGCAATCACATCGATCCTGCATCGCATTTCCGGCGTAATCGTTTTTGTTGGCATTGCCATTTTGCTGTTCCTGCTGGCCGAGTCGCTGCGCTCCGAACAGGGTTTTGCCAATGTTCAGCAATGGCTGACCGCACCGCTGGTCAAGTTCGTGGTATGGGGCGTACTCGCCGGCCTGATATACCACCTGTTTGCCGGTATCAAGCACCTGGTCATGGATGCCGGCGTAGGGGAAACCATGCAGGCTAGCGTAACGGGCTCCTGGCTGGTCATTGGTCTGTCCGTTGTCACAATCATTGCCGCAGGAGTCTGGATATGGTGAGGAACATCTTGAGTCTGGGCCGTAATGGCCTGTCTGACTGGCTTATTCAACGCGTCAGTGCCGTTATTCTGGGTATCTATTTTATAGGTCTGCTTGGTTTCATGCTGATGACACCGGATTTGGGTTATGCCGAATGGCAGACGCTGTTCAGCCGCACCTGGATGCGCATTGCCAGCCTGGCCGCGCTGCTGGCCTTGTGCGCGCACGCCTGGATCGGCATGTGGGTGATCGCCACGGACTACCTGAATAATTACATGATCGGCAATAAAGGCACGGTTATCCGACTGACCTTCCAGGCAGCCTGTGCGCTGTTGATATTCATCTACCTCGTCTGGGGTGTTCAGATTCTGTGGGGACTATAAATGAGCGGTATGCGCACAATCTCTTTTGATGCAGTCATTGTTGGTGGTGGCGGTGCGGGCATGCGTGCCTCCCTGCAACTGTCGCAGTCAGGTTACAAAACCGCCGTCATCAGTAAAGTATTTCCGACCCGCTCACACACTGTCTCCGCACAGGGCGGTATCACCTGCGCGATCGCCAGCGATGACCCGAATGATGACTGGCGCTGGCACATGTACGATACCGTCAAGGGCTCCGACTATATCGGTGACCAGGACGCGATCGAATATATGTGCAGCGAAGGCCCGAAAACGGTATTCGAACTGGAGCACATGGGCCTGCCATTTTCACGTACCGAAAATGGCCGCATTTATCAACGCCCTTTTGGTGGCCAGTCCAAGGACTATGGCAAAGGCGGACAGGCTGCGCGCACCTGCGCGGCGGCCGACCGCACCGGTCACGCGCTGCTGCACACCCTGTATCAGGGCAATGTGAAAAACGAGACTGTGTTCTTTAATGAATGGTACGCCGTGGACCTGGTGCGCAACCAGGACGGCGTGGTGGTCGGTGTGATTGCCATTTGCATCGAAACCGGCGAGACCGTGTTTGTTGAGTCCAAAGCGACAGTATTGGCCACGGGCGGTGCCGGTCGTATTTTTGCCTCTACTACCAATGCGCTGATCAATACCGGTGACGGCATCGGCATGGCGCTGCGTGCCGGCTACCCGATGCAGGACATGGAGATGTGGCAATTCCATCCGACCGGTATCCACGGCGCGGGCACCCTGGTCACTGAAGGCTGCCGCGGTGAAGGCGGTTATCTGATCAACAAGGACGGTGAGCGCTTTATGGAGCGTTATGCGCCCAATGCCAAGGACCTGGCTGGACGTGATGTCGTGGCCCGCTCCATGGTTCAGGAAATTCTTGCCGGCAAGGGTTGTGGCCCCAAGGGTGATCACGTGCTGCTGAAGCTGGATCACCTGGGTGAAAAGGTACTGAATGAGAAGTTGCCGGGTATTCTTGAGCTGTCCCGCACATTTGCACACGTGGATCCGGTGAAAGAGCCGATCCCGGTGATCCCGACCTGTCACTACATGATGGGCGGCATTCCCACCAATGTGAACGGCCAGGCCCTCACGCAGAATGCCAACGGCGAAGACGAGCTTATTCACGGTCTGTTTGCTGTCGGCGAAGCGGCCTGTGTGTCGGTTCACGGCGCCAACCGGCTGGGTGGTAACTCGCTGCTGGATCTGGTGGTATTTGGTCGTGCGGCTGGCAAGCATATCGAAAGCATGCTGGGCCAGGGCATCGAATATCGCGCGGCCTCCGAAGCCGATATTGAAAGGGCCATGGCACGACTGAACCGACTGAATAATTCTACCGAAGGTGAGGATGTTGCCGATTTGCGCGAAGAGTTGCAGGGCATCATGCAGAATCACTTCGGTGTATTCCGCACCGGCGACTTCATGCGTGAAGGCATCAAGAAACTGGAAGCGCTGCGTCCTCGAATTGCCAACGTCAAGCTGGGCGATAAAAGTAATGCCTTTAACACGGCGCGTATAGAAGCACTGGAGCTCGAGAACCTGTTTGAGGTTGCTGAAGCAACGGCACTGTCAGCCGAAGGCCGCACTGAAAGCCGGGGCGCGCATGCGCGTGAAGACTTCCAGGAGCGTGATGACGAGAACTGGTTGTGCCATTCGGTGTATCACCCGACGTCGCGCAAACTGACCAAGCGTGCGGTTAACTTTGCGCCCAAGACAGTCGACAAATTCGAGCCCATGATTCGTACCTATTAATGAATAAAGGTGAACTAACGTGTTAGTCAGTGTTTATCGTTACAACCCGGAAACAGACAGCAAGCCATTCATGCAGGACTACGAGATCGAACTGCCGGAAGGTCGTGATCTGATGGTGCTGGATGTTCTGGCCCTGATCAAGAAGCAGGATCAGACTGTTGCCTACCGTCGCTCCTGCCGGGAAGGTGTTTGTGGCTCTGATGGTATGAACATGAACGGTACCAATGGTCTGGCGTGTATCACGCCGGTATCGGTCGCCACCAAGGGCGGTAATAAACTGGTACTGCGCCCACTGCCGGGCCTGCCGGTTGTCCGCGACCTGGTGGTTGACATGAGCATCTTCTACGAGCAGTTCGAAAAGGTTAAACCTTTCCTGCTTAATGACACACCGGCGCCCGCCATTGAGCGCCTGCAGTCGCCTGAGGATCGCGCCAAGCTCGACGGTCTGTACGAGTGCATTCTGTGCGCATGCTGCAGCACCAGTTGCCCGTCATTCTGGTGGAACCCGGACAAGTTCATTGGTCCTGCCGGTCTGCTGCAGGCATACCGCTTCCTGGCAGATAGCCGGGACCTGGCGACCGAAGAACGTCTTGAGGGCCTGGAAGATCCGTTCAGCGTGTTCCGCTGCCGGGGCGTCATGAACTGTGTCGCGGTGTGCCCCAAAGGCCTGAATCCGACCAAGGCTATTGGTCATATACGCCACATGCTATTGC
>OLID01000550.1_pt1 | contig 15075 bp, 11 predicted proteins | sample 1609361 | NCBI WGS metagenome assembly OLID01 (sample SAMN05416778, study PRJEB24817) | seawater metagenome | isolation source: Sea water | place: Canada:Atlantic | collected 2013-07
GAGTAGATCGTCGGCAGCGTCAGATGTGTATAAGAGACAGGATGTAACTGGAACAATAACTTTACCAGCAGGAGTAGAAATGGTTATGCCAGGTGATAACTTAACAATTACTGTTGAATTACACTCTACAATTGCAATGAATGTTGGTTTACGTTTTGCAATCCGTGAAGGTGGTAGAACAGTTGGAGCTGGTCAGGTAACTGAGATTCTTTAATCAGAATTTAATTAATAACATTTCAAGGTGCTTCTCAATATTTTGGGTTAGCACCTTGTGTTTACGGGCGTAGCTCAGTTGGTAGAGCACTGGTCTCCAAAACCAGGTGTCGGGAGTTCGAGTCTCTCCGCCCGTGCAAATAACTAATAATATGATAAAATATATCAAAGAGTCATTTGAAGAACTAAGTAATCATGTAACATGGTTGCCTAGAGAAGAAGCGCAAAAATCAACTGTAGTTGTAGCTGTGTTTACTATAATTTTTGCATTGGCAGTATTTGCTGTTGATTATGTTTTTCAATTAGGTTTAGATAACTTTTTTACCATGTTTAATAATTAATTATGGCTGATTCAGTTAAAAAGTGGTACGTAGTTAGAGCAGTTGGAGGTCAAGAGAATAAAGTGCAAGCTTATATTGAGACTGAAATTGCAAGATTAGGCTTGTCTGATTATGTTGATCAAGTGCTAGTACCAAAAGAAAAAGTTATACAAATTAGAGACGGGAAAAAAATACACAAAGAGAAAGTTTATTTTCCTGGTTATATAATGGTTGAAGCTAATTTAGCTGGAGAAGTTCCTCACGTAATAAAATCGGTAACTGGTGTTATTGGTTTTTTAGGTGAAACAAAAGGAGGAGTTCCAGTTCCATTAAGAAAATCTGAGGTAAATAGAATGTTAGGTAAAGTTGATGAACTTTCTGTTCAAGATGATAACGTTGCGATACCTTATGTTATAGGAGAAACTGTAAAAGTTGTAGATGGTCCATTTAATGGATTTGATGGTACAGTTGAAAAAGTAAATGAAGAAAAGAGAAAGCTTGAAGTTATGGTTAAAATCTTTGGACGTAAAACTCCATTAGAATTAAGCTATATGCAAGTAGATAAAATTTCATAATTGTTACACAAATAGAAATTGATTTTTTGATGAGCTTCCACGATTCAAGAAATCTTAAACTAAAGTTTAAATAATGGCAAAAGAAGTAAGTAAGGTTGTTAAATTACAAGTGCGCGGAGGATCAGCAAATCCTTCTCCACCAGTTGGACCTGCTTTAGGTGCTGCCGGAGTTAATATTATGGAGTTCTGTAAGCAGTTTAATGCTAGAACTCAAGATAAGCAAGGAAAAGTCTTACCAGTAGCAATTACTGTATATAAAGATAAATCTTTTGACTTTGTTGTTAAAACTCCACCAGCTGCAGTACAATTATTAGAAGCAGCAAAAATTAAAAAAGGTTCTGGAGAACCAAACCGTAAGAAAGTAGCAAAAGTTTCTTGGGATCAGATTAAAGTTATTGCAGAAGACAAAATGGTAGATTTAAATGCATTTACAGTTGAGTCAGCAATGAAAATGATTGCAGGTACAGCTCGTTCTATGGGATTAACAGTAACAGGAAACGCTCCAGCTTAAACTTTAATAACGGTTATTCAAAATGGCAAAATTAACAAAAAAGCAAAAAGAAGCTAACGCAAAGTTAGATAGCACAAAATCTTACACTCTAAGTGAGGCTTCTGCTTTAATAAAAGAAATAACAAATGTAAAATTTGATGCATCTGTTGATTTAGCAATACGTTTAGGAGTAGATCCTCGTAAAGCAAATCAAATGGTTCGTGGTGTTGTAACATTACCTCACGGAACTGGTAAAGATGTAAAAGTTTTAGCATTAGTTACTCCAGATAAAGAAGCCGAAGCTACAGAAGCTGGTGCAGATTATGTTGGATTAGATGAGTACCTTCAAAAAATCAAAGGAGGATGGACAGATGTTGATGTAATTATTACTATGCCGAGTGTTATGGGAAAATTAGGTCCTTTAGGTCGTGTTTTAGGACCAAGAGGTTTAATGCCTAATCCAAAAACTGGTACAGTAACAATGGATGTTGCAAAAGCTGTTGCAGATGTAAAGGCTGGTAAGATTGACTTTAAAGTTGATAAAACAGGTATTGTACATGCAGCAATTGGTAAAACATCATTCGACGCTGAGAAAATTGCAGATAATGCAAATGAATTATTACAAACAATTGTTAAATTGAAACCAACTACAGCAAAAGGAACATACATCAAAAGTGTATTCATGTCTAGTACAATGAGCCCTAGTGTTACAGTTGACTTTAAATCAGTTTAATAAGCAGTTAAAACTTAGAAATTATGACTAGAGAAGAAAAATCACAAGTGATCCAAGATTTAACAGCAAAATTAGCAGATACTAACACTATTTATTTAGCAGACATTTCTGGATTAGATGCATTAACAACATCTAATTTAAGAAGAGCTTGTTTTAAAGCAGATGTTAAGTTGGCAGTTGTTAAAAATACATTGCTTTCAAAAGCAATGGAAGCATCTGATAAAGACTTCGGAGAGTTACCAAATGTATTAAAAGGAAATACTTCTATTATGATTGCTGAAGCATCAAATGCACCAGCAAAAGTAATCAAAGAGTTCAGAAAAAAATCAGACAAGCCTGTATTAAAAGGTGCTTTTGTTGAAGAGTCTATTTATGTTGGTGATGACCAATTAGATACACTTGTTAACATTAAGTCTAAAGAAGAACTTATTGGAGATATTATCACATTATTACAATCACCAGCTAAAAATGTTATTTCAGCATTGCAGTCTAGTGGTCAAAAACTTTCTGGTATTCTTACAACATTATCAGAAAAATAAATTAGCGCACTAATAAACTATAATAAATAAAATTTTTAAAAACAATTAAAATGGCAGATTTAAAAGATTTCGCAGAGCAATTAGTTAACTTAACAGTAAAAGAAGTTAATGATTTAGCTACTATTTTAAAAGATGAGTACGGTATTGAGCCAGCAGCAGCAGCTGTAGTAGCTGGACCAGCAGCAGGTGGTGCTGATGGAGCAGCAGATGAGCAAACTGAATTTGATGTAATCTTAAAAGCAGCAGGTGCTTCTAAACTAGCAGTTGTAAAATTAGTTAAGGAATTAACTGGATTAGGATTAAAAGAAGCTAAAGGTATCGTTGATAGTGCACCAGCACCAATCAAAGAAGGTATCTCTAAAGATGAGGCTGAAGGTCTTAAAGCATCTTTAGAAGAAGCAGGAGCTGAGGTTGAGCTTAAATAAGCTTTAATAGCTTAAACAAACTTAGGTTTAGGTCTTAAGAACAAGTGTTCTTAGACCTAAACCATTTTGTGTATATATTCGTTTTATATTTTATCATCGATTTTAATCAAAAAAAATTTCTCTTTTGACAACGAAAAACACTACTGAAAGAATAAACTTCGCATCAGCTAAATTGGGAACTGATTATCCAGACTTTTTGGATATTCAAGTAAAATCTTTCCAAGATTTTTTCCAATTACAAACAAAAGCTGAGGAGCGTGGTGAAGAAGGTTTATACAAAACTTTCATGGATAATTTTCCAATTACAGATACACGTAATAATTTTGTGTTAGAATTCTTAGACTACTTTGTAGATCCACCAAGATATAGCATTCAAGAATGTATTGAGAGAGGATTAACACACAGTGTTCCTCTTAAAGCACGTTTAAAATTATACTGTACCGATCCAGAACACGAAGATTTCGAAACTATTGTACAAGATGTTTATTTAGGAACTATTCCTTATATGACAAACTCTGGTACATTCGTAATCAATGGAGCAGAAAGAGTTGTAGTTTCTCAATTACACAGATCTCCAGGTGTATTCTTCGGACAATCATTCCACGCAAACGGAACCAAGTTATACTCTGCAAGAGTAATTCCTTTTAAAGGGTCTTGGATAGAATTTGCAACTGATATCAATCAAGTAATGTATGCTTATATTGATAGAAAGAAAAAATTACCAGTAACAACATTATTTAGAGCAATCGGTTTCGAAAGAGATAAAGATATTCTAGAGATTTTTGATTTAGCAGAAGAAGTGAAAGTTTCTAAAGCAGGATTGAAAAAAGTTCTTGGACGTAAATTAGCTGCAAGAGTTTTAAAAACTTGGCATGAAGATTTCGTTGATGAAGATACTGGAGAAGTTGTTTCAATTGAAAGAAATGAAATCATCTTTGATAGAGATACTATCATTGAAAAGGATCATATTGATGAAATTATTGAATCTGGTGTAAAAACTGTTTTATTACACAAGGAAGATCATCAAATGGGCGATTATGCAATCATCCATAATACATTACAAAAAGATCCAACAAACTCTGAAAAAGAAGCTGTTGAACATATTTATAGACAATTACGTAATGCTGAGCCGCCAGATGAGGAGACAGCAAGAGGTATTATCGATAAATTATTCTTTTCTGAACAACGTTATAATTTAGGTGAAGTTGGTCGTTTTAGAATGAACACAAAATTAGGTTTAGACGAACCGATTGATCAAAAAGTATTAACTAAAAATGATATTATTACGATCATTAAATACTTAATTGAATTAATCAACTCTAAAGCAGAAGTAGATGACATTGATCACTTATCTAACCGTCGTGTTAGAACTGTTGGTGAGCAATTAGCTGGTCAGTTTGGTGTAGGATTAGCTCGTATGGCTCGTACAATTCGTGAAAGAATGAATGTACGTGACAACGAAGTTTTTACTCCAATTGATTTGATTAATGCAAAAACATTATCATCTGTAATTAACTCATTTTTTGGTACAAACCAGTTGTCTCAATTTATGGATCAAACGAATCCATTAGCAGAGATTACTCATAAACGTCGTTTATCGGCTTTAGGACCTGGAGGTTTATCAAGAGAAAGAGCAGGATTTGAGGTGCGTGATGTTCACTATACACATTACGGTCGTTTATGTCCGATTGAAACTCCTGAGGGACCGAATATTGGATTAATTTCTTCTTTAGCAGTATTTGCAAAAGTAAATAACTTAGGATTTATTGAAACTCCTTATGTAAAAGTTTCTGAAGGAAATGTAGACGCTAAAAAAGAGCACATCTATTTAAGTGCAGAGGAAGAAGAAGGAATGAAATTTGCGCAATCTAACGTTGAAGTTGATGCAAATAGAGATATAATTGGTGATAAAGTTATTTCACGTGAAGGTGGTGATTTCCCAGTTGTAACTCCAAATGATGTAGATTATATGGACGTTGCTCCAAATCAAATTGCTTCAATTTCAGCTTCGTTAATTCCTTTCTTAGAACATGATGATGCCAACCGTGCATTGATGGGATCAAATATGATGCGTCAAGCAGTACCTTTATTACGTCCTCAGTCTCCAATTGTTGGAACTGGATTAGAGCGTAGAGTTGCAAAAGATTCTAGAATCTTAATCAACGCAGAAGGAGCGGGAGTTGTAGAATATGTAGATGCTAATAAAATTACAATTAAGTACGATAGAACTGAGGAAGAAAGAATGGTTAGTTTTGATTCTGACGAAGTTTCTTACAACTTAATTAAATTTAGAAAAACCAATCAAGGTACTTGTATCAACTTAAAACCAATTGTACAAACTGGTGATAGAGTAACAGAAGGACAAGTTCTTTGTGAAGGATATGCAACACAAAAAGGAGAGTTAGCTTTAGGTAGAAATATGAAAGTAGCCTTTATGCCTTGGAAAGGGTATAACTTTGAGGATGCAATTGTAATTTCTGAAAAAGTAGTTCGTGAAGATATATTTACATCAATTCATATTGATGAGTATTCTTTAGATGTTAGAGATACAAAATTAGGAACTGAAGAGTTAACTAATGATATCCCTAACGTTTCTGAAGAAGCAACAAAAGATCTTGATGAAAATGGAATGATTCGTATTGGAGCAGAAGTAATACCTGGTGATATTTTAATCGGTAAAATTACTCCAAAAGGTGAATCAGATCCAACTCCGGAAGAAAAATTATTACGTGCAATTTTTGGTGATAAAGCAGGTGATGTAAAAGATGCATCATTAAAAGCTTCTCCATCATTAAGAGGTGTAGTAATTGATAAGAAATTATTCCAAAGAGCTGTTAAAGATAAAACGAAAAGAGCAAGAGATAAAGAAGCAATTGTTGCTTTAGAAAGTTCTTTTGTTACTAAATTCGAAATCTTAAAAGATCAATTAGTTGAAAAATTATTTGCGTTAATTAGCGGTAAAACTTCTCAAGGTGTTTTTAATGATTTAGGTGAAGAAGTACTTCCAAAAGGAAAGAAATTTACGTTAAAGATGTTAAATTCTGTTGAAGATTATACACATTTAACACAAGGTTCTTGGACTACAGATAAAGATTTAAACAAAGCTGTTGGAGAATTAGTTCACAATTACAAAATTAAAGTAAACGACTTACAAGGTAACTTACGTCGTGAGAAGTTTACAATTTCTGTAGGAGATGAATTACCAGCCGGAATTTTAAAATTAGCTAAAGTTTATGTTGCTAAAAAACGTAAATTAAAAGTTGGTGATAAAATGGCAGGACGTCACGGAAATAAAGGTATTGTTGCTCGTATTGTTAGAGCAGAAGATATGCCTTTCTTAGAAGACGGAACTCCAGTAGATATCGTGTTAAATCCATTAGGTGTACCATCTCGTATGAACATCGGTCAGATTTATGAAACAGTTCTTGGTTGGGCTGGTCAGAAATTGAATACTAAATATGCAACACCAATTTTTGATGGAGCATCTTTAGATCAGATCAATGAAATTACAGATGACGCTGGTGTGCCAAGATTTGGACATACTTATTTATATGATGGTGGAACTGGAAAACGTTTCGATCAACCAGCAACAGTTGGTATCATTTATATGATTAAGTTAGGACACATGATTGAAGATAAAATGCACGCGCGTTCTATTGGTCCTTATTCATTAATAACACAACAACCATTAGGAGGTAAAGCTCAATTTGGAGGTCAGCGTTTTGGAGAGATGGAAGTTTGGGCATTAGAAGCATATGGTGCATCTAGTATCTTAAGAGAAATCTTAACAGTTAAATCTGATGATGTGTTAGGTAGAGCCAAAACATACGAAAGTATTGTTAAAGGTGAAGAAATGCCAGAACCTGGATTACCAGAATCATTTAACGTATTAATGCACGAACTGAAAGGTTTAGGATTAAACGTTCAATTAGAAGAATAGCAAACAGTGAAATGTCATCAAGTCTTTTTAGGCTTGATGACAATCATATATTTAGAAGCCTCTTTTTAAGAGGTCATTTTTACAATTTTAATTCGAATCCATTACCATGGCAAGAAAAAACGAGAAGTACACTGTAAAAAAGTTTAATAAAATCTCAATTGGATTATCATCTCCAGAATCTATTTTAGGAATTTCTAAAGGAGAGGTGTTAAAACCAGAAACAATTAATTACCGTACACACAAACCAGAAAGAGATGGTTTATTTTGTGAGCGTATTTTTGGTCCTGTAAAAGACTTTGAATGTGCATGTGGTAAATATAAAAGAATTCGCTACAAAGGAATCGTTTGTGACCGATGTGGTGTAGAAGTAACTGAAAAGAAAGTACGTAGAGATAGAGTAGGACACATTAACTTGGTAGTTCCTGTTGCTCATATCTGGTACTTTAGATCATTGCCTAACAAAATGGGATACCTTTTAGGGTTACCATCTAAAAAGTTAGATATGATTATTTACTACGAAAGATACGTAGTAATTGCTCCAGGTATTGCTAAAAACGCTGAAGGAGAACCATTACAAAAAATGGATTTCTTAACAGAAGAAGAGTACTTAGATATCGCAGAAACACTTCCACAAGAAAATCAATATTTAGATGATTCTGACCCAAATAAGTTTATCGCTAAAATGGGTGCTGAATGTTTAATTGACTTATTAGCTCGTATCGATTTAGATGAGTTATCTTACCAATTAAGACACAAAGCAAATACAGAAACGTCTAAACAACGTAAAACTGAGGCGTTAAAACGTTTAAATGTTGTTGAAGCATTTAGAGACTCTAATAAAACTAGAGAGAACAAACCAGAATGGATGATTATGAAGGCAGTTCCGGTGATTCCACCAGAATTACGTCCATTAGTTCCATTAGATGGAGGTCGTTTTGCAACTTCAGATTTAAATGATTTATACAGAAGAGTTATTATTAGAAACAACCGTTTAAAAAGGTTAGTTGAAATTAAAGCTCCAGAAGTTATTTTACGTAATGAAAAACGTATGTTACAAGAATCAGTAGATTCATTGTTTGATAACACACGTAAGTCATCTGCAGTAAAAACTGAATCTAACAGACCTTTAAAATCTTTATCAGATTCATTAAAAGGTAAACAAGGACGTTTCCGTCAGAATTTATTAGGAAAGCGTGTTGATTATTCTGCACGTTCTGTAATTGTTGTTGGACCTGAATTAAAGTTATCAGAATGTGGTATCCCAAAAGATATGGCAGCTGAACTTTACAAACCTTTTGTAATTAGAAAGCTAATTGAAAGAGGGATTGTAAAAACTGTAAAATCTGCAAAGAAAATTATAGATAGAAAAGAGCCTGTAGTTTGGGATATTTTAGAGAATGTTTTAAAAGGACATCCTGTATTATTAAACCGTGCTCCAACGCTTCACCGTTTAGGTATCCAAGCTTTTCAACCAAAATTAATTGAAGGAAAAGCAATTCAATTACATCCATTAGTGTGTACGGCATTTAATGCCGATTTTGATGGAGATCAAATGGCAGTACATTTACCATTAGGACCAGAAGCTATTTTAGAAGCACAATTACTAATGTTGGCTTCACACAATATCTTAAACCCTGCGAATGGTGCACCAGTAACAGTTCCTTCTCAGGATATGGTACTTGGATTGTATTACATGACAAAAGAAAGAATTTCTACTCCAGAAGTGCAAATTAAAGGAGAAGGATTAACTTTTTATTCACCAGAAGAAGTAAACATTGCTTTTAACGAAGAAATGGTTGATTTGAATGCTGGAATTAAAGTGAGAACTTTTGATATTGATGAAAACGGAGAACAAGTTCGAAAAATTATTAAAACAACTGTTGGTAGAGTATTATTCAACGAAGTTGTACCTGCAAAAGCAGGATATATTAATGAGGTATTAACTAAGAAAAACTTACGTGGTATTATTGGTGGAATTTTAAAAGCTACTGATATTCCTACAACAGGAGATTTCTTAGATAATATCAAAAACATGGGATATAAGTTTGCATTCCAAGGAGGATTATCATTTAGTTTAGGTGATATTATTATTCCTGAGGAAAAAACACAAATGATTGCTGAAGCTAATGAAGAAGTGGACGGAATTATTGCAAACTATAACATGGGAATGTTAACAAACAAAGAACGTTACAATCAGGTAATTGACATTTGGGGTTCTACGAACAACAGATTAACAGACCTTTCTATGAAACGTTTGCGTGAAGATCAACAAGGATTTAACTCAGTATATATGATGTTAGATTCTGGAGCAAGGGGATCTAAAGAACAAATTCGTCAGTTAACTGGTATGCGTGGATTAATGGCAAAGCCTAAAAAATCTACAGCTGGTGGTGGAGAAATTATTGAAAATCCAATTCTTTCTAACTTTAAGGAAGGATTATCGATTTTAGAATATTTTATCTCTACGCACGGTGCTCGTAAAGGATTAGCCGATACTGCATTAAAAACAGCCGATGCAGGGTATTTAACACGTCGTTTAGTAGATGTTTCTCAAGATGTAATTATTAACGAAGATGATTGTGGAACTTTAAGAGGCTTAGAAGTAATGCCATTAAAGAAAAATGATGAAATCGTTGAATCATTATCTGAAAGAATTGAAGGTCGTGTTTCTTTACAAGATGTATATGCACCTATAACAGATGAATTATTAATTAGCTCTGGTGAAGAAATTTCTTCTAAAATAGCTGATGCAATTCAAGCAACAGGAATCGATAGAGTTCAAGTACGTTCTGCGTTAACTTGTGAATCTAGTAGAGGAATTTGTGCTAAATGTTATGGTCAGAGTTTATCTACTCGTAATAAAGTTCAAATTGGTGAAGCTGTTGGAGTTATTGCAGCACAATCAATTGGAGAACCTGGTACACAGTTAACATTAAGAACTTTCCACGTTGGGGGAGTTGCAGGAAACATTTCTGAAGACAACAAATTAATCGCAAGTTTTGCAGGTAAAGTTGTTATTGAAGATTTACGTACTGTTAAAGGTAAAGATGCAAACGGAGAAGAAATAGATATTGTTATCTCTAGAACTGCAGAAATTAAAGTTGTCGATAAGAAAACAGGAATTACTTTAAGTACAAACAATATTCCTTATGGTTCTACTATCTTTGATATGGATAGAAAATCAATTAAGAAAGGTGATGTAGTTTGTCAGTGGGATCCATTTAACGGTGTGATTGTTTCTGAGTTTGGAGGTAAAGTTCGTTTTGATGATTTAGAACAAGGAATTAACTTCCAAGTTGAAATTGATGAGCAAACTGGTTTCCAAGAAAAAGTAATTACTGATTCTAAGAATAAGAAAATGATTCCTTCTTTAATCATTGAAGATAAAGATGGTAATGCATTACGTTCATACAGTTTACCTGTTGGAGCTCACTTAATGATTAGTGATGGCGAAGCAGTTGAACAAGGTAAAACGTTAGCGAAAATTCCTCGTAAGTCTGGTAAAGCAGGCGATATTACAGGAGGTTTACCTCGTGTAACTGAATTATTCGAAGCACGTAACCCTTCTAATCCTGCAGTTGTTGCAGCGATTGATGGTGTTGTTTCTTTCGGAAAAATTAAAAGAGGAAATAGAGAAATTATCGTTGAGTCTAAAACTGGAGATATTAGAAAATACTTAATTAAGTTATCTAACCAGATTTTAGTACAAGAAAATGATTTCATTAAAGCTGGAATGCCATTATCAGATGGAGCAATTACTCCAATTGATATCTTAAATATTCAAGGGCCATCAGCAGTACAACAATACTTAGTAAACGAAATTCAAGAAGTATATCGTTTACAAGGTGTGAAAATTAACGACAAACACTTTGAGGTTGTAGTACGTCAAATGATGCGTAAAGTTAAAATTATTGATTCTGGAGATACATTATTCCTAGAAAATCAATTAGTTCATAAGAATGACTTTATCGTTGAAAATGATGCTATTTACGGAATGAAAGTTGTTGAAGATGCAGGAGATTCTGAAAATTTAAAAGCAGGTCAAATCATTACTTCACGTCAGTTAAGAGATGAGAATTCTATTTTACGTAGAAACGATAGCAATTTAGCTACAGCAAGAGATGCTAACCCAGCAACCGCAGAACAAGTGCTGCAAGGTATTACAAGAGCTTCGCTACAGACTAAATCGTTTATCTCAGCGGCATCGTTCCAGGAAACTACGAAAGTGTTAAATGAAGCAGCCGTTAATGGTAAGATAGATACTTTAGAAGGATTGAAAGAAAATGTAATTGTTGGTAAAAGAATTCCAGCAGGAACAGGTATGAGAAAATACGATCATATCATTGTAGGTCCAAAAGAAGAAATAGAAGAAAATCTATAAATAACTAAAAAGCCTACAATTTATTTGTAGGCTTTTTTAATACAATCAATTACTATGGATGAAAATCAAAATGAACAAGGACAGCAATTAAATATAGAATTAGACGAAGCTGTTGCAGACGGAACGTATTCTAATTTAGCAATTATCAATCATTCTGTATCAGAATTTATTGTTGATTTTATCAATGTGATGCCAGGTGTACCAAAAGCAAAAGTAAAATCTAGAATTATATTAACACCACAACATGCCAAGCGTTTAACAAAAGCATTATTGGATAATGTAAATAGATTTGAAGAAGCACATGGTGAAATCAAAGATTACGAGCAACCACCTATTCCGATGAATTTCGGACCGACTGGCGAAGCCTAAAAAACTGAATCGATTGTCATTCCTGCGAAGGCAGGAATCTAAAGAATCATCTTAATATGGATTCCTGCCTTCGCAGGAATGACATAAAAGAAACAAACCAAATTTATCCAGCAATTGTTTCTAACGAATCAATTAAATAATCAATATCTTTTTTTGTTATAAAAATGGCTAAAGAAATTCGAATTCCATTTAAATTATAGGTAGTCATTGGTCTTACATCAATATGATAATCATCTCTGAGACTATTACGAACATCTCTTACATTTTTACCAATAATTTCAAGTGTTTGTATTCCGCAAGATAACTCGTCTAACTCAGGAGTTTTTAATCGAAATTTTGGGTTGTCTTTTAGTTTACCTCTCAAGTATGCTTTCAATTCATAAGAACGTTTTGAAATTTTATCTTTCCCAATGGTATTATGAAAATCTACTGCAGATCCCAAACCTAACAATTCAGGTAAATTTCTAGTATTGTAATTTTCTAAACGTCTAATACTTGCATCTCTATATCCATTTGCCACCATCAAAGGTTTTAAATGATGTTGACTAGCTTCTTTTGCATAAAACACACTTATCCCTTTAGGTGCAAACAACCATTTATGTGCGCTTGCTGTATAAAAATCACAACCCAATTCTTTTAAATTGATGTTGAACATCCCTGGAGCTTGAGCGCCATCAACAGCAACAAGAATTCCTCTTTTATGCGCCATTTCAGACACTTCTTTCACAGGCAGAATCATTCCATTTGTATTGATAACATGACACATCGAAATAATTTTTGTTCTAGAAGTAATTGCTTTCTCATACACTTTTACAATTTCTGCTACGGTTTTTGGTTTAATAGGAATTACTGGACGAACCAATTTAACTCCTTTTTCTTCTTGCCAAACAGTCCAAGGAATTACCGCACTTGGATGTTCATGGTCAATCAAAATAACTTCATCACCTTTCTTTAAATCAAAGCTTTTAGCAATTAAGTTCATGCCTTCAGTAGTATTATGCGTCAAGGCAATTTCTTCTTTTGAAACCGAAAAAAGCTTGGCAACTTTTTCTCTTACAACTTCTTTTTCATCACTCCAGCCGCCCCACATATATTTTGATGGATGTGCATCTAAAGTTGCTCTAAATGTATTGGTAGCATTTTGAACTGATATTGGACAACTCCCTAATGATCCATTGTTGAAATATCTTAATTTTGGAGCAAACTTAAATTGCTTTTTTACATTTTCCCAGAATGCTTCACTAGAATCATTGGAACCTAAAAAAGGTGTTGATTCCTTCGTTTCAATTCCTTTATGTGATGATAGTAATACGGTTCCTGCAATTCCAGTAAATAATTGTTTTACAAAAGATCTACGATGTGTGTTTTTCATTGTTTTTAAATTATTTAATTTTTTTAGGTTTCAATTCATGGAAAAAGAAATCATCATTCGGAACATCAAAATCGAAGCCAGTTACCTTTAAACGATTATCTGTATTAATTTTTATGGTTCCGAAACTAAACCAAGCTTGTGGAAATTTCCAGTTAATTTTCCAAACATTATGATTCCAATGTGTCAAAGTAGCTGATAATTGAGGCGAATGTGAGAAGTCTAAATGTAGTGTTCCACCTTTTACAGTAATTGTAATTTTACCATACATTTCTGAATGATAGTTACCAGTAAAATCTTTTGAAGTAACCGTTGGATTAGTATTTAATACTCTACTTTTTATACGATCAGCAATACGAGTATCATTCTTCATGTTTCTATTGGTATTTTTTAAATAATCTGCTGACCAATCTTTATTATTTTTAACTCCTAGGAATTTATCTAGTGCATAATTTGTTGCTGCCCCAATTGGACTTTTATGCCCATTTGTAAGTACAACAATTCCTAGGTTTTCATCTGGAATTAATGTAACTGCAGTAATCATTCCATCATAACCACCAGTATGACCTACTTTCATTCTTCCTTGGTAATCACTTAATCCCCAGCCTAATCCGTATGAATTAAAATGTCTGTTGAAATCGTTTTTAGTGGTATGATCAACATAATGGTTGTTGTGTGGTGTCCAAACTAAGTTCCGTGTGCTTTTAGATAACATAGTTTTTCCATTATGAACTCCATTATTTAAATTGAAAATCATCCATTTAGAAATATCTGAAACACTAGAAATTAAACCTCCAGTTGCTGCAACATTATCCCATTTTGCCCACGGAAGCGGAAAATTTTTATTGTCTTTAATACCATGAGGAGTTGCAAAATTTCCTTTTGAATTTAAATCCTTTATCGAAGAAATAGTTCTATTCATTCCTAAAGGTTTTAAAATGCGCTCTTGTACATTTTCTCCCCAGCTTTTTCCAGTAATAGTTTCTATGATTTCTCCTGCTGTTATAAACATCAAATTAGAATAACCATAACCGGCTCTGAATTCATAAGCTTGAGGTACATGTTTAATTCGTTTGATAATTTCTTTTGCAGGTAAATCTGATTTGTACCAAATGTTATCTCCACTAAAAGTTCCTAAACCAACACGATGACTTAATAAATCTCTAATAGTTGTGTGATTACTAACCCATTCATCATAAACAGCAAAATAAGGTAAGTGTTTTTTTACTTTATCATTCCATTTTAATTTACCCTCTTGAACCAACATTCCAATCATTGCAGACGTAAATGCTTTGGAGTTTGATGCGATTGCATACAACGTATTTTTATCTGGTTTCTTGTTTTTGCCTACTTCCAAAACACCATAACTTCCCGTAAAAATTAGTTTTCCATCTTTTACAATTCCGATGGTAGCACTTGGTACTTCCCAATCTTTTACCATTTTGGTAAAATATTGATCTAATTTTTTAAGGTTGACTTTCGTTTGAGATTGAATTGTATTTGTAAAGAATAGACTAAATACAATTAGGTAAATAATTTTTTTCATTTGAGACTTTTTTAAAACAGCTAACAAGTTAACTATTTTAAAAAGAAGATTAAAATAAAAAAAGAAATGCAAAGAATTTTATATTTTCTTTGTCATGAATTTCAGACAAACTGGTGAAGTATAAAAAAGCATTTTGAAAAAGATTAATTTTACTTCAATAATACCTGTCTCTTAT
>OLID01000552.1_pt1 | contig 15063 bp, 9 predicted proteins | sample 1609361 | NCBI WGS metagenome assembly OLID01 (sample SAMN05416778, study PRJEB24817) | seawater metagenome | isolation source: Sea water | place: Canada:Atlantic | collected 2013-07
TTTTATATTTTCGCCATACAAATGTATCGACAACCCATCATTATTACCCTGCTACTCCTTTTAACTACATCTTGTTTTGCACAAAATGTAGATAGTCTAATTCTTGCCGCTGAAGGTTTAAAGGGATCATCAAAAGCCAAAGCTTACGAAAAAATTGGACTCCAATTTTACCACCAAGATTTTACCATCAAGGCAAAAGAATACTTCAACAAATCATTAGAAATTTCAAAGCAAGTCAAGGATACTTTAGGGCAAATGAATGCCTTAAAAAACTTACTTCGTGTCGCCTACCACAAAGAAGATAGCGTAGAACTTTCACGAGAATATGCTGGACATTTGGAAGAACTTTCAGTTGATTCTGGGAATAAAATGATGCAAGCTTATGTCCTTCATCACAAAGGACGAGCTAATAAAGAAGATTTTGACCTTTCCATCAAGCGGATGAAAAGAGCCCTCAAACTTTACGAAGAGGCTGGAGTAAAAGAGTCAACAAACATTGTTTATCGAGAACTTGGAGAAGCACTTTTGGATACTTCGCCAACGGAAGCTTTTATGTATTTTCAAAAAAATCTGGAACTGGCTGAAGAGTTAAATTATCCAGAGGAAATTTATCTTGCTCGAAGTAATATTAGTAGTGCTTTGATTTCGATGAAGCAATATGAAGATGCACGGAAATTTTGCGAAAGAAATATTGAAATTGCGAAAGAAGCGAACAATCCAGATTTTTTAGCCTACAATTATTTGTTAATTGGAATTTCTTATCAAAAAGAAAAAAAGTTGTTTTCTCAATTAACAGAAACAACTCAAGCACTTTTGGCCAACAATCAAATTCAACAAAAAGACTCGGTGCGTGCTCGACTGGAACTTAGTCAAGCAGACCAAAGTATTTTATGGGCTAAACAACAAATACAGGCTATTAACGGTCAATTAAGCCGCTGGTTATCCGTTAATGATCATGCCTTCAAAGCAAATTTACCTGTATGGAATACCCCAAATAGTGTGCGCATTATCTCTGAAAAGATTCAACAACATCCCTTGCTAAAAATAGACAGACTGGAAAGTGATGTGAGTCAGAAAGATATTGAGTTGAGCGAACAGCAGTATTATCCAGGCTTTAATGTTGGTGTGGTCTATGGTTTTCGTGAGGGAACCAATATGACAACGGGTCAGCCTAGATCTGATTTTATTGGCGCACAAGTTACCATGGACTTACCCTTCTTTACCTCAAATTTACAAGATCGTGAGTTAGAAGCAAGCACAGACCGTTATGCTTCCATGAAAGCAAAAGAGCAGGCAGATTATCAGCAACTGTCAAGCGAGTTAAAAACGACATTTGCGAACTGGAAATTGTTGTCTGATCAAAGTCAATTATACCAAGACAATTTAGTACCTGAAGCAGAAATGTATGCCAGATCAACAGAGGTTGCCTATCAAAATAAACAAACAGATTTTCCAACACTGGTATTGGCTTATTTACAGGATTACAACACGCAATTGGCTGCATTAAAGACCCAAGTCAGCTTACTTAAAACACAAATTAATTTATTGTATTTACAGGGAAAATAAGTAATGAAAAAGACAACTATTAAATTAGTCATTGCCCTCATTGTCTTGTTAGCGCTAACAGGATTAATGGTCACTATCTTTTTGATAACATCATCAAATGATACGTCTTCAAAACAAGAAACAAAAAAACCACTATATTGGCAGTCACCTATGAACCCAAGTTATCGTAGCGATAAGCCAGGTAAATCACCCATGGGAATGGATTTAGTGCCAGTCTATGAAAGTAACGAAGATAGCACAGTCAAGATTAATAGCTCTGTGCAAAATAATATTGGTGTACGTACAGCAATAGCCAAAACACAATTGATTGATCAAACCATTAAAACCGTGGGCTATATCCAACCAGATGAAAATAGAATCGAAAGCGTTAATAGTTATAGCTTAGGGTGGATTCGAGATTTAAAAGTCAAAACCATTGGTGAGCATATTCAAAAGGGACAACTGTTATTTAAACTCTATGCGCCAGATGTCATTAGCGCTCAAGAGGAATATTTATTGGCAATCAAGTTTAAAAGAGAGTCATTTATTCAAGCAGGCAGACAGAAGCTATTAACACTGGGCATGTCTGAAAAAGAAATACAATCAATCACGCAGTCAAAACAGTCTGAACAGCTTATTGGTGTTTATGCGCCTGTCTCAGGGTATGTCACCGATCTATTGATTAAAGAAGGAGAGCATATTAATCCACATATCGTGTTAATGACGATTGCGGATTTATCAAAAGTCTGGGTATTGGCAGAAGTGTATGAGCGAGATGATCAAAAAATTAAAATGGGACAACCCGTTAGCATTACTGTCCCGTCATCACCTGAGCAGGTATACAAGGGTAAAATAAGCTATATCTATCCTCAGCTAAACACCAAAACACGTTCTGTTAAAGTTAGAATTCCAATTCAAAACGATCAATTGAAATTAAAACTTAACATGTATGCTGATGTGCTTATCCATTCATCAAACTCAGAGAATGTATTGTCCATTCCGAAAGAAGCGTTGATCAGATTAGGGAATACCAATCGAGTCGTATTGGCATTGGGTGGTGGAAAATTCAAATCTGTTGAAGTGCAAACAGGAATTGAAGACGCCAGATGGGTTCAGGTTATTAAAGGGTTACAACCAGGCGATAAAGTAGTGACTTCTGCGCAATTTTTGCTGGATTCTGAAAGTAACCTTAAAGCAAGTTTATCGCGCTTAGATAATAGGAATAACAATCAAGAAGCTATGCCCAAAAAAAATTCTGACATAAATGATATGTCTGACGGTGAAATGGATATGAGCTCCAAGCTGCCAGAGACACCGTCTATTCACCAACACGCAGAATAATAAGGAACCATAATGTTAGAAGCTATTATTCGTTGGTCATTACGAAATCGATTTATTGTGTTGGTGATTGCTGCATTTTTATTATTAGCAGGCTTATACACTTTATGGAAAACACCAGTAGATGCTATCCCTGATTTATCGGATGTACAGGTGATCGTTAAAACCAGTTATCCAGGTCAGGCACCTCAAGTGGTTGAGGACCAAATCACCTACCCAATTGAAACTGCTATGCTAGCAGTTCCTGGTGCAGTAACAGTTCGTGGCTATTCATTTTTTGGTGATTCTTATGTGTATATCATATTTGATGAAAGTACGGACTTGTATTGGGCACGATCAAGAGTATTAGAATATCTCAATCAAATATCAGGTAAATTGCCACCCACAGCTAAACCAGAAATTGGCCCCGATGCCACGGGTGTAGGCTGGGTATATGAATATGCTTTGACTGACCCTTCTGGAAAATTAGATATCTCACAGCTAACCACCATTCAAAACTGGATATTAAAATATGAATTACAAACCGTTCCAGGTGTCGCTGAAGTTGCCACCATGGGCGGGATGGTAAAACAGTATCAAATCACCGTTGAACCCAATAAACTAAAAGCTTATGGTCTAACTTTAAAACAAGTGAAACAAGCGGTTCAACAAGCCAATCAGGAAGTGGGTGGCTCAGTTGCAGAAATGGCTGAAGCTGAATATATGATTCGTGCCACAGGCTATATTCAAAATCTCAAAAATATTGAAGATATTCCTTTAGGGATCAATAAAAATGGCACCCCTATTTATGTTTCCAATGTTGCTACCGTTAAATTTGGCCCTGAAGCACGTCGAGGCGTGGCAGAATTAAATGGGCAAGGTGAAACTGTGGGTGGTGTCATCATTATGCGTCAAGGGGAAAATGCACTAAGTACCATTAATGGGGTTAAACAAAAACTAGCGGAAATACAGACCAGTTTACCTAAAGGCGTTGAAATTGTACCTGTGTATGATCGTTCCAGTTTAATTACACGCTCTATTCATACCCTAAGCTGGACACTGGTGTTACAGTTTATGATTGTCAGTGCGGTGTGTTTATTATTTCTATTTCATTTCAGATCATCGTTGGTCGTTGTTTTTAGTTTACCGATTGGGGTGATGATTGCCTTTATTATTATGAAATTACAGGGCATCAATGCCAATATTATGTCTTTGGGCGGGATTGCGATTGGTGTTGGCGTTATGGTCGATGCAGCGATTATCTTAATTGAAAATATGCATTCTAAAAAAGTTCAGGCACAAGAAAATAATCTAGCTATCAGTCATTGGAAAATTGTCGAAGAAGCGGCTGTGGATGTTGGTCCAACCATATTCTTTTCGCTTTTAATTACCATGGTCAGTTTTATGCCAATCTTTGCTTTAGAAGCGCAAGAAGGAAGACTATTTTCACCGTTAGCATTTACTAAAACTTATGCCATGGCAGGTGCAGCAGCTTTAGCGATTACATTAATTCCTGTGTTAATGGGGTATTTTGTTAAAGGAAAAATAATACCTAAGGATAAGCATGTTATTAATAGAATTTTGGTGAAAGTTTATAATCCTGTATTAGGTCTGGCACTACGCTACCCTAAGTCACTTATTCTATTCACATTTATAGTAGCAGCCTTAACTTATTGGCCATATAGCAAAATAGGTTCTGAGTTTATGCCTGATTTAAATGAAGGTGATTTAATGTATATGCCAACGATGCTACCTGGGGTATCCATCGGCAAAGCAAGGGAAGTGTTACAACAAACCGATAAGCTCATTAAAACCATTCCAGAAGTTAAATCTGTATTCGGTAAAGTTGGTCGTGCGCAAACAGCAACAGACCCTGCACCGATGACAATGATTGAGAGCGTTATCCAACTCAAACCTAAAGATCAATGGCGTAAAGGCATGACCATAAAAAAACTTAAACAAGAATTAAACCAAACAGTTAAGTTACCAGGTGTGACAAATGCTTGGGTAATGCCTATTCGTACTCGTATTGATATGTTAACGACAGGCATTAAAACACCCGTTGGTATTAAAATAATTGGGCCAAGTTTGGCTAAAATTCAAGAAATTGGTCAGGAATTAGAACAGCTATTACCACAAGTAATAGGTACCACTTCTGTTTATGCTGATCGAGCCGTGGGAGGGAGATATATTGATGTCGATATTAACAGACAAGCTGCAGCACGATATGGTTTAAATATTGCTGACATTCAAGAAATGATTCGTTCAGCGATTGGTGGCATGAATATCACAGAAACAATAGAAGGTCGTGAACGTTTTCCAGTGAACTTACGTTTTCCACAAAGTGAGCGTAATGATGTACAGTCAATTAAACAATTACCGCTCATCACACCTAATGGAAATCATATCTTGCTACAAGATGTAGCAAGTATCAAAGTAACAGAAGGACCACCAGCAATTAAAAGTGAAAATGCCCAATTAACAGGTTGGGTTTTAGTTGATATTGCTAATCGCGATTTAGGTAGTTATGTAGAAAGTGCTCAAAAATTAGTTCAAGAGAAACTATCCTTGCCTCCTGGTTATCGTTTGTTATGGACAGGGCAATATGAATCCATGCAGCGCGCTAACGCACGCTTAATGATTTTAATGCCCTTAACCATACTACTAATCTTCTTTTTACTGTACCTGCATTCTAGAAATTTTATAGAGGTATCCATCGTCATGGCGACCATTCCATTATCATTTATTGGTAGTATCTGGTTTATGTACGGACTAGATTACAATATGTCCGTTGCTGTCGCTGTTGGCTTTATTGCTTTAGCGGGCATTGCAGGTGATGAAAGCATGGTGTTATTGCACTTTTTAAAAACCACTTTAAACGACAAGCTCCAAGAAAAACAAAATAATAATCAAACCCTAACAAAAGCAGAATTGATTGAAGCTATTAAGGTGGGATCATTAATGCGCATACGTCCGTTAACTATGGCGATATCTTCCACTTTGGTTGGGCTTGTTCCAATTATGATTAGTACGGGTACTGGGTCAGAAGTCATGCGCAGAATTGCTGCACCGATGTTCGGCGGTATGGTTAGCGCTACTTTTTTAACATTGGCGATTATTCCTTGTGTATTTTATTTGTGGAAGTCTAAGAGCTTAAAGTTACCTGATCACCCATAAAGCACAGCCACACTTGAATATTAAAACTATAATATTAAGGTAATTCAGACAGTTACGTCATTCTGATCCCGTATCAAGTACGGGACATGCTTGATTTGGAATCAAGGCAACTCAGATGCAGAATTTAGCTTTGACTATTAATAAAACCCAGTCACTCGCCAAGCTCGTGCCGTTCACAACTAAAAGCGCAAAATTATTTGCCCTTTTCGGGCTCTGTTCACCCTGGATCATCGGATCAAGTCCGATGATGACAATGTCTTTTATTAAGTTAATTGCTTAAGTTAGTACCATTAATGTATAACCATTCTACTATGGCTTACCCTGATTATGTTGACCTTTATTCAAATAGAGCGTAGAAGTTGGGAAAGCAATTTCTGCGCCATTTGATTCTATAATTTCACCAATTTTAAGCATAATTTCATCTTGGATATTTTGAAACTCAACCCAGTTAGTTGTTTTTGTGAATGTGTAGACCATAAAATTAATTGAATAATCTCCATAACACCCTTCCGTTGTAGAACCCATATCTGTACTACCATCAACCAGATTAACAAGTGTTGTTTGCGTTTGATCTATACCAGAATGACTTAGCAACATTCTTTTGACATCTTTTAAAATTTTCTTGACCACGGCTAGATCATCATACCGAACACCTAAGTATTGCAATATACGACGATTCGTCATACGAGATGCATTAACCAATGCCTGCGACATTAGAAGAGAATTAGGCACAATAATAGGCCTTTGATCAAAGGCTCTTACAATGGTGGAATGTAAACCAATGTGTTCAATGGTTCCTTGAATAGATTCATCCGTTGTATAAACCCAGTCTCCTGCCCTAACGTAACGGGTCACTAACGCTAAAATACCTAAAAAGAAATTACTCAGTGTATCTTTTAGTGCAAAACCAACACCAATTGAAAGCCCAGAAATAACAAATGTCATTGAACTGGTATCAACACCAAGCGCATAAACAAACACAACAATAGATATAATAATGCCCAAGTACTTCATAGACATTTTTATGGCATATTTTGTCCCCGATGTCGCTAATGTATGCCTCAAAATCTGATTTTCCACGATATATGTTAAAACCAAGGTCATCACATAACAAATAATAAAAACTAACATTCCATAAAGAATACTAGACAAAGAAAAATTCTCATTATCACTAATAGGAAATGGTGAAAATAGCAACATATCAAATAAGTTCTCTATCGATAACGGTGGCACACCCCAGAAAAGTGCAATCAATACTAAAGTGGCTATTGCCGTCAAAATAATAAAGAGAAAGCGCAACCACCTTATCGCGTATGAACGCCTGACTCGTCTTTCTTTCCTTTTCTCTTTATCTTTCTCTTTTTCAAGAAAGTATTCGTGAGATTTTATAACGGCTAAAAATAAAAAAGTTGTAAATATTTTATAAGACAGATACACAAAATAGAGACAGAATCCCGTTTGCATGATATTAACAATAAAGCCGATGACCAGATTAGAGTAACCAAAAGATATAATGATCGGCGCAGAAATTAGTGCTACATAAATAGACCAAATGAGATATGAAGCCACCACTTTATTTTTGACCTTTTTGACTAAAAAGTCTTTTTGTAAATAAACAGAGACAAGCCCCATTATAGATATAATAAGCACAATAATAAGGTTGATGGCAGCAACGCCATAGATACCAATAAACGGATAAAACTGTGTTGAATATAAAAATGGGTTAATATTATTATTCAATAAAATAATAAATGTCATGAAAGATAAAATTAATAGCCAAATATTTTTAGCGAATGATGACCTCTTAAACAACGTCATGGAACTAACATAAAATAAAAGTGCAAAGTTCAGCGAACACACCAAAGAAAAGATTAGACCAACGATAATATTATCATATTTATCAGCACTTGGGTTTGTTAAATCATCCACTGCAAAATAGATAAATAATGCTGGAATAATACCTTTCAAAAATATATTAACAACCTGATATATCGGTCTGAGATTAATGCGCTTCTCTACACGTCGTAACATTCTGACCAAGAACTTAGAATATTTCAAAATCCAACGCAATACCACTAGATATAGCAACAGGATTACAAACCATGTTCCTACACTAGGCAAGCCTTCATCTTTTAGTTTTACATGTTTAATATCATAAATAATTTCTTGAAGGTGTGTTGAAACACCTTCAGCTGCAACCTGCCAGGAATTACTAGAATAAAATGAGGAAACATTTGAAAACAAGAGGCTGTCACTCACCGACACCCTTCTATTAAAGATATCCACCAGCAGCGTTTTTAATTCTGATAAAATAACCTCTAATTCATTTATCTTTATCTCATTATCGTGAATAATCGCCCTGGATTGGGCATAAAGCTTCACCCCTATTCGTATCACCTCGAGGCTGCCCTGATTCTGTGTTGACTCCCAATTTCGTATCATCTCATGTGCAGCGAGGATGTTATCCGTATAAGTTTTATAGTAACCATAAAACAGTTGTTGTAGAAACGTTATTTGTTGTTTGTATAAATTCAGGTCGTGTGAGTTAATATCGCTATGCTCGAAAATGGTTAATTTAATATCTCGCATAACAGTGAGTGCAAGCTGTTTATCTTCTTCAAATTGTTGATCCAGATTAGCATTCTTAACCTTTGCCTTTTTCTCTAATTTATTGACCTCTGCTTTTGTTTCTACTGGCTTAACTTCCGTTTTTGAAACAGCTGCATAACCAGCTTGAAAAAGAAATAATAACCCTAACATCATTATTTTTAATAAAATTAAATTTGAATGTTTTCTCATATCATTGAAAATAAATAACTTATTGCAAATAATAGTATAAAATTTCAACACCGATGCCATTATTTCAGTATTAATAATTGAAAAACAACTATAAAATCATCGTTATCACGTCATAAACGCGCCTCGAGGTTATAATTAAAACCCTACATCCTAAAATCATTCAAAGAAAACACAATCAAGCAGTATATGAAAAAATGGTCAGTGAAAATTATTCCGATCTACAAGCCCGCATCACTGCGAACCGAATACAATCAATTGAATTGGCACATAAATTAATTAATCCGAAACTAGCTTATTTATACCCTCCATCAAATTTAAAGCATATGGATATTGCCGTTGAAAGGTTAGTTAACGCATTACAGAAAAAAGAAATTATAGGAATAGAGACCGATCACGACTGTGATGGGCAAACCAGTCATGCCATTATTTATGAAGCGCTCACAAAGGGATTTGGACATCCAAAGGAACGCACAAAATCTTATATTGGTCACAGGATGCAAGAAGGTTACGGCTTATCACACTCGCTTGCGAGCAGAATACTCGAAGACAACCCAAAGCCAAGCCTAATTATCACTGCGGATAATGGGTCATCAGATGAAAAACAAATTGCGCTATTAAAGTTAAACGGCATTGATACCATTGTCACCGACCACCATACCATTCCCGCAGACGGACCCCCTAAAAGTGCTTATGCCGTTTTAAATCCATCACAAGAAAATTGTGACTATGGTGACAAACTCATTGCTGGTTGCATGGTAGCCTGGTTATTCATGGCGCAAACCCGTTCAAAGTTACAACAGATGGGTTGGAAGCACCTCCCAGATATGAAACAATTACTGGATTTCGTTGCCGTTGGCACAATTGCAGATTGCGTTAGCATGGCGGAAAGTATTAATAATAGAGCCGTTACCAAAGCAGGTTTATCAATTATTAAGCAATCTCAAAGAATATGCTGGCATGCACTTCAGCAGCGACAAGACAAACCCGTAAATAGCGAATACCTCGGCTTCACCGTTGGTCCCTTGCTTAATAGTGATGGTCGGCTATCCGATGCATTCTCGTCTGTTAGTTTTCTGCTTGAAGAAAATGGAGTTGAAGCCGAAAAATGGATTCAATATTTAACCGAACAAAACGAAACAAGAAAAGCGATCCAAAAAAAATTAACGGAAAAAGCGGTATTACAAGCAAACGAACTGGTCAGCAAAGATTATAAAAGCTTATGTATTTATATTGATGATGGACATGCAGGTATCCATGGTATTTCTGCCAGTCGAATTAAAGACAAATTTGGACGACCAACCATTATTTTTTCACCTAAACTTAATGAAGCAGGTATTATTTCTGGCTCGGCACGTAGCTTGGATAATCTGAACATCAAACATATTTTAGATATGATTAATCAGCAGCACCCTGATCTGATGATCAAATACGGCGGTCATGCTGGCGCGGCTGGTTTAAGCATTGACTATCGAAACTTAAAAATGTTTAGATCTTTATTTGAGCAAGAAACTAGCGCCAATATTAATGGAATCGCATTAGGCCCGACAATCTATACAGATGGAAAATTAGATGCTAATGACATTAAACCTTGCACTATTGATGAAATAAATCAATTAGAACCATTTGGGCGTGGCTTTGAGTACCCATTGTTTGAAATTGAAGGTGAAATATTATCGATTAAACTGGTTGGTAAAGATAAAAATCATGCACAAATATTCTTGGAATTAGAAAATGGTAAGCGCATAAAAGGCATATGGTTTAACTGTGATGAATCCATTCATGAAATTACGCTCAACCAAGCGGCATCAGTCATTGGCTCGATATTTATCTCTGAATATAATGGTAATGAATATATAAATATTAACATTCGACATATAATGCCCAGTTAAAATAATCGTTATTTCTAATCATTCAGAAAGCACATGACTAAATCTGTAGATTGGCAGCCAACTGCCAATATTAATACACTAAGACAGCGAGCTGATTATATTAAAAAAATTCGGGATTTTTTTTATGTTCGCAATATATTAGAAGTTGAAACACCGACATTAGCCCTAAACACAGTCACTGATCCGTATATTGACGCCATATCAGTCAGCACACAATATGGGAAAAAGTATTTACAAACTTCTCCAGAATATTTTATGAAACGGCTTTTGGCTAATGGCTCAGGTTCAATTTTTCAACTATGTAAATGTTTCAGGGATGACCCTATCAGCGAAAAGCATAATCCAGAATTTACCATGCTTGAGTGGTACCATGAAAATATCGGCTATCAAGAACTAATGGCTGAAATAAGTGATCTGATTAATGTTCTTGCGCCCTCTCTAACTTTTCAATACTTTTCTTATTTAGACATTTTCACACTAAGATTAAATATCAATCCTCTAACGATCAGTAATATAGATTTAAAACAAATCACACTAAGTAAAATTGGTACAATACAAGGATTAGAAAACCCAAATAGAGTGGAATGCCTGGATATATTATTCAGCTATTTTATCGAGCCAACCCTCAATAAACCTGATATCGCAACATTTATTTACAATTACCCAATTGAGCAAGCGGCACTTGCCCAACAAACTCAAGAACAAGGATACCAAGTTGCAGAAAGATTTGAGCTGTTTATTAATGGAATTGAAATAGCTAATGGTTACGGAGAATGCCTCGATCCAAATATTTTAGAACAGCGTTTTAAGCAAGATAACCATATAAGAAATACACTGGATAAACCACAAGTCAATATTGATCAAGATTTTATCTCGGCTCATAAACATGGCTTGCCAAAATGTTCTGGCGTAGCACTAGGTTTAGATAGATTATTAATGGTGTTAATGAATAAAAATTCCATCGAGAAAGTAATTTCGTTTCGATAGAAAACGGATACCGTACTAGGTTCCGTTAACAACCAATGGTGTAATTTATTAAAATCTTATTTTTTTCGAAATTTGGAAATAATGTAACTTGATAGGCGAATCCAAATAAATTGAAACACAATAATGATAATAACAAACATAATGATATTCTGTTGACTCATTGAGTTTCGAAATACGATAAAAAAAATACCCCAAGGAATAACAATACCCAAAATAACAACAATCGCATGAATGTAAGGAATAGAAATATTTTTATTAGGCTTGCTCATAATAACCAATCCATTTATTCACAATGACTATGACAATAAGCATTATCTTTTTCTACTTGAATAGTAATATGCTCAATTTTATAATTTGATTTCAAATAATGTTCAATTTCATGATGAACCTTACTATTTATGTCGTTATCTTTTATAACTAAATGGCAGGTTAAGGCATTTTCTTTTGTGCTTAAACCCCACACATGGAGATCATGCACACTGACCACCCCTTCAATAGATTGCAAATAATCTTTTACTTCCATTAGGTTTATGCCTGTAGGTACGCCATCCAAAACCAACTTAAAGGATTCTCGCAATAAGCTCCAAGTACCTAGTATGATAATGACAGTAATTATGATCCCTGCTATTGGATCAAGTCGATACCAATATTCTTTATACTCAGGTGCTACATTCACGCCAATCATCATGGCAATTCCGACAATAACCACACCAACTGAAACCAATGCATCATAAAGCAAATGCAAATATGCGCCCTTAATATTTAAATCATCCTTAGCGCCACGTATAAACATAAAGGCAGTTGCCCCATTAACTACTACACCAATGGCGGCAACGATAATAATATCCAAAGCTCTAACCGTGTCAGGTTCAAATAATTTAACAACTGATTCATAACCCAAAATACCACAGGTGAAAAATAGAATTAGCGCATTCAATAGTGAAGCAATTACCGTGGCCTTTTTATAACCGTAGCTATACATTGAGCTAGCTGACTTCTGAAGCAATAAGCTTGCTATCCAAGCAAAGACCAACCCAAGCACATCCCCAAAGTTATGTCCTGCATCGGCTAATAAACTCATGGAATTTGCAAAGACAGCATAAATCGCTTCGATTATGGTAAAGGCTAAATTTAAGACAATCGAGACAAAGAATGCTTTATTGAAATTATCAGGCGCATGATGATGGTGGTCATGCCCATCGTGACTGTGATGATGCCCCATATTGGTTACTCACATAGATACAAATACATACTTATAATAATATCAGAAATAATGGTAAGTAATGAGACAATAGCTTAATGATAAGATATTTAATTCGATTGAGTAAATTATTTTTTCTGTGAATACTTTTGATACATAAAATAAATGAAGGTTAAAACGCAAATACCAAAATAAATAAACATAAAATATCTGCCGTTATATGCTGATTGCCCATGAATACCACAAGACCAAACACCTATAATTCCGATTAAATATGTTAAAGGTATTAATATTAAAACATACGGTGACAAGTGTCTTGCTTTAAAGCAGATCAATAAATATATAAACCCTGTTAACCAATTAGAAATTCCAAATGCGCCAAGCATAAACACCTGATCTTGTGGTACGGTCGCCATATCAAACTTGGCAAAGTAACCTGCGGCCCAAGTCAGCATATAAGTATGCATAAAACCTCTCACAAGATCATAAATACCGATAAGAAATAATACAACTGTTGGTAATACATATATGTTTTTTACTTTTTGGCTCATCACTATCTCCTGATTATTCTTATTAATTTCAAAGTTTAGCTTTTTGTTGTTGCAACCAAGCAGAGATTTTATTTTTTTCTTCTTGTGTCAACCAAAGTATAAGTTTAGTTCTTCTTAAAATAATGCTTTCTAAAGTCGTTGCCCATTCATAATTATATAAATACTCCAACTCTCTTTCATAAAAATTATGGCCAAAACACTCACCTAAATCTTGATAAGAGTTTAAACCATGTAAAAATTTATGTGTTCGTAAACCATAGGTAACTGCATAGCGATATACCAGGCCTTTATCCAACCAAGGATATGTTTTTTCCAGCGTTTGAATAATACTTAACTGGGAGTCTGCCTCACCACCTGGGACACTTTCAAGCTTTGTTTGGCAGTGTTTCATTTGCGGAAAATATTTATGTAACTTATCAACTGCATGTTCAGACAAGGTGCGATAGGTTGTTATTTTACCACCAAATATAGATAAGACTGGATACTTACCATTCTTCTCTTCAACCTCAAATGAATATTCTCGTGTTACTTTTGACAGATCGTCTGCGTGATCATCAAACAATGGTCTAACACCTGACCAATCCCAAATAATTTCAGATTTATTAATAGGAGTTTTAAAGTATTCCGAAATAAGCTCACACAAATAATCAATTTCATCATCTGAAATTTTAACGGCTGAGGGATCGCCTTTGTAATCGACATCTGTGGTACCAATTGCAGTAAATTCATTTTCATTGGTATCCGTAAATCCATACGGCAAGGCAAAAACAATTCGATTATCTTTATTTTGCAGAATGTAAGCATGGGTGCCTTCATATAACTTAGGCACAACAAAATGACTACCTTTTATGAGCTTAACCTGACTCTTTGAATTCGTTTCTAATGTTTCATGAATCACATTCGCGACCCAAGGGCCAGCGGCATTAATAATTGCTTTACAACGAACTTTCATTTGACCATCTTTGCTTTCTAGAATTGCATGCCAGCCATCATCAACCCGAACAGCAGAAACACATTTTGTATTCACATAGATTTCAGCACCCTTCTCTTTCGCTTGAATTGCATTTAAAACAACCATGCGCGCATCATCAATACGACAATCAGAATAGGTAAATCCTACTTTATATTTATCGAATAACGGCTCACCTTCAAGCCCTTTTGTAAGTGATATTTTTTTAGATTTTTTAAGGCTTTTAAGCTTAGCCAGATGATCATATAAAAACATACCAATGCGAATCATCCACGCCGGGCGCAAATGCTTAGCATGAGGTAAGACAAAAGTAAGTGGCTGAATAATATGTGGCGCTTTATTCAACAATACTTCTCGTTCTTTTAGCGCTTCACGAACTAGCTTAAATTCGTATTGCTCCAAGTACCTTAAACCACCATGAACCAATTTACTACTAGCTGAAGAAGTAGCTGAAGCCAAGTCATTTGCTTCACATAATATAGTTTTTAAGCCCCTACCCTGAGCATCAAGCGCAATACCTGTGCCGTTAATACCACCGCCTATAACCAATAAATCAGCTTTTAATTCAGCCATTTAAACTCCAAAAATTTTCAAAAAGAAGAATCTATATAATCTGTCTCTTATACA
>OLID01000554.1_pt1 | contig 15040 bp, 18 predicted proteins | sample 1609361 | NCBI WGS metagenome assembly OLID01 (sample SAMN05416778, study PRJEB24817) | seawater metagenome | isolation source: Sea water | place: Canada:Atlantic | collected 2013-07
TCTACACAGAGTAGATCGTCGGCAGCGTCAGATGTGTATAAGAGACAGGTGATTATGCAGCAAATATTGAGCTGGCAACCTATCAAAAACCTGATATAGCTAGTCGTCAACAGCCAAATGAAACAATTCAAAAAGTTGATACACCGAATCAAAGAACGATTAAAGATATCTGTGATTTCTTGAAAATAGATATTAAAAAAACCATTAAGTCTTTAGTTGTTAAAACGAATAAAGACGAATTTTTATTGTTAATATTGCGTGGCGATCACGAACTGAACGAAGTTAAAGTTGAAAAACTACCCGAAGTTGGCGGTAGCTTTGAGTTTGCAACTGAAGATGAAATCCGTTCTTTATTTAATGCCGATCCAGGTTCGTTAGGGCCTGTCAATAGTCCAATTAAAGTGATCGTCGATCACAGTGCACATATGTGTGTGGATTTTTCTTGTGGTGCAAATGAGAACGATCAGCATTTCACAGGTACGAACTGGGATATCGACATAAAAAATTATGCTACGGCAGATTTACGTAATGTCGTTGAAGGGGATATTAGCCCAGATGGTAAAGGTAAACTGAAGTTTTTACACGGCATAGAAATTGGTCACATTTTCCAGTTGGGTACCCATTATTCTGAAAAAATGAATGCAACCGTATTAGACGAAAATGGAAAGCCAGTTAATTTGGTTATGGGTTGTTATGGTTTTGGTGTTTCACGTGCTGTGGCCGCTGCGATTGAACAGTCCTATGACGAAAATGGGATTATTTGGCCAAAACCAATTGCACCGTATGATGTTGCCTTAATTCCTATGAACATGCATAAATCACCTGAGGTTAAAGAAGCAGCAGAAAATTTATATGCAGAATTACTTGATGCTGGTTTTGATGTTTACTTTGATGATAGGAACGAACGTGCTGGGGTCATGTTTGCTGATGCTGATTTAATTGGCATTCCACATCGTATTGTAGTTGGTAGTCGCGGTCTATCAACAGGGACAGTTGAATACAAGTCCCGTGTTGAAGAGGCTAAACTTGATGTTCAGTTAGACGACATTATTGCTTTCTTGAAAGAAAAGATATAATTGTTGCCCATGTTTTCCTTTCTTTATAGCCTATACTTTTAGGCATGACTTTTTAAATATCTTTTATTGTGACAGAAATACCTTTTGAATTATTAGTTGCGGGTTTATCTATATTTGCAGGCTTGCTTGGGTCGTTGATTGGACTAGGGGGTGGCATTATTGTCACGCCAATGCTAGTTTTATGTTTTGGTATAGATATTCGTTATGCAATGGGTGCTGCTTTAGTTTCAGTTATCGCAACCTCATCTGGTGCAGCAGCAGCCTACTTAAAAGATGGCATTAGTAATATTCGTGTTGGTATGTTTTTATGTATTGCGACGACTATTGGAGCGGTATTTGGTGCGTATCTTGCTGTGCGTGTTGATGTCAATATCCTCTCAATTATTTTTGGGGTTGCTTTATTGATTACGGTAATACTCGGGCTTTTTAAAAAACATCAGGAAGGAATAATTGATAAACCTTCAAGTCCTTTAGCTGTAAAACTGCAACTGCCTGGAGAAATTCCCAATAAAAATGGACCTAGTCAGCCATACCCAGTGTTTGGTGTGATTCCTGGCTTTATTGTTATGGTTATTGCAGGGGTTTTATCTGGTCTGCTAGGTATTGGCTCAGGTGCATTTAAAGTATTAGGGATGGATCAACTCATGAAAATTCCTTTTAAAGTCACCACTGCGACCAGTAACTTTATGATCGGCGTAACCGCAGCAGCCAGTGTTGGCATTTATTTAAAACATGGATTTTTTGATCCTTTATTGGCTGGGCCTGTGGCGCTTGGAGTATTGTTTGGTGCAGTCATTGGCGCTAGGTTATTGGCAGTTGTTTCCGTTGGAATTTTAAGAATTATATTCTTAGTCGCCATTAGTTTTATTGGTATAGAAATGGTCTTGCGTGGCTTTGGAGTTTCTCTATGAATCAGAAAAACTATTATGCTTTATTTGCCAGAATCATGATTATTGGTGTGATTATTGCTGCAGTCGTCATTTTGGCAGGATTAGTGATATTTTTATTTAACCATCCAGATAAAACCTATGGCGCCCATGTTTTTAAAGGTGAACCAAATTCACTAGTAAAACCGATAGATATTATTCGAGATGCTTTTGCAGGTAATGAAAGAAGTTTAATCCAGCTTGGGATTTTTATCTTGTTATTAAATCCATTTGTACGCGTGATTCTAGCTCTAATAGGCTTTGTTCAAGAAAGAAATAAAATGTACGTGATCATTAGTCTGATTGTATTTAGCGTCTTATTGTTTAGTTTCTTTTTTTAAATCGCCACATTTTTGATTTATATCAATATGTTAATTATAATTTTACATGAAATATATAACCCTTATAGGAGAATGACTATGCCAAAAATTGTTACATTTATTAGTACTATCTTAGTTATCATCGGCGGCTTAAATTGGGGGTTAGTTGGTATATTTGACTTCAACCTTGTTGATTATATTTTTCGAGAAGTGCCGATATTTGAAAGGATTACTTATATTGTTGTTGGGTTAGCAGCACTTTGGATGTTGCTGGCTAGTTGGGGCTGCTGTAAAAAGTCAAAATAAGTAATCTAGCTCAGATTTATGTAAAGCCTTTTTCCCAATGTTATTGCACGCAATATAAATAACAACAATAGGGAACTAAACAGCCAATCATTGTTTATATAAGTTGAGAGATAAGCAAAGATGCCATAGATGATAACTGAGAAAATCATGGTGTTTCGCATATCTCTAGTTTTAAGTAAACCTGTAAAAACACCATCTAACCAGAAGCACCAAACGCTAATAATGGGGAGTAAATAAACGAAGATCTGATATTTTTTTGCCATGGTAATAATATCCTGATCAGACGTTAATAGAGATAATATGTCGTGGTAGGTAAACAGGTAGATAATGGTAATGATTATTGATGTAATTAATGAAGCCATTGCGGTATTAAATAAAATATTTTTTAGCTTATTTTTTTGATTGTGAAATTCACCGCACAGGGTTTCAGTTGCGTTGGCAAAGCCATCTAAAGCTAGCGCGGTTAGTGCTTGTATTTGTAAAATAATGGTATTAATCACCAGAATATTTGGACCTAAGCGTGAACTGAAAATCGAAAATAAAAATAGGGCGCTTACCAGTAACAGCGTTCTAATTAAAATATCTGAATTCATTGAAAAGAGGTATTTTATATTCTGTAATAACGTTATCTGTTTAAATTTAATATCCGCATCTTTGAAATATTTAATAATAAAAAATAATGCATAAAAAGCACCAAGATACTGTGCAATGACATCCGCATAGGCAATGCCTTTAATATTCATGTCAAAGTGAAAGATGAATAAAATACCAAAAATAATAGTAAAGAAATTAATGATAATACTCATGTATAAGGCATGTCTAATTTTTTGTATGCCGACAAAAAAACCTAAGAATAAAAAACTCGCAATCGCTGCTGGTGCGGAGTGTAAGCGAATATACAGATAGTCTTGAAATAATTGTAGTGTATGATTATCAAAGGTATAAATCTGTTTGCAGGCAATTAAAATCCAATATCGACAGGCGATAAGTAATAATCCGACAATAATCGAAAACAATAAGTATTGAGCAAATATATTGTAAGTTTCTTGATGCTTTCCACTGCTACGTAACTGTGAGACAAGTCCGACTGTGCTCATGCGTAAAAAGAAAAATATTTGAAAGATGAATCCAAAAACTGCAATACCCATACTCATGGCAATAAGATAGTCAGGGTTTGGTAGATGCCCTATTAAGGCGGTGTTGATTAAGCCGACAAGTGGAACGGTGATATTAGATATGACCAAAGGTATAGCTAAAAGCAAAATTTTTAGAACTAACTTTGCATCGAGTATTTTCACAATTGGCTAAAATAATAGAAAGATACATTATCTTAAATGAGGTTGTGATGATTAAACAAGTGAGTTTAGAAAGTGTTGTTCCTATTCGGCATCAGATTTTACGGGAAAATCAACCGATATCCAGGTGCTATTATGATGAAGATAAATTAGATAGTACCATCCATTTTGGTCAATACATCAACAATCAATTGGTTGGTATTATTTCTATTTATGCGCAAGATCAAAACTTAAATTTATCAGAGAATAACTGGAGAATTAGGGGTATGGTGGTATTGCCAGAATATCAGGGGCAAGGTTATGGGGTTGCGTATTTAAACAAACATCACGCAAGTTTGCTATGGTGCAATGCACGCGCTACGGCATGCAACTTTTACCAGAAAATTGGCTTTGTAAGACAAGGTTCAGAGTTTGATATTCCTGGGATTGGTGCGCATTATATTATGCTAAAAATATTGTAAATACTGCTTATCATTGATTAAGGTCAAATGCATCTAGCAGCATATAAGATATACTTATTCATGTGGATAAAAAGAAGGTGAATATTATGTCAGAACAAAAACATGTTTTATATGCAATTGAGCTAACGGATCAAGTTGATGAACTCGTCAAAAAAGTAATCACAGAGGTTAAAAAATCTGGGGCTAAAATAACAGTGTATAATGCTTTAAAAGGTGTGGTAGGTGCGCTGGATGCTGGAGCGGTTTATATCCCAGGACAGGCTTTACTTGATATTGAAAAAGAAATGGTTGAGCAAGCCCACCAACAAATTAAAACATTAGCAAACGAAACGGGTTTGTCTGAGGATGATATTGTCGTTGAAGTCCATGTCGAGCCAAGGCAAGCCATATTAGAAAAAGCAAAAGAGCTGAAGGTTGATAAAATTATTTTAAATGGTCATCACCACAGTCTGTTCGGGCGCTTGGGGTCAACGGCTGATGCCATTATTAATAAAGCGGACTGTACGGTAACGATTGTGCGTGAGAATAAATATAAATAGTTATTTCTGCTGTTTGCAATATGCTTCACATGTATCTGCTTGCAGAAGTATATTCGCTATCTATTCAGCGTGAATCAACTTCTGACGTTAGGTGCTGTTTGAGTATTTTGAGATTAGGATCGCCTTAAAACGAACAACTTGAAAAAGGCTTATTCTTTGCTTAATTTTATGCCTTACAATGATGTTTATTGAGCAACTAAACTACTTTGGGTTGTAACGTAACTAACATAATTGTTACTCATGGCAAATGAGCTTATTGAAGTTAGGCTGATAATTGTTACTAATACGATTGATAATATTTTTTTCATTTCCATTCCATGTTGATAGCTTTGCTTTCTATTTATACATAGTATACCTTTCTAATATTTAAACAATACAAGATATAAAGAAAGTTTAACTTTTTAATTATCGCGACGATAAGATTTGATTATGCATACTTATGTTTGACAGATGCATCATAATGATATATCTTGGTGATGTTTATTAAACAGAGGGATAAATTATGTTGAATTTAATCATTACCTTTATTTTATCAGATGTTCCGTTATGGACTTTTGTATTAGCTTTAGTGCTCGCATTTGTACATATTCGTTTAACAGCAGATAGAGCCAGTTCCATAAGGTCAGTGAGCCTATATTTAAATTACATTTTCTTTTTAGCGGTTGGTTTATTTGGTATTTGGGGCTTTATTATGCATTGTGGTTTCCCCGATATGGCTGCTAGTTTTATTGGCTGGAAAAATAGCCCATTTCAATGGGAAGTGGGTGTTGCGAATTTAGCATTTGGCGTTTGTGGATTGTTTGCTTGTCGAGCTAGTGTTGGTTTTCAGAAGTCAACCACGTTGTTATTTACTATATTTTTATGGGGTGCAGCGCTTGGGCATATTAAACAGATGGTCGTTGCGCATAATTTTAACCCAGGAAATGCAGGCGCTATTTTTTGGACAGACGTGCTAGCGCCAACCATTATAATATTATTAATATTTCGAAAAACTTATTTACTTAAAAAAGCCTAATTGGAGTTGATATGGAAACAGTTAAACTATTTGTTGCAGGAACGCCGTGGTATGTATATCTAATTATTGTCTATCTTGTATTTATTGGTATTAAGTCAGTAAAAGGAGGTAGTGTTCATATTAAAAAGTTAATTATATTGCCTATTATATTCTTATATATGTCGATTGAAACATTATTTCAACATAACAGCATCAATGTTGAGCAAATAGCAATCTGGGGGTTAAGTTTGCTGGTTGGTGCCTATTTATTAGGATGGTTACCCTATCATAAAATCGGGGTCAAAATAGCTCCTGAACAACATACTATATATGTACCAGGGAGTTTTTTTACCTTGTTTTTGATTATCATTACTTTTGCAATTAAGTATTCATGTGCTGCATTAATTGCGGCGCAATATGATTTTTCCCGCTTAGAATGGAACAGTTTATTGTTTATTTCTGGTCTTTTTACGGGTGCTTTTATTGGTCGATTTGTCTATGCGGCATACCATTTATACATTAAACAGAATATTCATTAAAAGCCAATAAATAAGGATAGTAGCAATGGCAAGAGAAAATAAAACAAAATATGCTATTTTAGGTATGCTTGCTAGTGGGGAAGCGAGTGGCTATGACCTAAAAAAGAAAATGCATGAAAGTACCAATCATTTTTGGTATGAAGGTGATAGTTCAATTTATCCAGCACTTAAACAACTTCTTGAAGATAAATTTGTCGATGTTCATATAGAAAATAAAGAAACTGATAAGCCGAAGAAAGTGTATATCATTACCGACCAGGGCAAGTCTTTACTGGAAGCGTGGTTAAAGAAAGAGCCTGAACCCACCAAAGACAGAGATGAGTTGCTCTTAAAATTATTCTTTGGTTGGAATGTACCATCAATGGTCAGTATTGATCATATTAAAGAGTATAAGCTGCGCCATGAACAGGATCTTGTGCAGTATAAGCGCTATTACGATCGAGCATCAAATGCAGAGCAAACTCCTAAAATGAAACATCATTTATTAACTATAAAAGCGGGTATTATTTCAGCAGAAGCGATTATAAGTTGGTGTAATGAGGCAATCGAAACCTTGAAAAATTAATGATTCGTCAATAAATAGACAATATTAATCAATATTTTTTCTCAGATTACCGAACCAATCGAGTAAGGATGTAAATTATTTGAAAGGTCTTTATTTGTAGTAGCTCAGACCTGATCTGACAGTTACCCATTTTTTTATGGTGTCTTGTCAGCTTAGATTTGAGCTAAATTCTTTTGAGCCCAAACCGATTTACCATCAAGTAAAGTTGCTATAGGTGTTCGCCCACAGCACATTTTTCCTTGATGTGTTCTATTATTGTTATAGGATTCTATCCAAATATCCAGGTCTTTTTGTAATTCTTCCATTGTTGTATACAATTTTTTCCTGAACGTGATTTGATAAAATTCCTCTAGGATCGTTTTATGAAACCGTTCACATATTCCATTTGTTTGCGGTGATGCGGCTTTTGTCTTAGTGTGGTCAATATCATTTACAGCAAGATATAACTGATAATCGTGATGATCAACACGACCACAATATTCTGTTCCACGATCAGTTAAAATCCTCAACATGGGTAAATCCTGAGATTCAAAGAATGGCAATACCTTATCATTCAACATATCAGCAGCTGTGATAGGGGTTTTAGTTGTATAGAGTTTTGCAAATGCAACTTTGCTATATGTATCAACGAAGGTTTGCTGATATATACGACCTACACCTTTGAGATTACCAACATAAAAGGTATCTTGGGAGCCAAGATAACCTGGGTGAGCTGTTTCAATTTCACCACAAGCTTTATCATCGTGCTTTTTCTTTTCAAATGCAGCAACCTGAGATTCTGTTAAAATAATTCCGTCGTTAGCAACCTTTGCTTCAAGCGCTTTTAAACGTTTCTTGAAATTCTCTAGATTATTCCTAAGCCAAATTGATCTAACACCACTACCTGATACAAAAAACACCTTTCTTGCGCAGTTCATTGCTTGTTCTCTGCTGACCAAATGCAGGTTGTTCAACAGCATAATCAATCACAGCTTGCTCTGTTGCTTCATCTACACGGTTCTTAAAATTGGGTACTTTCTTGTTTTTATTGATTAAGGCTTCTATTCCGCCTTCTTCCATCAGTTCTTGGTAACGATAGAATGTGTCTCTGGAAACACCCATTATTTTACAGGCTTTGGATACATTTCCTAATTCTTCAGCTAGATTTAATATCCCAACTTTATGTTTGATGACGGGATTGCTAATATAATTCATTGAGAGTTCCTCTTTTATTTGATTGATGTTTCAACACCATAATCAAATTGAGTAACTCTCTCTTTTTCAAGCGATGTGGCAGACCAGGTCTAAACTATTACATTTTAATTATGCGGTGCATGTCCTTTTGGTATTAAGTTGCATGCAATTTTACCGAATAGCATATCCTGGGAGAATTAAATAATTAAGCTAATCGCTCATTTCGTCGAGCTGGGCTGGCGACAATTTTCTTTTTAGATTTTCATTTATTTCTTTATCTGTTTCTTGTGGGTTATTCGCACCCTCGGATTGTGCTGATGAGGTTGAGCTATCTTCTGGTGTTATATGTTGATCATCATCTTGCTCAAAACTATTATGCTGGGTTGTCTCTGTCTCAACAGGTGGGGCAATGTTGTCATCAATCACATCAAAACCTGGGGTTTGTTTTTCCTCCGAAGTTTCAATTAAGACTTCTAAAGTATCTTCCTTGGTTGTATGTGATTTATCGGTTTGACTTGGGATATTCTCTGCATGATTGTTGCTCAAGTTTTGATCTTCAAGGGTCGCAGCTTCTTTCGGTTGATGGTCAGTTATGTTAATGATATCAACAGCTATGAATCCTTGAGTTGATGGGTCTATAGCTGGACTATATGATTCTTCAGTATTGCGATCTTGATTTTGCCTTTTGTCTTGATTTGATGACTTTGGTTTGTTGTTTTTTTCAGGTTCTTTAGCTATTTTGTTTTCTTTTATATTATCTATGTTTACAGCGTCAAACCTTAAATATTTACTTGGTCTATTGGTTTTATCGGTAAGCTCGGTTTCAACCTGAGTGGCTGAGTCAGCAGCAATGCTTGAGCTATTATTAAGAATATCTATTACTATTTGGCTTACTTGGTCTTCTGCTTTTTGTTTTTGAGGGGTCTTTGCGTTATAAACAAGAGGTGTTACTTTTAGGCCTGTAGGTTTATGCGTAGTGATATTGACTGGTGGCTTAGAGACTTGTTCATTGGTCGGTTTATCACGATTTGCTAAGTCAATTAAATCTTCACTTTTATGAATATTGGTGCGGTTGCTATTGCTATATTTTGGCTTAGCAGATTTGTTGTCATTCTTGTACTTATTGCTTCTATTATTTTGGTTATTGCTTTTGTTTGGGTTTGTATTCTGGTAATTATTTTTTTTGCCATTTCTATTCTCTTGTTTATCTTGAATGTCGTTAACTTGTTTCTTTGGCTTATCTTTTACGGTTTGTTTTTCATTGTTACTACCAAAAATGGATTTAACCAGTTTTGAGAAAAAACCTTCATTTTGATTTTGTGGCGCAGCGCTCATTTGAATCGACCTTATTGCGGGTTGCTGTTTTTTGTTTTTGCTAGAAGAGGCTGGGTTATACGTATCAGCATCCTTGTTATTGGGTTCGATGAGATCGTGACTAGGCTTGTTCGCGTTGTATACATCTCCCCAGATTCTTTGAATTTTGTAATGCGGTGTATCTAGGTTGCTATTAGGGATTAGGACTATCTTAATGTTTAGTTTTTGCTCTAATTCGCTAATAGAATTCCGTTTCTCATTCAGTAAGAATGTAGAGACAGTAATAGGTAATTGGACTCTCACTTCATTTGTTTTTTCTTTTAACGCTTCCTCTTCGATTAGTCTGAGAATTGATAATCCGAGTGATTGTACTGATCTGATGATGCCTTGCCCTTCGCATCTTGGGCAGGCAATGGTTGATGTTTCATCAAGTGATGAGCTTAAGCGTTGCCTTGAAATTTCGACTAAACCAAATTTTGATATTCTAGTTAAATGAATTTTTGCTCGATCCCTTTGTAGGTTATCAGCTAAATGATTTTCAACCTGTTTTTGGTTGCTTGTGTTTTCCATATCTATGAAGTCGATAATTATTAACCCACCAATATCACGCAAACGTATTTGCCTTGCAGCTTCTTCTGCAGCTTCCAAATTGGTATGTAGTGCTGTATCTTCAATATTACCGCGTTTGGTTGATCTGGAAGAGTTAACGTCAATGGCAGTAAGTGCTTCTGTCGTGTCAATGACGATAGAACCGCCTGATGGTAATCTAACTTCACGCTGGTATGCATTTTCTATCTGACTTTCAATATGATATTTTGAAAATAAAGGAGTGCTGCCCTCAAGTTTTATTAGGCGGCTCAAAAAGTCTGGGCGAAGCATGGCGATTTGACGACTTAAGTCTTGGAATGCCTCATCTGTATCTACTATTATCTCATCGATATCATCACGTAGGTAGTCTCGAATGGCGCGCATGGTGATATCGCTTTCACGATGAATTAAAAATGGTGCTGGGCCAGTATCAGCAGCTGCTTTTACAGCATCCCATAGGTTTAATAAAATATTCAAATCCCACTGAATTTCTTCTGGTGTCCTGTCTACGCCAGCGGTACGAATAATGACGCCCATGTCTTCTGGTATACTTAGGGAGTCAATAAGTTCCTTAAGTGTTTGCCTTTCTTTTCCTTCTATTCTTCTAGAAATTCCACCAGCATTTGGGTTGTTAGGCATAAGTACAACATAGCAGCCAGCCAAGGTTAGAAATGTAGTCAAGGCGGCACCTTTTGTGCCTCTTTCTTCTTTATTGATTTGGATGATTATTTCCTGTCCCTCTCTTAGGATTTCATTAAGCGGGGGGAGGTTTTCATTTGGATTAACTTTTTTTGTAAAATATTCTGGGGAAATTTCTTTTGCTGGTAAGAAGCCATTTTTTTCTTCCCCATAGCTAACAAAAACAGCATTTAAGCTTGGTTCAACTCTTGAAATAGTTGCTTTATATATATTGGCTTTTTTCTGTTCGTGATCTACGTGTTCTATGTCAATGTCAAATAATTTATCATTCTCGGTGATTGCTATTCTTGTTTCTTCTGGTTGGGTTGCATTAATGAGCATTTTTCTCATTTTTATAGATTCCTTAATTGTTGTTATATACAGACATTAAGGCACGATATTTTTTTATCTAGTTTTATAGCTTCCTTTGAATTGAAGGCATTTGGCTTAAATAAGTTAAATTTGTCAAACTTGTAAAATATTGTGCACATTTTTAAGATGTCTGTATGTTTTGTTGTTCTATATTCTTGGCATAAATTGCCATTTCCAAAATGCTTGCTACCTAGTCTTAACTGTAAATTTTGACAGAGCTAGTTATAAATTTAATATACAAGCTAACCAACTATAACAGATAACTTAAATCTTGCAAAAGGAACTTTCATAAAAGCTTGAAATCTATTTTAATTAAGTGAGTCAAGTGATAATAATACCTCGATCAAATTTATATTTACCGCTACAATAATTGCAAACTAAAATAAGCTGTAAATATAGATGATACGTACAATAGACCAATCTCTCGAGATTATCTACCGTGGTGTAGATGAAATTCTCTTAGAAGATGAACTTATCTTAAAACTCAAAGAAAATAGACCTTTGACGGTTAAAATGGGTTTTGACCCTACTGCACCAGATATTCATTTAGGCCATACTGTTGCGATAAATAAGATGAGGCAATTACAGGAACTTGGGCATGAAATTCATTTTTTGATAGGTGACTTCACGGCTATGATTGGCGACCCAACAGGAAAGAGTGCGACTAGAAAGCCACTTTCTGATGAGGCAATTATTGAAAATGCCAAAACTTATCAGGAACAGGCATTTAAGATTTTAGATAAAAATTTGACAGTTGTTGATAGAAATTCAAGCTGGTTGAATCCACTTACAGCGTCTGATTTGGTTAAGTTAGCTGCTCAAAGCACGGTTGCCAGAATGTTGGAGCGTGATGATTTTTCTAAAAGGTATAAGTCTGGACAATCGATAGCTATTCATGAGTTTATTTACCCGCTTATTCAAGGTTACGATTCTGTCGCTATGAAAGCAGATATAGAAATAGGAGGAACAGATCAAAAGTTTAACCTATTAATGGGTAGAGAGCTTCAGAAATCACATGGACAAAAACCACAAGTGGTTATTACAATGCCTTTATTAGAGGGTCTTGACGGTGTTCAGAAGATGTCTAAATCCTTGGGAAATTATATTGGCATAACTGAATCTCCTGATGATATTTTTGGCAAAATAATGTCAATCTCTGATGAGTTAATGTGGAGATATTATGACTTGTTAAGTTTTAAGTCTACAGCGCAAATTTGTCAGTTAAAAGAAAGCGTTAGAGAGGGTGTTAACCCACGTGATATAAAAATGGAACTTGGCAAGGAGATTGTATCACGCTTTCATGGTAGTGAGGCAGGATTAAAGGCAATAGATAGCTTTATTAACCGTTTTCGCAAAGGAGAAATGCCAGATGAGATTCCTGAAGTGGAGTTGAAGGCAAATAGTGATGGTTTGATGATTGCAAATTTACTTAAAGATGCAAATTTAGTAAATAGCACATCTGATGCAATGAGAATGATTAAACAAGGCGCCGTAAAAGTGGGTGGTGAGAAAGTTTCTGACTCTAAATTGTTAATCCATGTTGGGACAGAAGATATATTCCAGGTGGGGAAGCGTAAGTTTGCAAAAGTAAAAATAATATAGGAAGTGTTATGCCAGATTTTATAAGAGATATTATTATAGTTATAGTCGCAATTATTGCTTTAGTTATAGCTTGGGAAGTATTTAAACTTCTTTTTGTCATTATCTTGGTTGCAATTATTATTGTTACAGCTTATCGACTATTGTTATGGTTGTATAAACTTATTTTTGATCGGTCAAATAATCTAGAATAATGTCAAAAGGTAAATTTATAATTTTAAATGGCGGTTCTAGCGCAGGGAAAACAACAGTTGCTAGAGCATTCCAGAACTATGCCTTAACTCAAGGTGAATTATTTTTGCATTTTGGGATTGATTCCTTTTTTGATTTATTTCCAGATAATATTGGATTACCTGAAAGCCATAAGGTAAGAGAAGCATTATTTTCAATAGAAGATTTAGGTATTCATGGTCAATCATATCCAGTTTTTAAGCATACTGCTAAGGGTAATAAGGTCGTTGAGTCGAGATATTTGGGCATCCGTAGTTATCTTGACAAAGGCTTCAATGTGTTAGGGGATGAACAATTTTGGGAGTTAGAATGGCATAAGGCTTTGCTTGATATTTTTACGGATGAAGAAGTATTTTTGGTCAAGGTGTTAGCTAGAAAACAAACTGTAAGAGAGCGAGAACTTAAACGAGACTCTGCTCGCTTAGACAGATTATGTTATAGTTCTTATGATTATTCACATAAAAATATGGAGTATGACTACATTATTGATACAACCGAAGAAACACCTGAGGTTTTGGCAAAAGAGTTATATGACGCGTATAGTCAGGTTGAATTGAAGGCATTTTCTCGATTGAGGCTAAAGTATTAGGTTTTTTTACTTGAAGGCCCACACTTTGGCAAGCGCGAAGGTGATTGGTGGCACTGTTATTAGAGTGCAAAAAAGTGCTAGTTGATAGTATGGAATAAAAAATAAATATACGGCAAAGAGTCCTTCATTTAGAACAAAGCTGAATAATGCAACCACTAAAAATTTAATCCATACAACTCTTTTCCTAGAAGTTGCTTGATTTCTAAATGTAAGCTGATGGTGACCAAAAAAACTCACTTGGTACGCAAGAAAAAAAGCAATTACATTTGCAGGAAGTGGCTTCCAATCAAAAACCTCAACAATGAATATTAAAACGATAAAGTTGACAATAGAGGCAAGCCCACCTATAAAGCAAAATATAAAAAGTTGTCTAAAGGTCTTATTCCTTAGGCATTTTTTTATGATGTTATCCGTTTCAGTGGTCATTATTTGTTTGGTTGTTCTTGGTTAAGGTTTCTACTTTCATTTTGATTAATAATGTATTGAGGTCGCCGTTTTACTTCATTAAATATGCGGCTGATATATTCACCTACTATTCCGAGTGATATTAGCTGTACCCCACCAAAAAACATGATGCTTACTGCGAGTGTTGGAAAACCATCAGTCTCGACACCAAAGATCCATACTTCAAATATAATGTAGATGCCATATATAATGGCAAAAAATGAGATGATAAAGCCCATAAGAGAAATTAATCTCAATGGCACATCAGAGAAGGAGATAATGCCTGTAAGCGCTAAACTGAATAACTTTTTATAATTCCAGCGACTTTTTCCCCCATCTGCACGATCAGCAACGGTGAATGGCACTTCACAGCATTCAAATCCAACCCAGGCATACAATCCTTTCATAAAACGGTTGACTTCTGGTAAGGTATTTAATGCTTGAACAACTTCTCTGTCAAGCATTCTAAAATCACCTGCATTGGCGGGTATATGAATCCTAGATATTTTATTATTGAATTCATAAAAAGCATTTGATAGAAAGCTTTTTAATTTTCCTTGATCTTGTCTGGTGCGAATGCCATAAATATTTGAATAACCTGCCTGCCCCTTTTCAAAAAAGGTGTCTATTACTTCAAGTGGATGCTGAAAGTCCGAATCAAGTATAACAACTGCGTCAGCATCATTTGCTGCTTGTAAACCTGCACATAGCGCAGCTTCTTTACCGAAATTACGAGCAAAACTAATAAACTCGATAGGGTGGTCTTTAGAAATTTCTTGGATATTTTTAGCAGTCGCATCCCTGCTACCATCATTAATAAAAACCATTTTATATTTATTAGTTAAAGAAGAAAGTTTTTTATCTAATGCTTTAACGAATTCAGATATAAGTGCTTCTTCGTTATATACAGGTACCACAGCACATATATATGGGTTTTCTATATTTCTCGGCGTCATGGCTATTTAGTGGCAGTGTTTCTTAATGGGTTAAGTATAGTAATATATCTGTCTCTTATACACATCTGACGCTGC
>OLID01000555.1_pt1 | contig 15017 bp, 18 predicted proteins | sample 1609361 | NCBI WGS metagenome assembly OLID01 (sample SAMN05416778, study PRJEB24817) | seawater metagenome | isolation source: Sea water | place: Canada:Atlantic | collected 2013-07
AGCGTCAGATGTGTATAAGAGACAGATTCTAAATAAAAGAGAATCTTATTCAATTTAAGAAATGACAAAAAACAACGCAAAAGGTGCCACACAAGAAATAAGTATTGAGAATCAATTTTTCTTGCTACATTTTGACAACGACAGCAATGAAACTCAACGTTTTGAAAGAGAAATAGATAGCTCTTTTATACAGCTTCATTTCTGCATAAAAGGAAGCTCAAAGTTTTTATTTAATAGCGGGAATTATACTTTTGATGTTTTAAACCAACATTCAATTTTACTATACAACCCACAACAAAAATTACCCATAAATTTAGAAATCGAACCGAAAACATCTTTAGTTTCATTATTAATTTCGATAAAGAAATTTCATTCGTTATTTTCAAAAGAAGCAAATCACATTCATTTTTTAAGCGATGAAAATATCAATAGAAAATATTACAATGATGACGCAATAAAGCCATCAGTATTAATTGTATTGCAACAAATCATCAACTCTAATGTAAATAGTTCTATAAAAGAGTTATTTATCAAAGGGAAAATTTACGAATTATTGAGTTTACATTTTCAAAAAGAAGACACAAAAAATGCAGATTTTTGCCCGTTTTTAATTGATGAAGAAAATGTTTTAAAAATTAGAAAAGCAAAAGATATTATTATTTCTAGAATGTCTGAACCACCAAGTTTACAAGAATTATCTACCGAAATTGGTTTATCACTAAAAAAACTAAAAGAAGGTTTTAAACAAATTTATGGAGATACTGTTTATGGTTTTTTACTAGATTATAAAATGGAACATGCTAGAAGATTATTAGAAAGCAACAAGCACAATGTAAATGAAGTTGGCTCTAAAATTGGCTATAGTACATCAAGTCATTTTATTGCAGCCTTTAAAAAGAAATTCGGGACAACCCCAAAGAAATACGTGAGTTCTTTACAAAACAGCTAGATGAAACAATTACATCACACAGAAATAGAAAATAGTCAAAAACATTTTCCAATAACCATTGTTTGCGACGCAATTAGAACTCCAGAAAACATCGGAATGTGTTTTAGAATTTCTGAAAGTTTTGGTGTGGAAAAAATTTATTTACACGAAACTTCTCCAACAGAAGAAAATCGAATTGTAAAGAAAACTGCAAGAAATACGTTAGCGCAAATTGAACATGAAACGTATGCAGATTTCCCACAACTTATTCAACAATTAAAAGATAAGGGAAATACAATAATCGGAATAGAAATCACAGATAAAAGTATTGCTATTCAAGATTTCGATTTTAAAAGTCACCATAAAATTGTGTTGCTTTTAGGAAGCGAACGCAACGGAATTGAAAATATAAATTTAGTAGACAAAACAGTTGCAATACCAATGTACGGAAGAAATTCTTCTATGAACGTAATTCATAGTTTATCGATTGCATTGTATGAAGTAACAAATCAAATAAAGTAATAATTAAAAGATACTGAATCAAATTCAGCATACACATGAAAGGAGTTTTATTAATAAATTTAGGGTCGCCAGACAGCACAGAGACAAAAGATGTTCGTAAATATTTAGATGAATTTTTAATGGACGAACGTGTAATTGATATTCCTTATTGGAAACGTTGGTTATTGATAAAAGGAATCATATTAAATGTAAGGCCAAAAAAATCTGCTGCAGCTTATAAAAAAATTTGGTGGAAAGAAGGATCGCCATTAGTTGTAATTTCTGAACGTTTTGCTAAAAAAGTTGCAGATAATACAAAAATTCCAGTTGCATTAGCAATGCGTTACGGAAGCATGAGTATTCAAAAAGGATTTCAAGAATTAGCTGCAAAAGGAGTTGATGATATTTTAATTGTTCCATTGTATCCACACTTTGCAATGTCTTCTACTGAAACCGTTTTAGCAAAAGCAGAAGCAATAAGAAAAGAGTTTTATCCGAACATAAAAACTTCAGAAATTCCACATTTTTATAATGAACCAAGATATATTAAAGCGATGTCTGACAACATCAAAAATCATATTGAAGGTTTTGAGTATGATCATATGTTGTTTTCGTATCACGGAATTCCAGAACGTCATATTCTAAAAACGGATCCAACAAAAAGTCATTGTAAAATTGATGGTTCTTGTTGTGAAAAAGCATCAAAAGCACATAACACTTGCTATCGTCATCAATGTTTCGAAACTACAAAAGCGATTGCAAAAGAGTTAGATTTGAAAGAAGGAACCTATAGCAATTCGTTTCAATCTAGGTTATTAAAAGATCCATGGTTAAAACCATATACCGATTTTGAATTTGATAGAATTCCGAAAGAAGAAGGAAAACGAAAAATGGCGGTTATAACTCCAGCTTTTGTTTCCGATTGTTTAGAAACCTTAGAAGAGATTGCCATGGAAGGAAAAGAACAATTTTTTGAAGGTGGCGGAACCCATTACAAACACATTCCGTGTATGAACGACAATGACGATTGGGTAAAAGTAATGAATACTTGGATTGATGAATGGGTTTCAAAAAATTAGTACTTTAGTGAATTAACAAATGTCTCCTCGATCACAATCGAGAGGCTTTAATTAGGTCTCGATTCCGCTCGACCTGACAAAATAAAAACTATGGATTTTTTATACGTAAAAGCATTACATATTATTTTTGTGATCACTTGGTTTGCCGGTTTATTCTACATTATTCGCTTATTTATTTATCAAGCAGAAGCCGAAGACAAAGAAGAACCAGCCAAAGAGATTTTACAAACACAGTACAAATTAATGGCAAAAAGATTGTGGTACATTATTACATGGCCATCAGCAGTTTTAGCTAGTTTTTTTGCTTTTTGGTTGTTATTTAAAAACCCTGTGTATTTGACAATGGATTGGATGCTGATAAAATTAGCATTTGTTTTTGCTTTATATTTCTATCACGGAGCTTGTCAAATATTATTTACACAATTACAAAATGACATTGTAAAATATTCTTCTTTTCAATTAAGAATTTGGAACGAAGTTGCTACCATCATTTTGTTTGCTGTGGTGTTTTTAGTTACTCTAAAAAGTGCCATCAATTGGATTTGGGGTGTTGTAGGAATTATTTTATTCGGAGTTTTATTAATGCTTGGTATTAAATTATACAAAAGCATTAGAGCAAAAAAAGATTGGGATTCTTCTGTTGAAGATAATTTAGAAGATTAACTTTTTATACTTTGCTCAAACGGAATTCTATTTACAATAGATCTTCCTAATGTAATTTCATCAGCATATTCTAATTCGTCACCAACAGAAATACCACGTGCAATAGTACTTGTTGTAATCTCGTACTTTTCTATTTGTTTAAAAATATAGAAATTGGTTGTATCTCCTTCCATCGTAGAACTCAATGCAAAAATCAATTCTTTAATTTCTCCTTTTTCAACTTTATGAATTAAAGATTCTATCTGCAAATTGTGTGGACCAATGCCTTCTATTGGAGAAATTTTCCCACCTAATACATGATACAATCCTTTAAACTGCGCAGTACTTTCTATCGCCATTACATCACGAATGTCTTCTACTACACAAACAATTTCTGGATTTCTTTTTGGATTGTTACAGATTTCACACAACAGAGTATCAGAAATATTATGGCACCTTTCACACGACTTTACATCATTTCGTAAATGTAACAACGCTTCAGACAAATAGGTTGTATGTTCTGTCGGTTGTTTTAATAAATGCAACACCAAACGCAATGCCGTTCGTTTACCAATTCCTGGCAAACGAGATACTTCGTTAACTGCATTTTCTAACAATTTTGATGAAAAATCCATAGATGCAAATCTACAATTTCAAAAGAAAAAAGAATAGAGAAATTAAAAAAAAGAGTTTTCGGTTGATCTATAATCTTTTCCCACTTATCTATCCTCTAAAAAAACTATATTCGTAACTCATAATTTAACACTTAAAACTCACAACTCAAAAAGATGCAACCAATTCATATTATATTATTAATCGTAGCTTATTTTGCTATATTAATATTGATTTCTTACATCACTGGAAAATCTGCCACAAACGAAACTTTTTTTAAAGCAAATAACTCTTCTCCATGGTATTTAGTGGCTTTCGGAATGATTGGCGCTTCGCTCTCTGGAGTAACTTTTATTTCTGTTCCTGGTTGGGTTGAAGATCAAAGCATGGGTTACATGCAAATGGTTTTGGGTTATGTTGTTGGTTACGCAGTTATTGGACTGGTATTACTTCCACTCTATTACCGATTAAACTTAACATCGATTTACTCATATTTAGAAGACCGCTTTGGAAAATATTCTTATAAAACCGGCGCCAGTTTCTTTTTACTTTCTAGAACCATTGGTGCAGCATTTCGATTGTTTTTAGTTGCAAATGTTTTACAATTACTATTGTTTGATGCGTACGGAATTCCGTTTTGGGTAACCGTAACTATTACTATCTTACTGATTTGGTTGTATACTTTTAGAGGTGGAATAAAAACGATTGTTTGGACTGATACACTACAAACGTTGTTTATGTTGATTGCGGTTGGAGTATGTATTTACACCGTTTCTGACGAAATGAATATTACCAACTTATTTAGCTATGTTGCCGATAATGAGCTTTCTAAAACCTTCTTTTTTGATGATGTAAATGCAGGAAACTACTTTTGGAAACAATTCCTCGCCGGAGCATTTATTGCAATTGTAATGACAGGTTTAGATCAAGATATGATGCAGAAAAACTTAACCTGCAGAAACTTAAAAGATGCTAAGAAAAACATGTTTTGGTTCACTATTGTATTGGTAATTGTAAACTTTTTCTTTTTAGCTTTAGGTGTTTTACTAACAGATTACGCACAGCGAAATGGAATTGACGCACATAAAGACGAATTATTTCCAATCATAGCAACCAAAGGAACTTTAGGGCTTGCAACAGCTATGTTCTTTTTACTAGGATTAATTGCCGCGGCATATTCTAGTGCAGATTCTGCATTAACTTCTTTAACTACTTCATTTAGTATTGATATTTTAGAGATCGACAAAAAGAAAGAAAAAAGTGAACAAATAAAAATTAGAAAGAAGATTCATATTTTATTTTCATTCATTTTAATTGCAACCATTTTAATTTTCAAATATTTTATTGCGGATGCAAGTGTAATTGCCAAAATATTTACGTTTGCTGGTTATACTTACGGTCCTTTATTAGGTTTATATGCATTTGGGCTATTCACCAAACTAAATGTAAAAGACAAAGTGGTTCCTTTTATTTGCTTAAGTGCACCAATTCTAACCTATTTAATTAGTTTCTACAGCAAAGAAAAATTAGGTTTTGATTTTGGGTTTTTCGTATTAGTTTTAAATGGAGCGTTAACGTTTTTAGGACTGTTGTTGTTTAAGAGAAAATAAAGAGCAAAGTTTAACTTTAATATGAAAAAATCAGTTGCAATTATTGGAGGCGGACCTTCAGCATTTTTATTGGCTGCATTTTTAGATGCTTCAAAATTCGACGTTACTATTTATGAAAAAAACAAAACTGCAGGTCGTAAATTTTTAGTTGCTGGTAAAGGTGGTTTTAACTTGACACATTCAGAACCGATTGAACAGCTTATAAAACGTTATTCACCTACTGGTTTTCTTGACGACATCTTATTGAATTTCACAAATACTGATTTTAGAAATTGGCTCGAAAAAATTGGTATTCCAACTTTTATTGGAAGCAGTAAAAGAGTGTATCCAAAAGAAGGCATTAAACCGATTGAAGTACTGAGTGCAATATTAAATTACCTTAAAGAAAAAGGAACCACAATTAACTACGAACAAACGTTTACTGGTTGGAATACAGATAACAACCCGATTATCAATAACAACCCTATTATATCTGATTTTACAGTTTATTCTTTAGGCGGTGGAAGCTGGAAAATTACAGGTTCTGATGGAAACTGGCTAGATACTTTCTCTAAAAGAGGAATTCAAACAAAACCATTTCAAGCATCAAATTGCGGTTACAAAATTGAATGGAAATCGAATTTTATTCAAAATAACGAAGGAATACCTTTGAAAAATATTGCTGTTTCTTGTGGAGGTACTATTCAAAAAGGTGAAGCTGTTATTACTAAATTTGGGTTAGAAGGAAATGCTATTTACGGATTAAGTCCGCAGATTAGAGCAGCACTAAATACAATTTCAAAAGCAACTATTTTTATCGACTTTAAACCTTCAATGACTTTAGAAAATGTCATTTCTAAAATCAAAAATTCAGGATATAAAAACACCACACAAACCTTAAAAAAAGAATTGAAGCTAAGTGGTTCTCAAATCGATTTATTAAAAAATTATCTTTCTAAAGAATCGTATTTACAGACAGAGTCATTGGCTAATCATATTAAAAAATTTCCATTAGAAATTACAAACACAGCAACTATTGATGAAGCAATATCTACCGTTGGCGGAATTGATCTAGCAGCAGTTACTGAAAATTTTGAATTAAGAAAACTCCCAAATCATTACTGTATTGGCGAAATGATCAATTGGGATGCGCCTACTGGCGGGTACTTATTACAAGCTTGTACAAGTATTGGCGTTACTGTTGCCAAGCACTTGAATAAAATAAATTAAAAAACTTCAAAAAAAATGCAATAATTTTAAACCCTTGCGTCTTTATAAATGAAGACCTAGAAAAAGGGACTTGAATGGCATCAGATAAAAACAACGATCAGCAACTAAAAAACTTCTTCAATGAGGAATATCATAACCTAAAAGCTTATGTACATTCTAAAATTGAGAACGATGCTGATAGAGATGCAGAAGATATCATTCAAGATGTTGCATTAAAAATATTTTCTCGTAAGAATATTTCACCTATCAACAATGTCCCTGGTTTTGTCTATCATTCGATAAAAAATAAAATTATCGACGTCATGAGAAAAGGTACCAAATATACTCATGTAGAAGATGAATTCGAAAACCAATTGACAGACTTTGCAGAAGCGTTTTACGAAAATTCAGAAGATTCGTATTCAGAAGCGTTGAAAGAAGAATTAAAGAAAGCTATTTTTAGTTTAAAGCCACATTATAAAGCAATTATTATTGCTGTAGATATTGAAGGTTATACCTATAGAGAACTTTCTGAAGAAACAGGAGTGCCTGAAGGAACCTTGCTTTCTAGAAGGCACAGAGCAGTTTCGTTATTATTTAAAGCGTTAGCACAAAAAAAGAAATTATAAATTAAAAAAAACAATAAAATGTCAAATTACTGGAAACATAAAATGAGAACAAAGAGTCCCGCAGTTATAGCCGGATGGATAGTATTAGGAGCAATCGCCATTGTTGGAATCGCCATATTATTTGGATATATAATTATGTCATTATGGAATTGGTTGATGCCTGATTTATTTGGATTAACAACAATTACATACTGGCAAGCGGTTGGCTTGTTTATTTTAGCTAAAATTATTTTTGGCGGATTTGGAGGAAGCAGTGACAATAGCAAATGCGACTCAAAATCTTCAGATAAAAAATCTAAAAAGAAAGATTTTTCTAAATGGAAACAATACGATACCTATTGGGAAGAAGAAGGTGAAGTTGCCTATCAAGCTTATGTTGACAAACAAAACAAGCCATCAGCAGAAAGTACTTTAGAAGAAAGTTAAGCTTTCAAAAACAACACTTTAAAAATATACATACACTAAAACAACAAGTGTATGCATAAACATTGCAGCGCAACCTGCTACTTGTTACAATTAAGGAATAATTAAACTTTTTAAATATTAAAAATGAATTCAAAGAAAAAAAATGCTAGAATTGCAGGACTTCTATATTTATTGATAGCTATCACTGGAGGTTTTGGAATTATGTATACACAATCAAGTATCTTAGTTTCAGGCGATGCAACAGCAACAGCAAACAACTTAATGAATGCTGAATTCATGTTTCGATTAAGTATTCTGAGCAATCTAATCAGTCAGGCTTTAACAATCTTTTTAGTCTTAACTTTAAGTCGACTCTTTAAAGAGGTGAATACCAAACTAACCAAATACATGGTAACGCTGGTATTGGTTGCGATACCGATATCTTTCCTTAATGTCCTCAATCTTGTTGCAGCTCAAATGCTTGTTAGTGGTGCTGATTTCTTACAAGTTTTCAATACTGAACAGCTAAATTCTTTAGCGTTGGTATTCATTAATTTATATGAGTATGGGATTTCAGTAGTTGGAATTTTCTGGGGACTTTGGTTGTTCCCTTTTGGAATGCTAATTATCAAATCTAAATTTATTCCAAAAATCATTGGTATTTTCTTAACCATTGGATGTTTTGCTTATTTAATAGATAGTTTTGTTTCAATTATTTTACCGGAACACAAAGAATCAGTAACTGCAATTATAATGCTACCACTTGCCTTAGGAGAGTTCTCTACCATTCTATGGCTTTTGATAAAAGGCGTAAAAGACAGTTATAAATAACCTATGAAACTCATTATCCTTAAAACCGATATTAAGACGAAGAAAAAAGTTAAAAAAATTAAACCCTTTTTAAACGAGCATCCAATTATCACAAATTGGTCTATTGATTTAGAAGACATCGATAATGTTTTACGAATTGAAGCGAATGAAAGCTTACATGAAGATGAAGTAAAACACATCGTTCAAAAAGAAGGGTTTTATTGTGAAAACTTATAAGGTTTCGACGTCTTAAAATCATAAAAAACTACTATTTTTATAATTGCAAAAAATACGTAAGCAATGAAAAATAGAGTAGAAGAAGATTTATTAGGAAGCATGGAGATTGCTAAGTATCTCTATTACGGAATCCATACACAAAGAGCAATTGATAACTTTAAAATATCGAAAGCAAGAATCAGCGATTATCCTATTTTTATAAAAGGAATGATTCTAACCAAAAAAGCATGTGCTTGTGCCAACAAAGAAATTGGGACAATTCCAACGGATACAGCAAACATGATTATTCAAGCTTGTGATGAAATTCTAAATAATGTTTCTAAATACACAAAATATTTTCCTGTCGATGTTTTTCAAGGTGGCGCAGGAACTTCAGTAAACATGAATACTAATGAAGTAATTGCAAATGTTGCTTTAGAGTTAAATGGTTATGAACTTGGAAATTATGATGTTGTTCACCCAAACGATCATGTAAATAAATCACAATCCACAAATGATGCATATCCAACTGGATTTAGAATTGCATTGTATTATTATATAGATTATTTAATTGAGGATTTAAGCTCATTGATAAAAGAGATTAGTGTAAAATCTGTGAAATTTTCAAAAGTTCTTAAAATGGGGAGAACGCAACTACAAGATGCTGTTCCTATGTCAATGGGTGATGAATTTTCTGCTTGGGCTACCAATTTAAGAGAAGAAATTAAAAGCCTAAGAAATGTTAGAAACCTTATTTTAGAATTAAACTTAGGAGGCACAGCAATAGGAACTGGGGTAAATGCTCCAAAAAATTTCACTCAAGTTTCCATCAACCATTTACAAGAATTTACGGGTGTAAAATTTGTAAAAGCACACAATTTAATTGAAGCTACTTCAGATTGTGGTGCTTATGTAATGGTATCTGGAGCATTAAAAAGAACCGCCGTAAAACTTTCTAAAATCTGTAATGATTTGCGTTTATTATCTTCTGGTCCAAGATGTGGTTTTAACGAAATTAATTTACCCGAAATGCAAGCTGGTTCTTCAATAATGCCTGCAAAAGTAAACCCAGTAATTCCAGAAGTTGTCAATCAAGTTTGTTTTAAAGTAATTGGAAACGACGTAACTATTTCATTTGCCGCCGAAGCAGGACAACTTCAATTAAACGTCATGGAACCAGTTATCGCTCAATCGCTTTTTGAGTCGATTGAACTACTTTCAAATGCCTGCACAACGTTAAGTGATAAATGTATTAGCGGAATAACAGCAAATGCAAAACACACTAAAAACATGGTGTATAATTCTGTAGGATTAATCACATATTTAAATCCTTACATTGGTCACCACATGGGAGATGTTATCGGGAAAGAAGCTATTACAACAGGTAAAACAATTCGAGAATTGGTTTTAGAAAAAGGATTACTATCAGAAACAGAATTGGACGCTATTTTAACAGTGGAAAACTTAATGCATCCAGAATATAAAGTTGGTTAAAAAAAAGAAAAGTAATTTGCTATCACTCTCAAAACATTTGTATTTTTACTATGCAAAACAAATTTATGGCGCACGATTTAAGTAATCATAGAAAATCTTACGAAAAACAAGAACTATTAGAAAGTACTTGTCCAGAAAATCCGATTGAATTATTTCAGCAATGGTTTTTAAGCGCAGATACCTCTGAGTTAATTCATGAAGCAAATGCCGTAACAATTTCATCAATTGGTTTAGACGGGTTTCCAAAAAGCAGAGTTGTTTTATTAAAGAAATACACATGGGAAGGTTTTATTTTTTACACCAATTACAATTCAGAAAAAGGAAAAGCAATTTCAGCAAATAACAATATTTGTTTATCGTTTTTTTGGGCTGGTTTAGAACAACAAATCATCATTAAAGGAAATGCAGAAAAGTTAGCAGAGAATTTATCTGATGGTTATTTTGAATCACGACCAGATGGAAGTAAATTAGGAGCTTGGGCATCCAATCAAAGCGAAGTTGTTGCTTCAAGAGAAGCGTTAGACAACAATTTAAAATCCTTTGAGGAAAAGTTTAATCAGCAAGAGATTTTACGCCCAAAGCATTGGGGTGGTTTTTTAGTAAAACCTGTTTCAATTGAATTTTGGCAAGGAAGACCAAACAGAATGCATGACAGAATTCGTTATACTTTACAAAAAGATTTTTCTTGGAAAATAGAACGATTAGCTCCATAATTCTCTATATTTACTCTATCAAACTTTAAAATGAAAACACTTTATATTGTTCGTCACGCAAAATCATCTTGGGAATACGATGGTATTGAAGATATTGATAGACCACTTAAAAAACGCGGTATCAAAGACGCGCATTTAGTATCAAATCACTTATCAGAAACAATTACAAAACCTGATGTTTTTGTAACAAGTAGCGCAAATAGAGCGCTACATACAGCAATTATTTTTTGTGATAACTTTGGTTATCCTTTAGCCAATTTAAAAATCAAAAAACAACTATACAGTTTTAGCGATGGTTATTTGGTAAAAACGATAAAAGCGCTGGATGATAGTTTTGATTCTGCAATTATTTTCAGCCACGATCACGGAATAAACACATTTGTAAACAAATACGGAAGTAAACCAATTGCACACGTTCCAACTTGTGGTGTTATTGGAATTCAATTTGATAACAAACACTGGAAAAGCATTAAAAAAGGGATTACAACATTAGTTGAATTTCCGAAAAATCATAAATAGAAGTACGCTTGTTAGAAATTAAAAAATATGCTGCGATAGATATTGGCTCAAACGCCATTCGCTTGCTGATTGCCAATGTTATTGTAGAAAAAGATAAAGAACCACAGTTTAGAAAATCTTCTTTGGTTCGTGTTCCAATTCGCTTAGGAGCTGACGCTTTTGTTTCTGGAAAAATTTCAGATATAAATGCACAAAGAATGGTTGAAGCCATGGAAGCTTTTAAATTATTGATGAAAATCAATAATGTAGAAAAATATAAAGCCTGTGCAACTTCAGCAATGCGTGAAGCTGAAAACGGGAAAGAAATTGCGCAATTAATTTTAGAAAAAACAGGGGTCCAAATAGATATTATTGGCGGAAAAAAAGAAGCTGCTATTATTTTTTCGACAGATTTAAGTGAATTAATTGAAAGTGATGCTTCTTATTTATATGTTGATGTAGGTGGTGGAAGTACAGAATTTACGATTTTCTCTAAAGGTAGGATTATCAATTCGAAATCTTTTAAAATGGGAACCGTACGTTTGATAAATAATAAAAAATCAGATAACAAAATCATTTTTAAAGAAGTTCAAAAATGGGTTGAGGACAATACAAAAAATCTTAAAAAAATATCTTTAATTGGTTCTGGTGGAAATATCAATAAACTGTTTAAAATGTCTGGAAGAACAATTGGAAAACCAATTTCTTATATTTATTTAAATGCACAGTATCAGTTCTTAAAAAACATGAGTTTTGATGATCGCGTTTCTGAATTAAGTTTAAATCCTGATAGAGCCGATGTAATTATTCCTGCAACAAAAATTTACTTATCTGCAATGAAATGGAGTGGTGCTAGAAAAATTTATGTTCCAAAAATTGGTTTGGCAGACGGAATTATAAAAAGCTTACATCGTAATAAATTATAAGTCCTTTTTTACATAATTGGTAATTAAATCATCAAACTCCTGTTGCTGATTCCCAAAATTGGTTTCGATTTCTAAATAATACAAATTCTCGATTTGATCTGACAAACGCACAAAATCTTTTTCGGTAGTTAGTACAATTTTATTTCCGGAGTTTAGGATATCAAATTGTCTTTTTAAATCGGTAATCTCTTTTTCAGTAAACTGATGATGATCAGAAAATTTAATGTGCTTAAAACTACAATTTAATCCTAATAAATAGTTTTCTAATGGTGTTGGATTTGCAATTCCGGTTATCAATAAAACTTCATAATTAGATAAATCTAATGTTTGAATTACTATAGCATTATTACTTTGCAAAACAGCAGCATATTTTATTGTAGAAAAGAAAATTGGCCCCTCATAATACCTACCAATTAATTGTTTTAAATCATTCTTTTCTTGTTCATCAATTTTAGACGGGCATTTTGTAACCACAACTACATTAGCTCTTTTTACACCAACTCTTCGCTCTCTTAAATTACCTGTTGGTAAAACAAAATCGTTCGAAAATAAATCGCTGTATTTTGTTAGTAATACATAAAATCCAGCTACTACCTTTCTATGCTGAAAAGCATCATCCAATAAAACAACTTCTGTATTTGTTAATTGTTGAATTCCATTTACACGATTTTCATCAACTGCTACAGAAACATTAACAAACTTCCTAGAGAACTGTAAAGGTTCGTCACCAACTTCTAAAACATTTTTGGTTTCATCAACCAATAAAAACCCTTTGGTTACACGTCCGTAACCTCTACTTAAAACCCCAAGTTTGTAATTCGATTTTAACAATTTGATTAAATATTCTATTTGTGGCGTTTTTCCTGTTCCTCCAACAGATAAATTTCCAACAGCAATAATTGGTTTTTCAAATCTTGTTGATTTAAAAACACCAACATTAAAAAAATAATTACGAAGTGACGTAACTATTATATAAATGATGGTAAATGGGAATAATAAAAATCGAATAAATTTCATTAGTACTAAAGTAATTAAAAATCTTAACTTTGGTTCTCGTAATAATTTTCTTTTTAAAGAAAATTTCACAAATTTATATGGAATGAAAATACAAACCGTAACCAATTACTTAGAAGAATTAGCTCCGCTTTCTTATGCTGAAGACTTTGATAATGTTGGTTTATTAGTTGGTAATTACAACAAAGAAGTTACAGGTGTTTTAGTTACTTTAGATAGTTTAGAAGAAACAGTTGATGAAGCAATTGCAAAGAACTGCAATTTAATTGTGAGTTTTCATCCTATAATTTTTGGCGGATTAAAAAAACTTAACGGAGATACGTATGTAGAACGTGTGGTTTTAAAAGCAATAAAAAATGACATCGCAATTTATGCAATGCATACAGCTTTAGATAATAAAAAAGATGGCGTAAGCGGTAAAATTTGTGAAGTTTTAGAATTAAAGAATACAGCGATTTTAATTCCAAAATCAAATTTAAAAACTCAAGAAACTATTGGAATGGGTATGATCGGTGAATTAGAAACCGAAATGAACGAAACTGACTTTATTCAATTTGTAAAATCAACCATGAAAACAGAATGTGTTCGTCATTCAGAATTACTTCATAAATCCATAAAAAAAGTAGCTGTTTTAGGCGGATCTGGAAGTTTTGCAATTGAAAACGCAATCGCCTTAAATGCAGATGCATATATTAGTTCTGATTTTAAGTATCACGATTTTTTCAAAGCTGAAAAGAAAATTTTATTGGCAGATATTGGTCATTATGAAAGTGAACAGTTCACAAAAAATCTTTTAGTTGAGTATCTTACAAAAAAATTCACTAATTTTGCAGTCATTTTATCAGAAAAAAGTACAAATCCAATTTATTACAGTTAAAACATGGCAAAGAAGAAAGAGGTTACGGTAGAAGAAAAACTAAGAGCTTTATACGACTTACAATTAATCGATTCTAGGATTGATGAAATTAACAATGTTAGTGGAGAATTACCTTTAGAAGTTGAAGATTTAGAAGATGAAATTGCAGGTTTAAACACTAGACTTTCAAATTTTGCAGAAGACGTTGCAAACTTAGACACAGACATCAATAACAAAAAAATATTGATTGAAGAATCTAAAGCTTTGATGAAAAAATACGATGAGCAACAAAAGAAAGTTAGAAATAACAGAGAGTTTGATTCTATCACAAAAGAAGTTGAATATCAAGAATTAGAAATTCAATTAGCTGAAAAAAGAATTGGAGAATATGCTGTAAAAATTGAACAAAAAAATGAAATCATTAATGCTACTAAAGAGAAATTAGCAAAGCAAGATGAGCATTTAAAACATAAAAAAGCTGAATTAGCAGGGATCTTAAAAGAAACTGAAAAAGAGCAAAAAATGTTAGTTAAAAAATCTGCAGAATTTTCTGAAGCAATTGACGAGCATTTATTAGGAGCTTATAAAAGAATTAGAAGTAAAGTAAAAAACGGGTTAGCTGTTGTATCTATCGAAAGAGGAGCTTCTGGTGGTTCTTTCTTTACAATTCCGCCACAAGTACAAGTAGAAATTGCTACTCGTAAAAAAATTACTATTGATGAATATAGCGGTAGAATTTTAGTGGATGCTGATTTAGCAAGAGAAGAAAAAGAAAAGATTGACGGCTTAATGGCTTAAGAAAAATCAATCTTTAAAACATAAAAAAACTCGGAGAAAATTTCTCCGAGTTTTTTATTTTACAGAGACTTTATCTTAATAATCCAATCTCTTAATAT
>OLID01000558.1_pt1 | contig 15009 bp, 13 predicted proteins | sample 1609361 | NCBI WGS metagenome assembly OLID01 (sample SAMN05416778, study PRJEB24817) | seawater metagenome | isolation source: Sea water | place: Canada:Atlantic | collected 2013-07
CAGAGTAGATCGTCGGCAGCGTCAGATGTGTATAAGAGACAGGAAGGAACATTTGCTAAGCGGCGAGGCCAAAACAGTCACCATGACCGAAGAGCTGCTTGAGCATTATCTTGGTGTGCGTAAGTTCAGTTTTGGTCGTGCTGAAGAGCAAGATCAGATCGGGCAGGTAACGGGACTGGCTTGGACATCCGTTGGTGGAGAGCTGCTCACTATTGAAAGCGTTTCTACACCGGGTAAAGGACGTGTGATTTCTACAGGCTCCCTTGGTGATGTGATGCAGGAATCTATTCAGGCCGCTACCACTGTGGTTCGCTCAAGAGCGGTAGAGTGGGGTATTGCCGAAGATTATCTGCAGAGTCATGATTTACATATCCATGTTCCTGAAGGCGCGACCCCTAAAGATGGTCCAAGCGCGGGGGTTGGTATGTGTACAGCGCTGGTGTCAGCGCTCACTCAAAAACCTGTTAGGTCAGATGTCGCTATGACTGGCGAGATTACGCTTAGAGGAGATGTGTTACCAATTGGTGGATTAAAAGAGAAACTTTTAGCCGCGCTTAGGGGTGGAATTAAAACTGTTATTATTCCTGATGAAAATAAAAAAGATCTGATTGAGATGCCTGAGAAGATAACGAAAAGCCTGAAAATTATACCTGTCAAAAAAATTGATCAAGTATTAGATATCGCATTAGAGGCTAAGAAATAACTGGTATTTTGCTCATATTGTCTGGTTCATTTTTTTTTGTTGTAACCTATGTTGACGTATTTTTCTTTGATTGCTATAAATGAATTATCTATTGAAATTAAGTTAAGGAATATAATGAACAAGGCAGAATTGGTAAGTGCGATTGCAAGAGATGCAGATGTTTCTAAGCAAACAGCTCAAAGAGTGTTAGATTCTACAATTAAGTCTATTACCGATGCTTTAACAAAAGGCGATAGCGTTGGCTTAGTAGGTTTTGGTACATTTCAAGTTCGTGAGAGAGCTTCACGCCAAGGACGTAATCCTAAAACTGGTGAAGAGATGACAATTAAAGCATCAAAAGTTCCTGCTTTTAAGGCTGGTAAATTGCTTAAAGATTCTGTTAATTAAGGTATATTGTTGAAATTGGTTTGCAGGTCTTATGTCTGTAGACCTGTCTTTATTTTTCATGTCATTATTTGGAGACTACTTTCATGCTTACAGTAATGCGTGATAAGCTCTCAGGCTGGATAACCTGGACAATTATTGTCGGTATTAGCCTTGTTTTTATTTTGTTTGGTATTGGTAATTATTTCGAAAGTGGTCCTCAATCGTCTAGAACCGTTGCGACTGTAGGTGATTTGAATATCTCTCAAAATGAACTTAATAATGTTATGAATAACTTGGTAAGTCAGTATCCAGATAAAGATAATGTGGCTTTAAGAGAGATGGCATTAAAAGCATTGATTGATAGCAAGCTTAAAGTAGTTTCTGCTGAAATGATGGGGGCAAATATAAGTACTGGGCAGCTTGATCAAGTTATATATGGAATTCCTGCATTTCAGGAAAATAACCAGTTTTCAGAAAATAAGTTTCAGTATTTTATATCTAAAAGCGGTCTTTCTTTGTCTGAGATACGGAATGACATAAAAGATAATGCAATTTCAAATCAAGTGGCATATGGTCTTGCTGGTTCTATATTTGTTTTGCCAAGTGAAATGGATGATTATGTTGATATTATGTTGCAAAAACGAGATATCAAACAGGTAGAATTCCTTGCAGAAGATTTTACTGATAGGGCTATCATAAATGACAAAGAGATTGATGCTTATTATCAAAATCATAATAATGATTTTAAAACTCCAGCCAAAGTAAGTGTGGACTATATTGAATTATCAGTAGATCTGCTTGCAAAAGACATTGAACCAACAGAAGAGCAGGAATTAGCTTATTATGATTCCAATAAATTAGCTTTTTACAAACCCGAAACCAGAGAATATTCTCAAATTACTTTATTGAAGAGTGATCAAAATAATAAAAACATTAATAAAACTGCTGAAAGCATTATTGATCAAGTTAAATCAGGAAAAGACTTTAGTAAACTAGTTACCGAATATTCTGATGATATCTTGGCAAAGAAAGATGGCGGTAAAATGGGTTGGGTAGAAGTTACTTCAACTGATCCGAAGCAAGAAACTATTAACAATGCGTTGTTTGCCTTAAAAAAGGTTGGTGATACAGCACCTATAAAAACAGAAGATGGTATTGAAATAATTAAGTTAACAGGTATTAAAGAAGCATTTCAGAAATCATTTTCTGATGTAAAGCAGGAAATAGTACATAGGATAAAGTCACAAAAAGCGGAGCGAGAATATTCCTCATTGGGTAATGAAATGTCTAATTTAGCTTTTGAAAATCCTCAATCACTTGATTTCGTTGCTAAGAAATTAAACCTAAAAGTTCAGACTACGTCGGAATTTACTAGAGAAGGTGAAAAAAGTGGTATTGCTAGTAATCAACAAGTAATTAATTCTGCTTTTAGTGATAACGTTCTAAAGGACAAGAATAATAGTGACCCAATTAATATAAGTGATACTGAGTTGGTGATCATTCATTTGCGCAGTTATGTGCCATCATCTGTCAAGTCTTTAGCTTCAGTTAAACAAGAAATATCAGACAGGCTTGAATTGCAAAAACAGGATGAACTTGCAAAACAAGAGGCTCAAAAAATTGCAAGTACCTTGAATTCTGGTGAGGGAAATAGTGAGTATCAATTTAAGGAAATTAAGGCTATTTCTCGTGATAGTAAACTATTTTCTCCTGGTCGGGTACAAAATTATATGTCGGCTAAGCTCTCATCTACGGCAAAACCTAATTTTGACGTTGTAAAATTGAAAGATGGTTATGGCGTTTTTGCAGTCACAAAAATTACGATACCTGAAAATGATAATAAAATGCAAGGCATGATGTATGGTCAATTATTACAACAAACTTATGGTTCATACATATACCAGCTATATTTGGCAGAGATCAAAAAAGAGATTCCTGTAGAAATCAATAATTAGTGTTTTTTCGTGTTAACTAATAAAGTGTTCATTCTTGCAGGACCAACTGCATCAGGAAAAACAGATGTTTCTTTTAAACTTTGCGATAACTACCCATTTGAAATAATTAGTGTTGATTCAGCTTTAATATATAAGAAGATGGATATTGGTACAGCTAAACCCTCTGTAGCCGAGAGGAATAGATATGCCCACCATCTTATTGATATAGTTGAGCCGTACCAAAATTATTCTGCTGCGCAATTTATATCTGACTGTAATAATTCAATTGCTGAAATTCAATCAAAAGGAAAAGTGCCATTGCTAGTAGGTGGTACGATGATGTATTTTAAAGCGTTATTAGATGGCTTGTCAGATTTGCCAGACAGAGACACAAGTATAAGGGCTGATATAGAAAACAAGGCTAAATTATCAGGCTGGGAATATCTACATCATTTATTAAATATAAAAGACCCTTTGACAGCGAGTAAAATTAAACCAAACGATTCTCAAAGAATTCAACGGGCGCTTGAGGTAATGGAGATAACTGGTAGTCGATATTCTGATATAGTGAAGTCTAACAGGGCTGGGCTTAAGTTAGAAGTTGAGTTTATCTCGATTGAACCATCAAATAGACGTATTTTGCACGACAGGATAGATAGGCGTTTTAACATTATGCTCGAAAAAGGTTTCTTGGATGAGTTTAAAGATTTATATAACGATGAAAGACTTACAAGTAATTTGCCATCCATGCGTTGCGTTGGTTATCGACAAGCTTGGCAGTACTTTTCCGGTGAGTATGATCATGATACATTTGTTGAGAAATCAATAGTTGCAACAAGGCAACTTGCAAAGAGACAATTAACCTGGTTAAGAAACTGGTCTAGTTGTTATATTAATAAATTTGATTCTTTGAGTGAAAATTTAGGAGAATCCGTGTTATGCTTCATTCATAATAAAATTCAAAAGTAATTGGATAATAGCTCGATTATTGGTAGAATTTTCGAAACATAAAAGTTTGCGTCATTAGGCGGAAGTATAATAATAAAAATAAATGAGGGAATATAAATGTCTAGAACATCAACATTGCAGGATCCATTCTTAAATGCGCTTAGAAAAGAGAAAATTCCTGTTTCTATTTATTTAGTTAATGGTATTAAGCTTCAGGGAAATATCGAAGCATTTGATCAGTTTTCAATCGTATTGAGAAATAATGTGAACCAAATGGTTTATAAGCATGCTGTTTCTACGATTGTACCTTCAAAAGCTGTTAAGCTTGTTTATAGTAATTATAATCAACATCACCAGCATACAAGTCATAATCAACAATCTCACGATCAATCAGATGATTTAGTTGTTGATGGTAATTCAATTGATGATGAGGATTTTGATCACGTACAGGAAGATTTTTCTGAGCAAAAATAAAAGGCTTTGATCCTTGCAACTCTTTGAAGCAAAGCAAGGTGGCGATCAGTGTTTGCTGGTAAATGTCACATTCTCTACAAAATTTGAGTTAAATGCAGATTTGGATGAACTAGTCGGTTTGGCCAAAGCTGCTAATTTAATTGTCATTGATTCACTTGAGGTAAACAGAAGTATACCTGACTCCAAGTTCTTTATTGGTTCAGGAAAAGCCGAAGAGTTATTGGATATTATTTCTAATCAAGAGATTAATTTGGTTATATTTAATCATCCGATTTCACCATCTCAAGAGAGGAATCTTGAATTAAAACTAAATTGTAAAGTAATTGATCGGACAGGATTGATTCTAGAAATATTCTCACAGCGCGCAAAAACACGTGAAGGTCGCTTACAGGTTGAGCTTGCTCATTTAAATTATCAGTCGACACGTCTTGTTAAAGGTTGGACGCATTTAGAAAGACAAAAAGGTGGTATAGGAGTACGTGGCGGTCCAGGTGAAACACAGTTAGAGCTCGATAAACGAATGATTCGTGATAGAATTGGTGCTGTTCAGTTATTGCTTGAAAAAGTAAAAAAACAACGTCGATTAGGGAGAGCCTCAAGGCATAAATCTGACATCCCTACAATTGCTTTTGTCGGTTATACAAATGCTGGAAAATCTACTTTATTTAATGTGCTTACTAAAGCAAATGTATATGTTCAGGATCAATTATTTGCCACGTTAGATCCAACTTTACGCAAAGTTGAAGTGCCTCAATATGGCACGGTAGTGTTTTCAGACACAGTTGGGTTTATAAAGAATTTACCTCATGATTTGGTTGAGGCATTTTCCGCTACGCTTGAAGAAGCGATGGAAGCTGATTTATTAATTCATGTTATTGATGCTTCTGACCCTAGTCACGCTGAATATATCGAGCAAGTTAAAATCGTTCTAAAGCAAATTAAATCTGATCAAAAACCAATAATTGAGGTATATAATAAAATTGACTTATTGGGTAATTTTACTCCAGAAATTATATACGACAAAGAGTGTGATGCGCCAAAATCTGTCTGGATGTCAGCAGCTACTGGAAATGGCGTTGACCTATTGTATGAGGCAATAGCACATCATTTTCATAAATCGTGGTGCAGGGGGCAGTTAACCATACCTGTGAGTCAACCAAAAGTGCGGGCGAGTTTATATAAATTAGGAGTCGTTGAAAGCGAAGAAATTTCAGAGCAGGGTGACTATCTGTTATTAGTAAATATAGCCAGAGAAGATTTATTAAATACATTAGAGAATAACAACCTTGAATTGGATAGGTGTTTTAGAGGAGAATGTTAGCAACTCTAAAGTATTAAGGACGATATGCGCTGGTTGCAAAAATCAGAGAATCAGAACCCTTGGGGGAAAAAACCTGATAATCAAGGACCACCAGATCTAGAAAAAGCGATTAAAAATTTTATTGGTGGAAAACGTAATAAAAAAACTGCTGGAAAATCTGGCTCGTCTGGTGGAGGCTCTTCAGATTTTAATTTTCCTGAATTTAAATGGTTGATTTCATTTTTCATAATAATCGCAGTCGTTATTTGGGCATTAAGTGGTATTTATATTGTTAAGCCACCTGAAGAAGCTGCAGTTCTGAGGTTTGGAAAATATATAGATACAGTTCATCCTGGTATACACTGGTACCCAAGATTTATTGATAGTGTTACTAAAGTTAATGTGGATACGGTTGATACAGTTACTTTAGATAAAGAAATGTTGACATCTAAAGAAAATATTGTTCACGTATCATTTGCTGTTCAATATCATGTGGGTGATATCCAAGATTATCTTTTTAACACAACTGACCCAAGACACCTTTTGTCTCAGGCATTGGATAGTTCTGTTAGACAAGTAATTGGTCAAAGTCAATTACAAGATATATTGACAACGAATCGTAAACAAATTACAGATAAAGTTGAAGCTGAGCTAACTTCACTACTGGATAAGTATAGAGCGGGTATAAAAATCAATGAAGTGCTCATGCAACCAGCGAGACCACCAGAAGCGGTAAAAATTGCTTTTGATGATGTGATAAAGGCAAGAGAAGATCGTGAGAAATTACAAAATGAGGCATCAAGTTATGCTAATCGAATTGTTCCAATAGCAAAAGGTCAAGCTCAACGTATTCTAGATGAGGCTGATGCATATAAACAAGGGCTTATTCTTCAGGCTCAAGGTAATATTGCTCAGTTTAATGAGCTTTTACCAATTTACGAAAAATCACCAGAAGTAGTAGAAACACAAATTTATTTTGATACACTCCAGAAAGTATTTTCCAGTAATAAAGTTTTTATAGTAGAAGGTAATGGAAATAATAACTTGTTTTATATGTCTGATAATATAAACCAGTTAAGCAATATGAATGTAAACGGACAAAATAATGATACGAGTCAAGGGTCAGGTGTCGCTCCTTTGAAATATAAACCTGTAAACACAACGTCTTCGAATGACCTTCAACAAAAACAGATGCAGTATTTACGCTGGTTGGAGGCGAATCAATGAACAAGTTAATCGGATTATTAGTTCTTATAATCGTTGCCATTTTTATTCTGTCTGGTTCAATGTTCACGGTTAATCAGTCTGAAAGTGCAATTGTATTGAACCTGGGTAAAATCAAAACTGATGATCAGGGTCAAGAAATAGTATATGGCCCAGGCTTGCATTTTAAAACGCCGTTGGCTGATACAGAACAAAAATATGACATGAGGTTGCGCTCACTGAATATTGACTCATCTCGTATTGTTACCAAAGAACAAAAAGATGTACGTGTTGATGCGTATGTTGAATGGCGTATCGATAATATATCAAAATTCTATCGTGCAACATCAGGCAATGTCTCTAAAGCTGATACATTATTGTCACAAGTGGTTGCTGGTACGATTAGAGATGAAGTTGGTAAGCGTACGATTCAGGAGTTAGTTAACAATCATCGTGATGAACTAATTAGCGAGTTAATGAAGGTAGTAAAGGTACAGGGTAAACGTTTAGGTATTGACATTGTTGATGCGCGTGTTAAGTCTATCGACTTGCCTAGTACTGTAACGGAATCAGTTTATCAAAGAATGAGTTCAGAAAGAGAAAAAGATGCCTCAAGAATTCGCGCAAATGGACAGCAATTAGCTGAAGAAATAAAAGCTCAAGCAGATGCTGAAGTTACTGTTATTAATGCAACAGCTGAAAGTAGCGCTAAAAAAATTAAAGCCGAAGGTGAAATGCAAGCGGCAAAAATATATGTTAATGCCTATGATAAAAACTTGAGTTTTTATGAGTTTTTAAGAAGCATGCAAGCCTACAATGCGAGTTTAGCGCAGGGTAATGATGTTTTGATATTGAAACCAGAAGGTCAATTCTTCAAGCATTTTAATCCTACAGTAAGTAATAGTAAGTAAAATATATGACTTGGGAGAATTTTTTCGTAGGTGTGTGTTTGTTTTTAATTTTTGAAGGAATCATGCCGTTTATCTCGCCCGATAAATACAAAGAGTATATTAAAAAAATTGCAGAAACTGAGGATGGTAAGTTAAGAATATACGGACTGGTTTCAATGGTGTTAGGCATAGTGGTTTTATTTTTAATTAACGCCAATGGTTAAAACAAGTAAAATTTATAATCGGTTTAAGCCATTTAATGCAGCAACTCGATAAGCCTCAGCCATAGTTGGATAGTTGAAAGTAGTGTTAATAAAGTACATTAAACTATTTGCTTTACCTTTTTGAGCCATAATGGCTTGACCAATATGTATAATTTCAGATGCTTGGCTACCAAAGCAGTGTATACCTAAAATTTGTAATGTATCTCTATGAAATATTATTTTGAGCATACCAGTTTTTTCACCAGTAATTTGAGCCCGAGCTAAATCTTTAAATGATGCGTGACCAACCTCGTAAGGAATTTTTTCATTTGTAAGCTCTTTTTCAGTCTTACCGATAGAGCTTATTTCAGGTAGTGTATATATCCCTGTTGGAATATTCTCTACAAGGTGGGCGTCACACTTGCCTGTTGTGATATGTGTTGCTGCAAACCTGCCTTGATCGAAAGCAGCTGAAGCCAAAGAAGGAGCGCCGACAATATCGCCAACAGCGTATATATTTGGATGTTTTAGGGTCTGGTAACTATCATTGACTTTAATTGAGCCTCGAGAATCAGTTTCAATTTCTATTTTATTCAAACTTAATGAATCAGAATTACCAGTTCTTCCTTGAGCAAATAGTACATAGTCTGATTTAATGACTTTTTTAGAGTTTAACTTGATTTGAGCCTCATTTTCATCCGCTGTTATGCTCTCATAAGTTTCATTATGTCGAATCCTGACGCCTTGATCCCTCAAGTGGTAACTGAGTGCATCAATAATTTCATCATCCAAAAAAGAAAGAAGTTGAGAACGTGTATTAATTAGGTTTGTTTTTATTTTAAGTGTTCGGAATATAGAAGCATATTCACACCCGATTACACCTGCCCCGTATATCGTAATAGATTTTATGTGTTCATCATCTAGTTGTAATACTTTGTCTGAGTCTAAAATTCTTGGATGGCTAAAGTCTACATCAGCAGGTCTATACGGTCTCGACCCTGTTGCAATAACGAAATAATCAGCTGTGATCTGTTCACTATTCCCATCAACATTATGAATAATCATTTTATTCGGAGTGGAAAATACCGCTCTACCTGTGTACATGTCAATGTCGTTACGTTTATAAAAGCCATAACGTAATTCTACTTGTTGATCGATCACTGCTTGTGCTGTGTGCAGCATTTGCGGATAAGTGTAATCAGAGTATTTTGTATGTGTTTCACTATTCTGCACAGCATGTCTTAATGCTTTACTTGGGATTGTGCCTTTGTGAATACAGTTTCCACCAACTGTTAGTTTATCATCAACAATAGCTACTTTTTTACCTTGTTTTGCACACTTTAATGCAGCACCTTCACCAGCTGGGCCGCTACCGATAACAACGACATCATACATGTTGGCCATGATATATCCTAAATGAATTTTATTAGCCATAATACTAGCATGAATGATGATAATATTGTAATTACTATGCCAAAGCTTACCCTGATTGATGGTTATTGATAGACCATTCGATGTGTTCTCGAACGAGTTCATTATCAACTTGGTTTAATTTTATTTTTAATATGTTCTTAACATTGTCAGAAGGTGTTAAATTTCCAAGTGCAATCGCAATATTTCGAATCCAGCTTAAATAACCAATTCTTCTAATTGCCGAACCTTCAGTGTATTTAAGAAAGTCATTTTCGTCCCAAAAGAATAAATCGATTAGTTTTGATTCTTTAAAAATATCTCGACAAAAAAAATCATCATCTTTGGTTATATTGCTATTTTTATTCCAAGGACAAATAAGTTGGCAATCATCACATCCATATATTCTTGTACCAATTGCCTTACGGTATTCAATGGGAATGGATCCCTTGTTTTCGATAGTAAGATAGGAAATACATTTACGTGCATCTATCATTTTATTTTTATCAATAGCACCCGTTGGGCAAATTTTAATACAAGCGTTACAGGAATTACATAAGTCAGGAATTATCTTGGGAGAATAATCTAAGGGCAAATCTTGATTTGTATAAATAACGCCTAAAAAGAAGAATGATCCATATTTGGGTGAAATAAGCATGCTATTTTTGGCGATATAACCAATGCCAGATTTTTCTGCTAGTGCTTTTTCCAGTACAGGTGCGCTATCTGTAAATATCCTGCATTGTATATCTGGCTTGATATTTCCAACAAACTTTACAATTTTAGCTAATTTTTTCTTTACTACTTTATGGTAATCTCGACCAACTGCATATTGGGAGATAATGCCATTTTCACCTACTTCTTTTAGGTTAGATTTTATATTTTTATATTTATATTCTTTATTAAAATAGTTATAAGCGATAACAATGACTGATTTTGTATCAGGTATAAGCAATTCAGGTATAAATCTTTTTTTACCGTGTTTGGTCATATAAGCCATCGAACCATGATAATTTTTATTGATCCAGTCTTTATAGGCGGGGATGTATTTTGATAGGTCTGTATTTGAGAAAGATAATTGATCGATACCTATTGATGCAGAATATGCTTTAATCGATTCAATCTCGTTATGAGAAAAGGACATAAAAAATTACATTTGATATTTATTTGATAGAGCCTTTTTTATGTTAGATGAAATTACGTCTGTGGGTAGTGTGAAGACCATTGCAATTAGCATACTAACAATCGATAAAATTCCCATTAGAATAAATGCAATAGCGGGATGTATTAGACCTATACCACCATAATTACCTAGATAAGAAATTAATGTGATCCCAATTAGATACACCCATATCCAAATAGATTGCTTAATATTTAAAGGAATACTTTTTCTATCCACCTTTAAGTAAATGAATAGTACTGCTAAGCCAATTAATACCGTAATGCCAACTTTTGAAATAACATCCCAGCCGCTCCAATATATAATGAGCGTGCTTGCAAAAAAACCTAGCACTGACCATGTTTTACCAGCTATTAGTTTGAATGGACGATTAAGCTCAGGAAGTCTATGTCTAAGTGTGATCAAGCTTGTTGATGCGGTTAAATAGGTCATCGCCATTAATGCAGTTAAGAATTTAACCATTTCATTCCAGCCTGGGAATGGTGCAAACATAATCATTCCGACCAAAAAACTCACAGTGATTGAGGCTCTTGGTACACCAGTAGGTGATAATTTGGTTAGTATTGATGGAAGATAACCATTTGAACTCATGCCATGTAGAGATCGAGCTGCGCTACCAAAGTACATTAAGCCAGCAGCAAATGGACCAATTATCGCACCAGCAAATATAAAAGGAATTAGCCACTCTATTCCACCTTGTTTGGCGATAGTAGCAAATGGTCCAAATTGATCATTTGAGGTTAAATTGGTCCAACTTGTATCCCCTTCATTTACATGGATGCTAGCAAGAAATGCAAATTGAAGAATGATAAAAATAACGAGGCAAATAGCGATCGAACCAATAATAGCTACAGGTAATGCAACTTTTGGATTTTTAGTGCTATCAGCCATTTCCGCAGCAATTTTAAAGCCTGTAAACGCAAATGCGATACCTCCGATCGAGACAGCCTGCATTGTTCCATGGGCACCAAAAGGCGCAAAATCATTTGTCATGTTGGTCAATAAGTTGCTGCCAGGTAAAAAATGATAAAGCACGACCACACCAATAAATAAAGGGATGATAAGCTTGAACACAGTTAAGAATGTATTTGCTTTTAGTAACCACCTTAAAGAATAGCCATTTAAAATTGTCACGATTAACATCAGAACTATGGCTAAAATTAATCCGTGTCCAGTTAATCCGCCATTGCCATGGACAAGTGTTGGGAAGTAAAATGACATATATTGGATAATGGCTTGTACTTCAGTAGGGGCAAGCGTTAAATACGAAAGCCATATAATCCAAGAAAAAGTATAACTAGTTGTTGTCCCATGTGTATAGTGAGGGATTCGTGTGCTAGAGCCTGAAACAGGGACACTGGTACATACCTCTGCAAAAACAAATGCAATAATTGTGACAAGTATTGCACCAATTATCCATGAGACTATAGATGCATACCCTGCATACATAGAGGTGTAATACGATGCAAATAGCCAACCAGATCCTAAAATTGCACTAACAGATGCAAATAGTAATCCTAATGTAGAGATATTATGTTTTCCCACTTTTTCCCTTATCGAAGTTCAAAAAACCCAAAATATAAAAGTAATTATAGCTGAATGCAATCACTAAAAGTAGAAGTGCTCTTTTACGGGCTTGAATTACTGTGGTTATTGGTGTGGTTGGTAATCTCTGTTTGGTGAATAGGTTCCTTGGTCTGTTGATTATGAGAGGTGGTAGAACTGAATATCAGTGACAGACAAAATAGTATTATGATTAAAATTGGTAGTGCTATGAGAAATGTTGCGATTGCGTTGGCAGGTTTTTTCATAATCGACTTTCTGCGTGTGATAATCGATCATTTTATCTTGAAAATTTTCTTAAATATCCCGTATTGAATACGTGTTTTTAATATAGATAGGAGTTAGTTTAACCTCGATTGTTATGATCGATATGTTTATATAGGTATGCACTTTGGGCAATTATGAAAATAATTGTACAACCCATTAGACCAAATAACTTGAAGTTAACCCAGGCGTTTAAACTAAAATAATAAGCGACATAAATATTGAGACACCCAAGTAGAATGAAATAAATAATCCAAGCATAGTTAAGATTACGCCATACCTTTTTAGGTAACTGGACACTTTTCTCCATTAGTAGTTGGATAATCGGCTTTTTCATGAATAATTGTGAAGCTAAAAAAATCGCGGCGAAGAGCCAATTTTAATATAGATACTTTCCATTGAATAAATCGATCGTTATGAAAATAGATTGTTAGTCCACCAAAAATAATAACTAACACAAGCGTGATAATATGCATGGGTTCAATTTTTTTGTATTTTACGTATTCGTAGATAATCTGAATACTTGATGCAACCATAAGCGCACCTGTTGCAACGTATATGTTGTAGAGTTTAAATGCGACAAAAAATATAACCAGTGGGAAAAAATCAAAAATTAGTTTCTTCATTACAACCTCAAATTTATAAAAAATGCTACAATCACTTATCTGAATAGGTAAGTATGAGCTATGAGCAAGTATATTGAACTAAACCCCTATAGTCCACACCAACAAGTTTTAACGGATTTGATTAACGAGATTCAAAACGGTAAGGTGATTGCTTATCCTACTGACTCAGGGTATGCACTGGGTTGTAAGATGGGTTCAAAAAAACCGATCAAAAAAATACAACAAATACGCCAACTTGATGATACACATAATTTTACAGTTATCTGTCGTGACTTGTCAGAAATTTCAGTTTACGCAAAAGTAGATAATCCAACTTATAGAGTTTTAAAACGATGTACCCCTGGTGGTTTTACATTTATTTTATCTGCGACAAGCAAAGTACCTGATTTGATGTTGAATAAAAAAAAGAAGACAATTGGGATAAGGATACCTGATCACCCAGTTCCATTGCTAATTACTGACGCATTAGGTGAGCCCATATTAAGTACAACCTTGATATTGCCTGGAGATGAAGCACCTTTGATCTATCCAGAAGATGTCGATAGTAATCTATCTGACCAGGTTGATATTATAGTGGATGCAGGCTATTGTGGATATGATCCAACAACTGTAGTTGATTTCACTTCATTTCCACCTGAAGTCTTAAGGTATGGTGGTGGTGATCATCAACTTTTTGAATAAATAGAACAAACAAATATGCATAATATTCTTGAACAAGCCGAAGATTTTTTATTCTCAGAAACCGACGTTAACCAAGCAAATTTATTACAGAGTTTGGGTAAATTAACGGCAAATGGCATTGATTACGGAGATATTTACTGCCAAAAAACCATTAGCGAGTCTTGGTTGATAGAAGAAAGTATTATTAAAACAGGTGCATTTAGTATTGACCAGGGTGTTGGTGTTCGGAGTGTGTCTGGGGAAAAAACGGGTTTTTCATACGTTGATGATATACTAACTACTTCAATTATTGAGTCAGCAAAAAAATCCCGTGAAATTATTCGATTTGGACAGGAAGGAACGGTCAAAACAAACCAAGTTAAGCGTAAACAAGATAATCTCTATATTTCTTATAACCCTTTGGAGAGTTTCACAGCTAATCAAAAAACAGATTTACTTAAAGAAATAGATCGTTACGCCAGATCCCTTGATGGCAACATCATACAAGTACGTGCCAATCTTGCTGGTGAATACGATGTTATTTTGGTTGCTTCTACGGATGGGGTATATGCCGCAGATATTCGTCCGCTTGTGCGATTAAATGTTTCTGTTGTTATTGAAAAAAATGGTCAGCGAGAAAGCTACCACGGTGGTGGAGGTGGTCGTTGTGGCTATGAGTTTTTTCTGAGTGATAATCTGTGGAAACAATATGTAGAGCGTGCTGTTGAAGGAGCAAATCGAAATCTTGAAGCTAAACCTGCGCCAGCAGGATCTTATCCAGTGATACTTGGTCCAGGATGGCCAGCAGTGTTGTTACACGAGGCGGTAGGGCACGGACTTGAAGGAGATTTTAATCGCAAAAAAACATCATATTATTCTAATCTAATGGGGAAAAAAGTTGCTTCAAATTTATGTACGGTAGTAGATGACGGCACAATTTCTGATCGAAGAGGTTCACTGAATATAGATGATGAAGGTACACTTTCACAAAAAAATATTCTTATTGAGAATGGTAAGCTGGTTGGGTATATGCAAGATAAACTTAATGCCAGATTAATGAAAACATCATCAACTGCAAACTGCCGAAGAGAGTCTTATGCACATATTCCAATGCCTAGGATGACAAATACCTATATGCTGCCTGGAGAATCAAAACTAGAAGAAATGATAAAGTCAGTCGATAAAGGAATTTATGCTGTTAATTTTAATGGTGGTCAGGTTGATATTACTTCTGGTCCTGTCTCTTATACACATCTCCGAGCCCACGAGACAGGCAGAAATCTCG
>OLID01000559.1_pt1 | contig 15001 bp, 11 predicted proteins | sample 1609361 | NCBI WGS metagenome assembly OLID01 (sample SAMN05416778, study PRJEB24817) | seawater metagenome | isolation source: Sea water | place: Canada:Atlantic | collected 2013-07
GCAGCGTCAGATGTGTATAAGAGACAGTTATTTTTGTAATTGAAAATTGAATAAAAACAAAATAAGAAAATATAAAATGAGTAAAGTAGAAAATGTGAAGTGCTTAATTATCGGTTCTGGTCCTGCAGGTTACACTGCGGCAATTTATGCTGCACGCGCAGACATGCACCCTGTAATGTATCAGGGAATGCAACCAGGGGGACAATTAACAACAACAAATGAAGTTGAGAATTTTCCAGGTTACCCAGACGGTGTCACTGGCCCTGAAATGATGATTCAATTAGAAGCACAAGCAAAACGCTTTGAAACCGATGTTCGATTTGGATTTATTACCAAAGTCGACTTCTCTGGAGACATCCATAAATGTTGGGCAGATGATGGAACTGAGATTCATGCAGAAACTGTAATTATATCTACTGGAGCCTCTGCAAAATATTTAGGACTGGAAAGCGAGCAAAAATACTTGGAAATGGGTGGTGGAGTTTCAGCCTGTGCGGTTTGCGATGGTTTTTTCTACCGTGGACAAGAAACGGTAATCGTTGGTGCTGGTGACTCTGCATGTGAAGAAGCTCATTATTTATCGAAATTATGTACAAAGGTTACCATGCTGGTAAGAAAGAATGAATTCAGAGCTTCTAAAATTATGGCCGAACGCGTTCAAAATACACCAAACATTGAAATCTTGTATAATACGAACACGGTAGAAGTTCTAGGAGATGATCAAGGAGTAACTGGAGCTCTTGTGAAAAACAGTGAAACAGGAGTGGAAACAACTATTCCTTGTACAGGATTTTTCGTCGCGATAGGACACAAACCAAACACAGATATATTTAAGGATTACATCAATCTAGATGAAGTTGGTTATATTAAATATGAAAAACCAGGTACTTCTTTAACAAATGTTCCTGGAGTTTTTGTCGCTGGAGATGCAGCAGATAAAACGTATCGTCAAGCAATTACCGCAGCTGGAACTGGCTGCATGGCAGCGTTAGATGCTGAAAGATATTTGGCTGCGAAAGGTCATTAATCAATATAGTCGATATTGAAGAGCATCAATTCTTCAATATCGACTTATTTTACTTTACTTTCAAGCATTGGCACAAAACTAAACACACCAAACTCTTCCTGGGTAATTTCTGTTTCTGACTGTTTTGTGATTCGCAACATTTGTTGTTCTTTACCTTCACCTATTGGTATTACCATAATTCCACCAACAATTAGTTGATCCACTAAGTCTTGCGGTATATTCGGCGCTCCACATGTAATAATGATCTTATCAAATGGCGCAAAAGATGGCAAACCTTTATAACCATCGCCAAATGAAAGTCGTGCTGTATAATTTAAATGTTGCACAATTTGTTTTGCTTTTAGGTGTAAAGATTTATGGCGCTCAATACTGTACACTTTAGCTCCTAACTCACATAACACACATGTTTGAAATCCGGATCCGGATCCTATTTCAAGTATTTTATCTCCTTTTTTAATCTCTAACAGTTGTGTCTGAAATGCAACAGTATAAGGATGGCTTATGGTTTGACCAGAGCCAATTTGAAATGCCATATTTGTATACGCCTGTTCTGCAAAAGCATTATCCAAGAAAAAATGACGCGGAATTACATCGAAAGCATTTAATATATTTTCATTTGCTATTCCCTTCTCGCGTAGTTCATTAATTAATTTTCTACGCATCCCTTTGTACTTAAACGAATCTTGCATACACCAAATATACCTTATTTGTTCGGATTGAATTTTATGATTTTCGAACATTTCGTTGTTCATTAAAGTACAAAACACCCCTTCGAACTTTAAGAATTGATTATATTTGGGAACCAAAATGAATTTAATAGAAAATGGCTATATCCAATAAAGAACTGGAGTTCAATAAGAATGATGATGCAATGCGTTTGAAGATCTCTGCGCTTGAACGAGAATTGAATATAATTTATGAAGGTGGCGGTAAAAAAAGAGTCGATAAACTGCACGCAAGTGGTAAATTAACTGCTCGTGAGAGAATTGACCTTCTACTCGACCCAAATACTGACAGATTTGAAATGGGCGCAATTGCTGGATTTGAAATGTACGAAGAACATGGTGGATGTCCAGCTGCCGGTGTTGTTGTTGTAATAGGTTATATCAAAGGAAAACAGTGTATAGTTGTCGCAAATGATGCAACTGTTAAGGCCGGAGCATGGTTTCCTATTACAGGAAAAAAGAATTTGAGAGCCCAAGAAATTGCAATGGAAAATAGACTTCCAATTATCTATTTAGTAGATTCGGCAGGTGTATTTTTACCAATGCAAGATGAAATATTCCCTGACAAAGAGCATTTTGGCAGAATTTTCAGAAATAATGCAGTAATGAGCTCGATGGGCATAGTTCAAATTTCTGCTGTTATGGGAAGTTGTGTGGCTGGTGGTGCCTATCTACCAATTATGTCAGATGAATCCTTAATTGTAAACAAAACTGGAACTATTTTCCTCGCAGGTTCTTATTTGGTTAAAGCCGCAATTGGTGAGACTATCGATAACGAAACATTGGGCGGTGCCACAACGCATACAGAGATTTCTGGTGTTTGCGATTATAACGTAGAAAATGATGAAGAGTGTTTAAAAACGATTCGTGATCTAGTCGATAAAATCGGTCAATCAGAAAATGCTGGCTTTGATCGAAAAGAATCAGTAGCTCCGAAGAAGAATCCAAAGGATGTATATGGAATTCTACCTGCAGATCGTTCAAAACCCTATAGCGTTAGAGAGATAATTAAGTGTATTGTTGATGATTCTGACTTTACAGAATATAAGTCCGATTATGGAAAGTCAATTGTTTGTGCTTACGCGCGAATTGACGGTTGGGCAGTCGGAATTGTAGCAAACAACAGAGAAATAGTAAAAAACGCTAAGGGAGAAATGCAATTTGGAGGCGTAATTTACTCTGATTCTGCTGATAAATCCGCTCGCTTCATAATGAATTGTAACCAAAAAAATATTCCTCTTGTATTTTTACAAGATGTTACTGGTTTTATGGTTGGATCAAAAAGTGAACACGGAGGAATTATTAAAGACGGTGCAAAAATGGTGAGTGCTATGGCAAACTCAGTTGTTCCTAAATTTACAATCGTTACTGGAAACTCTTATGGTGCAGGAAACTATGCCATGTGTGGAAAAGCGTATGATCCTCGTTTAATTGTTGGCTGGCCTACGGCAGAATTAGCTGTTATGGGTGGTTCCGCAGCAGCAAAAGTGTTACTTCAAATTGAAGTTGCATCTTTGAAAGCTAAAGGTGAAGAAATTAGTCCAGAACGTGAAAAAGAATTATTCGACACAATAAAAAATAGATACGATAAACAAACTTCTCCTTATTATGCAGCAAGTCGTTTGTGGATTGATGCCATTATTGATCCAGCTGAAACGCGAAAAGTTATTTCAATGGGAATTGAGATGGCAAACCACAAAAAAGCGGAAAAACCGTATAATGTAGGAGTAATTCAAACTTGATATATGGTATTAGATTGGCAAATAAAACATTACAACGACCTTTCCTTAAACGAATTTCATGATATTATCGCTTTGCGCTTGAAGGCATTTGTGGTAGAACAGAATTGTGCATACCTCGATTTAGATGGAAAAGATAAAAAATCGTATCATTTAATTTGTAGAAATGGAATTGGTGATATTGTAGCTACAGCTAGAATATTGCCTCCAGGATTATCCTATGAAGATTCTTCCATTGGCCGTGTTGTGATTGATGAGTCCATTCGTGGGAATGGTATTGGGCATGATTTGATGACTAAATCCGTTGAATTTTCTAAAGTAGAATTTGGAAATGCTCCTATTCAAATATCGGCTCAAAAACATTTAGAAAAATACTACGAACAACATGAATTTTATTCTACAGGAAAAGAATATTTGGAAGACGATATTCCTCACGTTGAAATGAGGTTTACACCAAAAAATTAGAACAATGAGATATTTTTTACTCCCGATCACCCTGTTGATTGGACTTTCAAGTTGTGACTCAACAAAAAAGGCGGTTGAATCAACAACTGCTACAACCAATAATGAATCGGTTTCTGTAGAAGGGAACTCTTCTTCAATTGAAATGGAATATCTGGACTTGAATGTAAAACCTCAAGATGACTTTTTTCGTTTTGCCAATGGAAGTTGGATCGATAAAAATCCCGTACCAGCCTCAGAATCGCGTTGGGGTAGCTTTAATGAATTGGAAATTTCAAACAATAAAAAATTGACTTCTATTCTTGAAGATGCGAAAACTAGCAAAGCACCAAAAGGTTCTGATTTACAGCTACTCGGAGATTATTATGCTTCTTACACAAATTATGAAAACCGAAAAGCGTTAGGAATCAAGCCAATTCAAGAGGAAATCAACGAAATATTAAATTTAAAATCAAAAGTTGAAATTATCCCCTTAATTGCGAAACATCATCAATTGGGTATTTCATCTTTATTTGGATTTTATGTCGGTCAAGATTTGAAGAATATTGAGCAAAATGTAATATATATTTCCCAAGGAGGAATTGGCTTGCCAAATAAAGAATATTATACTAGCTCGAATAAATCAGACATTCTTCAATCTTATAAAATCCATATTTATACTGTTTTAAATATCGCGAATATTGAAGATGCAAAACAAAAAACACAAGAAGTTATTGAATTTGAATCGAGACTAGCAAAATCAATGATGTCTCCTTCCGAATTGCGTGTGCCTGAAAACACCTATAATAAATTTTCGTTTAGTGATATAAATGAACAGTACACGAATTTAAATCTTGAAACCTATTTTAGTCATATCGGATTACAGCAGCCTCATAAACATGAATTAATTATTGGTCAACTTGACTTTTTAAAACAAATTAACTACCTAATTACTGACGTTTCTTTGGAAAATTGGAAAAGCTATCTTTTATGGAAGGTTTTCAATCATTACGCAACTTCATTAAACAAAGAAATGGTCACAGAAAACTTTAATTTCTATGGTAAAGTTTTGACAGGTAAATCGGAAATGAAGCCAATTAACGAATTAGCTATCAACGCAATTACCAACTCGGAAATCTCTCAAGTTCTAGGTAAAGTGTTTGTCGGGCGACATTTTTCTGAAACAGCTCGTGATCGCGTAAATGAAATGGTTGACAATCTTCTTAATGTCTTTGAGAATAGAATAGATAATTTAGATTGGATGACGGAAACAACAAAAGTTGAAGCCAAAATTAAATTAAAAGCTATTGGTCGAAAATTGGGTTACCCACTTAAATACGATGATTTCAGATCTTTAAATTTTTCTTCTACTAGTTTAGTTGAAAACAATAGAGAACTCGCAAAATTTTCTTGGAATAAAAACATTTCCAAATTAACGGAAAAAGTAAATAAAGATGAGTGGGAAATGCCTGCGCATTTAATTAACGCTTATTATCACCCTTTACTAAACGAAATCGTTTTTCCTGCTGGAATTATGCAAGCACCTTTCTTTAGTGAAAAATATGATGATGCAATTAATTATGGCCGAATTGGGATGGTTATAGGGCACGAATTTACGCATGGGTTTGACGACATGGGATCAAAATTCGCTGCTGACGGTTCCTTCACCAATTGGTGGTCCGAAGAAGACCGTAAATCGTTCGAAGAGCGCACAGGAAAACTCGGCAAGACGTTTGAATTGTTTTGTCCTGTAGAAGGTCATTGTGTAAATCCAGATTTAACCATGGGTGAAAACATTGCTGATTTAGGTGGATTAACAATGGCGTATTATGCTTACACAAAAACGAAGGAATTCAAGAACAATAAAATAATCAATGGGTACTCACCTGCACAACGTTTCTTTATTGCATATGCTCAATTGTGGAAAATTAATTATACTGAAGCAGAGTTGAAAAATCGAATCGCCAACGATTCCCATTCGCCAGGTATGTACAGAGTAAATGGTCCATTAATGAATTGTCCAGAATTTTTCGAAGCATTTAATGTGAAAGAAGGCGATAAAATGAGAAATTCAAAAGATGCCGTTTCTAAAATATGGTAAAAACAAAAAGATAAAAAAAAGACCGCTAAAAATAGCGGTCTTTTTTTTTTAGTTTAAATTTAAAAGCAACTTCCGGTTGGTCTTTTTTGAGGATTTAACCTCCAATGACTTGCTATAATTTAATATGGCGTTAAGTGTTGCTGAATTTGGAGCGAATTTCAACTCTTCGCTAGGAGCAATTTTTGGGTAGCTTTTTAACATAGGCGAACTATTATAATTTGTTATTGGTTATTTTAAAAACGCCCTACTTTTTAGATTATTGTATCCTTAATAAAATTAATTCGAAAATCACAAAGAATGGAAGATGAATAGCCTTTCTTTGGTACAGTAAGGAATATAAAAGATTGGTTGATGTACTTGATTTCTTTCTGTATTTGTTATAGAGACTTTGATTAATATGTTCCCCAATATCTACGCAAGAACCATTCTCCGCCAAAAAGGATAACTAACAATGCAAATATCCATTTCCAATCAATCAAATCATTGAAATTAGATTCTTCATACTGAATATTAACAATATCTTTTCTCTTTTCTATGTCTCGAATCAATTGTTCACATGTACGAAGAGTATAAAATTTCCCATTCGTTTCGTTTGCAATTTGATTTAGCAAACCGTGATTTGCATGGGTTGAAAGAATTTCAATTGAGATATCTTCAACAACGAATACACCATTTTTCTTCGAGGATTTACCATTCAAAATTGCAGTTGCAGACCATGAATACTTACCAGGTTTTAATTTTCCTAAAGAAAGTGTGTAGTCCTGCGAAGATTTGGCAAATTCATAAGGAATAACCTTTCCTTGTTCGTTCTTCAGTTCAAATTTAATTGTAGGTGAAGTAATTCGCTCAAGAGAAGCGTTATAGTATTCAGCTTTTAATACAATTTCATCGTTCTTATTGAAGCGCTTAGGTAAAATCACCCTGAATGGATCTGTATTGTTCTTAACCGTTAAATATTGAGTGGTGCGTTGAATTAACTCTGTATAACTACTCGTTTTTTGCGTTTTTGCAAATTCAGTTAATTTCCAACGCCACAATCCTTCACCAATAAGAACTCCATATTTCTGATTCATATCACCTCCAAAGTATAAAATTGGGTCCGTTTTCTTCACTTGCCCTATTCGTTGTGATATCAATGTATTGCCAGTGTTTATTTCAATCTTTCCAAAAGGTACTTTTAAGGGTGGCCAAATTTGCAATTGGCGTTTCAATTCATCAGATATTTCGAACAATTGAAATTGTGAATTCAATTCAGGCTGAACTTCATCAATTCCATTCCGCGAAGAAAGTTTCATACCAATATTGAGTGCGCTAGCGTCTCCCCCTTTTGCTTGACTTGTCATCATATACAAAACAGGTGTTTTATTGGTTTTAATTTGATTAAGAATCGACTGGTCGGCGCTTGGATTGTGCCAAACCAGCAACGCGTAGTCTTTTAAAGAGCCATTCCAGTCACTCACGAGTTTTATTTCAGCCTCTGTATTTTCGTCTTGTTCAAAAACACTATGAATCGATGTTAAATCCGGATGAGGCGCTTTTGCAAGAATTAAAACTTTGGTTCGTGAATCTATTACTTCAATATAAAATGTGCGTACGTTATTCTCGTATTTGATTTCATTTTTCTTGTTTTCGATTTTGACTGAATACCGCACAAAACCTATTTCATTGGCGTTCACAAGAAATTTAACATGGGCAAAATCAAGTTTTCCATTTGTATAATCTACAGTTTGTTGAGCGATTTCCTTTTCTCCTTTGAATAAACGAACAACACTTGTTCCTTTACCCATTTTTCGCGCTTCTATGTCGACTTCAATTGGGAAATCATTTTTATAAAAAGCAACTTGATTCGCCGAAACAGCTTTCACCAATTGATCTCTTTTTACCACTGTATCTCCTACTCCAATAGAGAAAACTGGAGTTAAATTTATTTTTCTAGCACTATAAATTGGATTTTTTCCGGTGGTAAAATTCCCATCGCTTACAAAACAAATCCCACCAATATTTCTATTGTAAAATTGACTGTAGATGAATTCAAAACCAGCATCTAAATTCGATTCTCCGTCTAACAAATCAATTGGCCTATCAGAAACATCACTTCCAACAACGTATTCTTTAAAATCAAATCTATCGATGTAGTTGTCTTTAATTCCTCTAGTTAATTCATTTATTTTTTTCTTTACTTCTGCGCTGTCCTTGTAGTTCAACATTGAAGAAGAATTATCGACCAAGGTAATAAAAACAGGCTTTTCTGTTTTATACTCCTTATTCTCGATTATAATTCCCAGTAAAAAAAGAAGTAACAATGAAATTATAACTGCACGTAAAACCACAAGAACCTTTTTCTGCAATTTAGAAGCATCTGCTAATTGCGCTTGATTTTTATAGTAGAAAACAGAGGCAGTAACCGCAATTGCAACAATTGGAAGTAACCACCAAAGCGATATGTCAGAAAATATTTTCATTGATTTTACGAAATTAACAAACTCCTTGAAACTTGAAGTATAAAAAAAAGGGACACTTTCGCATCCCTTCATATTTTACGCTAGTACTTCTTATTCTTTGTAATTCCTCATTGTATAAGAAACACCCAATCCAATTACCGATTTGAACTGTGTTCTAGGGCCAATATTTCCATCGCGATCTGTAATATCAATATCGTCGTCATAGATTAACAACCAGTTAATGGAAGCCGAGAACCAGCTATTTACTTTAAAATTCGTTATGATTTCCGCATTCACATCTATATTCTGTGGCTTTTCTAGGTAATTCGAGAACAATTCCAATTTAGATTTTAACTCGATATTTTTTGCTATTGTTTGATTGTATTGTGCTTTTAAATATGCTCCAAACTCACCTCTAAAACGCTTACCATTTGTTATCACTTCTCCAGTCGTCACATCATATTCTGCTCCAGTAACACCAAACGCACCAGCATTCGATAGAGTCGCATCTTGTACGAAAGTTAATTTCGTTGATAACGGTGAAAAGAACAAGGAGAATTTATCATTTGGCACATAATCGATCCCCAATGAAACACTTCCGTAGCCAGGAGCCATAAACGTAGAAACGCGAACAGAATCATTTGGAAATGCAAACCCATCAATGAATTGAGACTTAAATCCTGCCAAAGCCGAAAAATACAAGTGCTCTTTTAATTTATAGCCAACTTTTGTTGCAACATCAATTCGATCGTCTGTTTTTTGCAAACCATCGTTATTTCCTTTTCCTATATACATCATTCCACCTAAAGACAAGCCTAAATCTGTATCCCAATTGATTTTATTTTTAGAATATTTAGCAGAAGCCTCTATATAACCTAAAACTGAAATGTTGTTTCTACCTCCAGCTGCCCAATTAACAAAAGAACTTTGTGTTCCATTCAATCCATATGTTGCTTTTAATTTCCAATTTTTGGAAACTGCATCAACTGAAGTTGAGTCTTGTCCAAATACAGCGTTTATCGCCATTAAAAACACAACTACGACTAATTCTTTCATACTTTTTTTTTATTTGAGGTGCAAAAATAGGGATTTATTTCTTGTTCAGAGGGTGATTTTGTTAAAAATGAAGGTTTTGATATAAGGAACTTTTTAAATCATATTCCCCCTTCATAAGTATAAAATACCCGATATTCAATTTGCTTTTATTAATTTCGTGGAAATCAAATTTAGAGTAAAATGAATAAAGAAGTATATATCATTTCTGCAGTGCGTACGCCGATTGGAAGCTTCGGTGGATCATTATCTACTGTTCCAGCTCCGATGTTAGGTGCGGCAGCGATTAAAGGTGCAATTGCAAAAGCAGGAATTAATCCAGGAGTTATTGATGAAGTATTTATGGGTAATGTGTTACAAGCAAATTTAGGCCAGGCGCCAGCGCGTCAAGCTGCTATTTTTGCTGGTATCACCAATGATGTGCCTTGTACTACAGTCAACAAAGTGTGTGCATCTGGCATGAAGTCGCTAAGTCTTGCTGCTCAATCTATCCTATGTGGTGACAACGATGTAGTTGTCGCTGGAGGAATGGAAAACATGAGTATGGTTCCTCACTACTTCAATGCACGTGTAGCAACAAAATTAGGTAATGTCGCTATGGTGGATGGAATGGTAAATGATGGTTTAACCGATGTTTACAATCAAGTTCATATGGGAGTTTGTGCAGATAAATGTGCAACGGAAAACAACATAACACGCGAAGAGCAAGACAACTTTGCAATTGAGTCGTACAAACGATCAGCTGCTGCTTGGGATGCCGGTAAGTTTAATGAAGAAATCGTTCCAGTTGAAGTTCCTCAACGTCGTGGAGACGCACTAATTGTTTCTAAAGATGAAGAATACAGCAATGTGAAATTGGAAAAAATACCTGAACTTCGTGCCGTTTTTACTAAAGAAGGTACTGTCACTGCTGCAAATGCATCGACGTTAAACGACGGAGCTTCTGCGCTAATTTTGATGAGCAAGGAAAAAGTTGAAGAATTAGGTCTTAAACCAATCGCAAAAATTATCGGATATGGCGACGCAGCTCATGAGCCAGAGTGGTTCACTACTGCTCCTTCAAAAGCTGTTCCTGTAGCGTTAAAAAAGGCAAACTTAACAGTTGCCGACATCGATTACTGGGAATTAAATCAAGCTTTTTCCGTTGTTGGTTTAGTGAATATGAAAAAACTAGGTTTAGATCCTTCAAAAGTGGATGTAAACGGAGGAGCTGTTTCTTTAGGACATCCTCTAGGAAACAGTGGGTCTAGAATTATTGTTACACTAATTAATGTCTTGAAGCAAAACGGTGGAAAATACGGTGCTGCCGGAATTTGTAATGGTGGCGGTGGAGCTTCCGCTATGGTTATTGAAAACGTATAGTTTTATCTTAAAATACTATAAAAGCCTGTTCAGTTGAACAGGCTTTTTTTTTGCACATCCATTTTCATAATTTCGTTCGTATATTTCACTTTTAAAACTCATGCCATGATCTACCTAAAAATTGTAATTGTACTTTCCACTTTATGCTTGTTACCTTCGAAAAATTTAGATGATTCTTCCCAAAAAAAAATACGTTATTTAGCATTGGGAGATTCTTATACAATTGGTGAAAGTGTTCAACCTACACACAATTACCCTCAACTTCTCGAAAACAATTTAAAAGAGGCAGGATTAACGGTAAACGAGACTAAAATCATTGCGAAAACTGGCTGGAGAACTGACAATCTCATTGATGCAATACGCCAAGGAAAACTATCTGGACCATACGAAATCGTTACTTTATTAATCGGTGTTAACAATCAATACCAACACAAACCAATCGAACAGTACAAAAAAGAATTCAAGGAATTGTTAGAAATGGCCATAGAGCTTGCAGGTGGTAATAAAAACCATGTATTTGTAATTTCTATTCCTGATTACGGCTTTACTCCGTTTGGATTAAGTAATCAACCTTCGATAAGCTCTGAAATTGATGCCTATAACGCGATTAACAAACGAATCGCCAAGGAATTAAATGTAAAGCGATTTGATATCACGCCCATTTCCAGGCGAGGAATTAAGCAGCCGGAACTTGTCGCAGAAGACGGACTCCACCCTTCTGGTAAAATGTACCAAGACTGGGTTGAATTATTTGGAAACAAAATAATAGCTGCAATTAAATAGTAAAAAAAATAAATTCTATAAGATTAATTGAATTGACCGAAGGATATGTAAATGTTAATCGTCTAATCCTTTAGTGTTAACTCAAATTAATCTAAAAAAGATGAAAAATATATTCTATTCGATAGCAATCGCGCTTACTTCGACAGCCGCGTTAGCTCAAGGATTTTATGATGAAAGTACGATCCAAACTATTGAGATCACTTTTGCCGAATCAAATTGGGACGCCCTCTTGGATGCCGAAAAAGCAGGTAACGAAGATTACATCATGGCTCAAAGTGTGACTATTAATGGAATTGTTTATGACAGTGTTGGAGTAAAATACAAAGGAAATAGCACCTATAATGCGAATCAAACTAAAAACCCATTTCATATCGAATTGGACACTTACAAAGAACATAATCATGAAGGTTATAAAGACATTAAACTGAGTAATGTGGCGAAAGACCCTTCATTTATACGTGAAGTTCTAGGATATAAAATCTTACGAAATTATATGGATGCGCCACTATCCAATTACGCAAATGTATATGTAAACGGAACATTAATAGGATTGTATAGCAACTCAGAAGCAGTTTCTAAGTCTTTTTTGGATAATCGATTTGGTTCCAAAAACAATACATTTATAAAATGTAACCCTCCAGCTGGAGCTGGACCAACTTCAACAGACTTACCTGATTTAGTTTACCTAGGTCAAGACAGTACTGATTATTACGATGGTTATGAATTGAAATCAGATTACGGATGGCAAGAATTAATCGATTTTTGTGACACCTTGAAAAATGACATCAACGATATCGAGGCGATTCTTGATGTGGACAGAGCAATTTGGATGTTAGCATTTGATAATATGCTGGTTAATTTGGATAGTTATATTGGCGGGTTTCAGCAAAACTATTATTTGTACCGCGATGATTACAATCGTTTTCTTCCTGTAGTTTGGGATTTAAATGAATCATTTGGAACTTTTTCAATGACTGGAACTGGGAATTTAAATGGCACAACTGCTAAGCAACAAATGAGTTATCTACTTCATTCAGGAGATGCTTCTTTCCCTTTAGTGAGCCAGATACTGAGCAATGCACGTTTCAAAAAAATGTATTTAGCACATTGTAAAACAATCCTTGAAGATAACTTCGCGAATACAAGTCAATACTTAGCCGATGGTCAAGCATTACAAGCTACAATCAGTTCATCAGTTCAAGCCGACGTTAATAAGTTCTATACTTTTGCAAACTTTACTTCGAACATTAATAACGATGTAACTGCTGGTGGACCTGGAGGTTCAACACCTGGAATTAGCAATTTAATGAATGGACGCTATACATATCTTATGGCGCAAAGTGATTTTTCAGCAGTTCAACCGAGTATAAACTCAATAACATTATCAAACAGTTTACCTTTTATCAATGATGTTATAACGGTTAACGCAACAATCTTAGATGAAAACTATGCCTATTTAGGATACCGTTCACAAGCCCATGCTCCTTTTGTCAAAATTGAAATGTTTGATGATGGAAATCACAACGACGGAGCGGCAGGTGACAACGTTTTTGGAGCAGAACTACCAATTGAAAGTGCTACAGTAGAATATTACATCTATGCCGAAAATGGAACTATTGGAAAATTCTCTCCTACAAATGCCGAACATGAATTTTACACAATTATCGCTACGCCAATTACCATAGGCGATATTGTTATAAATGAGTTTATGGCTTCAAATAGCAACGTCGTGAGCGATCAGGACGGCGATTTCGACGACTGGATAGAAATCTACAATAAAGGAAGTCAAACAATTGATATTTCAGGTTACCATTTAAGTGATGATGCTGACTCTTTAACTATTTTCACTTTTCCTTCAGGCACGACAATTCCATCAAATTCATACTTAGTGGTGTGGGCTGATAAAGATCTTTCTCAATCCGGTTACCATGCTGACTTTAAACTGAGCTCTAGCGGTGAAACAATTTATCTTTCTGATGCCAGCATGACTATATTGAATGAAGTGACTTTTCCTGCTCAAAACACTGATGAATCCTACGGTAGGTATCCGAATGGAACTGGTCCATATCAAGTCATGTTTCCAACTTTTGGCGCGATAAATCCACCATCTACTACGGAAATTGAAGAATCAATCCTTCCATCAAAAAAAACAAAGGTATTTCCAAACCCTACGAAGGATTCATTTACAATTGAGATAAATAACGACAATCAAAATAATTCTGATTTTGTGGTGCTGGATATCCAAGGAAAAGTGATACTTGACGGAAGCATAAATAAAACCATCACAATTGATTCAAGTTTGTGGAATTCTGGTGTGTACTTTATCAAAGTAGAAGCGGAAACATTAAAATTAATCGTTAGATAGAATAACTTCTTAATTCATAGAAAGTAAAAATGCGCCGAATGGAAAAATTTCTATTCGGCCTTTTTTTACCTTACAATTCCGTGGTACTTCCACTTCCCTCTTTCCTTAATAAATCGAGATGTTTCGTATAGATATTTTTCTTTACCATTTTCTTTAAAGTAAGCTCGGAATTCTACCGTTCCTTCTTCGTCATCCGGACCGCCATCAAAGGCTGAAATTATCTCCAATCGCAACCATTCAACCGACCAAGCCCAATCAGCAATTTCTTGTTTTCGATCAAGTTCGCGTGTGGTTGTGTGGTGACTTAGCATTAAATAATCACCATTTGCATGTGTAAATGCTGTATAGCGAGAACGCATTAAATCCTCGGCTGTCTTTACATTCGCTATATTTTTATGAGCAATGCCACAACATTCTTCATATGTTTTCTCTCTTCCACAAGGACAATTCGCATTCATACGATTTAATTTTAAACAAAAATACCCATCTAATTTAGATAGGTATTTCATTATTTTTGGAGAACCAATTACATAACCAAAATCACAGGATTCTCTATATATTTTTTTACAGTATTAAGGAATTCTGAACCACTTACGCCGTCAACAACTCGATGGTCACAAGACAAAGTAACTTTCATTACATTACCAGGTACAACCATACCATTTTTTACGACTGGTACTTCTTTAATTCCACCAACAGCCAAAATACAGCTATCAGGTGGATTCACGATTGCAGTAAACGCCTCGATTCCGTACATTCCAAGATTTGAAATTGTAAACGTATTTCCTTCCCAATCCGCTGGTTGCAACTTTTTACTTTTCGCTTTTCCAGCAAAATCTTTTACTTCCGCGTTAATTGTGGATAAATCTTTTCCATCAGCAAAACGAACTACAGGAACAAGTAAACCATCTGGAACCTGTCTCTTATACACATCTGACGCTGCCGACGATCTACTCTGTGTAGA